>ERZ1023670.424-NODE-424-length-11796-cov-12.904352_pt1 | contig 11796 bp, 10 predicted proteins | sample MGYA00380342_ERZ1023670 | MGnify/ENA primary metagenome ERZ1023670 (study PRJEB33179, sample SAMN07448984) | human gut metagenome | biome: Human-gut; feature: Human associated habitat; material: Faeces | host: Homo sapiens | place: India: Bhopal | collected...
AATGGTCGTCTGAGAATCGATTTTTTTCAACCGAGCTGTCTCTTGGCTGGAAATGACGCGATTATGGGTGGTTTTGCTAAAGCGTTGAGTATTAAGCGATTGTGTTTTTGGTGATTCTCAGGTGATGCCGAAACTGACAATCGGGGTCGCCGTTACAGTGCAATCGCGTCGCCGTTACAGTGCAATCGCGTCGCCGTTACACCGTAATCGCGTTGCCGTTACAGTGCAATCGCGTCGCGATTACACCGTAACGGCAAGAAAAAATGGCTGAAAACTGGCTGATGGGGTTGCCCAGAGGGTAGCCTCGAGCTGTTTCTCCGCTCTAAAATCATTGGCTTCCAAGTGTTAATTTTTGGCAATAATATTTTACAATTTAAGCCAACAAGGGCGGCCACGAAGATGTGTGGTCGCCCTTGTTGGCTTAAAGCTTTGTCATGGCGTTATCGTGCCATGCACTTATCCATTTTCCTTTATCCCCATTGGCTGTTAGCCGGCTTGTATTCCGGCACGAGCTGTCTCATGAGGGCCACTACGGCATTTTGGTCGTAGGTGAGCGCGGTTTTGATGATGTTGTCGATTTCTTTCGACACTTGGTCAAACTCGTATTGCCTTACCTTGGCAATCCTTATCTTCTTGTTGAACGTGGGTTCGGTGCTCTCCTCGTTGGCGAGCACCTCCTCGTAGAGCTTCTCGCCAGGGCGTAATCCCGTGTACACTATCTTCACGTCCTTTGCGTTAGACAGTTGTATCATGCGCTTGGCGAGGTCGGAAATGCGCACCGACTTGCCCATGTCGAACACGAATATCTGTCCGCCGTGCCCGTGCGTGCCAGCTTCCAACACGAGCTTGCAGGCTTCCGGTATGAGCATGAAGAAGCGCGTCACGTTGGGGTCGGTCACCGTCACGGGGCCGCCGTTGCGTATCTGCTTCTCAAATATCGGGATGACCGAGCCGTTGCTGCCCAGCACGTTGCCGAAACGCGTGGTTACAAACTCCGTGGTCTCTTGCGCGCCGTTGAGGCTTTGCGTGTAAATCTCGCACAGGCGTTTAGAGCATCCCATGACGTTGGTCGGGTTCACCGCCTTGTCGGTGGAAATCATCACAAACTTCCTCACGCCGTATTTCACGCTGAGGTCTGCCATTATCTTCGTGCCGTAAACATTGTTGTAGATGGCCTCGGATGGAGAGTCCTCCATCATGGGCACGTGCTTATAGGCCGCGGCGTGGAACACGTAGTCGGGGCGGTCGGTCTCGAAAATCTTGTCCATCAGCTTCTCCTGCGTGATGCTTGCCACTATGGTCTGGCAGTCGATGCTTGGGAAACGCTTGCGCATCATCAGCCTGATGTCGTGTTGCGGAGTCTCGGCGGAGTCGATGAGCACCATGTGGGCGGGGTTGAACGTCGCCACTTGCCTCACTATCTCAGAGCCGATGCTTCCGGCCGAGCCCGTGATGAGTATGGTGCGGTCTCTCAGCATGGTGCCAATGGCGTCGATGTCAACCTGTATCTCGTCTCTTGGAAGAAGGTCGGAAATCTCAATCTCCTTGAGCTTGCTCGAGTCGATTTCCTTGCCCTCGTGCCATTTCTCCATGTCTTTTATCACGTAGATACTGATGTCCTGGTCGAGGAGCAGGTCTTGCAACGCGCTGTCCTCGCGGAAATTCCGTATCACCAATGGAGATACCAGCACTGTGTCTATATCCTTGTCCTTTATCACGTCCACGAGGCTTGCGTTGTTTAGGTAGGTGCGCTGACCCATTATTATCTTGTTCTCCAACTTGTTGTCGGGAGAGATGAAGCCCCTTAGGCGGAACCTCTTGCCGGTGCCGGCGTTGTCTTGTATGGATCTCGCCAGTTCCATCGCGCCGTAATGCACACCGTAGATAAGCACGTTGTGGGTGGCGTTTTTGCCAACCAACTGTTCGTAGAGGGCTCTCATCAGTATGCGCAGGCTCCACATCAGGAACGTGGAGATGACAAACATCAAGAACACCTGCCGCCCCTCAAAGGGCACGAAAGGAAGGTGGAAGTGATACACGGCGTAGTGGAACACCTCGGCAAGGACGCAGCTCAACAGTTGCGCGCAGCAGATGCGCCGAAGGTCGTCGACTGATGAATAGCGTATGATGCCGCTATACGTGTGGAACGCGCGGAAGCCAATCAGGAAGAAGATAAGGTAGACGCCAATGGTCTTTGTCAGCGGCAGGATGTTGCCTAAGGTCATAGCCCCACGATAGTAGAACCAATACACGAGAATGCCGGAGAGATAGCCGATTATCAGGTCGGCTACGATAATGCACCAATAAGGCAGGGCACTCCGTGAGAGGTACCATTTAGTTAAGCTGTATTTCATTCGTTTTCTTTGGATATCAAGCGAGACTCGCAATGATGTGTTTATATGCAAAGTTACGTCATTTTTACGATAATAGTCAACTTCGCTGCGAGTTTATGCCGATAAAAGTGCGCAAATACCATTCGAGCCACCGTTTTATCGCCCTTGGTCACAAACATGTTGCCCAATAGGCGATAAGACAGTGGCTATAACTGTGAATGGCGTTGTTTCTTTTTACTTGAAGCTCTCTACCGCGGCTTTCAGTTGCTCGTCGTTGCCCGTCTCATAGTCGGCAGGCGTGTTGTAGACCTCGATGTCGGGCTTCAGCTCCTTGTTCTCGAAGAAGGTGCCGTCCATCGCCTGGTTGCCCACCTGCGGAATGCCGAAGATCATGCCGTTCATCATGCTTTCCCACCACACGGCCGTCATGGTGCCGGCCACGGGCGCGCCCACGAGCTTGCCGATGCCCAGGGTCTTGTAGACGGCCGGGAAGCCGTGGCCATTGCTGTAGTCGTCCTCGCAAATCATCACGCACGACGGCTTCACCCACTTGTTCCATGGGTCGTAGCCGATATACTTGCCGTGGGCTATGAACTTGGCGTATTGCTTGCCCGAGAGCAAGGTGCAGAGGTCGTCGTGCAGCCATCCGCCACCGTTGTGTCGCTCGTCCACGATGACGGCTTTCTTCTGGCGCATGGAGTCGGAGAGCAGTTGGCTGAACACCGTGCGGAAGCTCTCGCTGTCCATGGCCTTGACGTGTACGTATCCGATGGTGCCGTTGGATAGCGAGTCAACCATCTCGCGGTTGCGGTCCACCCAGCGTCGGTAGAGCAGGTCGGCCTGCGCCGAGCGGCTTATCGCCCTGACGACGACATCGAAGCGCTTCTTCCTTGACGGGTCGAACACGCTGACGCGCGTCATCTTGCCGGCCTTGCCGTCGAGTAGGGAGGTGTAGTCGGAGCCTTTCGCTATCTTCTGTCCGTCGATGGCCTCTATTATGCATCCTTTTTTTACGCCCGTGTTGCGCACGGCGAAAGGCCCGCGGTTGATGACCTCCTCCACCTTCAGTCCGTCGCCTTCATAATCGTTGTCGAAGAAGAGGCCGAGGGCCGCCGTCTTCAGCGTGGCGCCTTCTGGGTAATAGCGCGCGCCGGTGTGAGAGCCGTTGAGCTCGCCGAGCATCTCGGAGAGCATGTCGCGGAAGTCGTAGTTGTTGTTGATGTATGGCAGGAACTTGGCGTAAGTCTTCTTGTAGCCCTCCCAGTCAACGCCGTGGAGCTTGGGGTCGTAGAACTTGTCTTTCACCTGCTGCCACACGTGGTTGAAGATGTAGGCGCGCTCCTCGTAAGGACGATAGTTGAAGTTGGCCTCGAAGTCGATGCCCTTTTGCGAGTTCTTGGCAAGGTCTATTTGCTTTATGCCGTTGTTGTAGACATAGAGGTTCTTGAAGTCCTTGTCGGCCTCGAGCCCATAGCCCACGTTCTTCATCACTATCTCGGTCTTGTTCTCCACCAAGTCGTGTTTCCACAGGTCGTAGCCGCCCTCAAACTTGGCTTGGTAATACAAGGTGTCGCCGCCAGGCGAGAGTAAGGCGTCGGCCATGTGCGACGAGTTGACGGTGAGGCGTATCACGCGGTCGCGGCAGTTGGCGAGGTCAAACTTCAGGGTCTTCGCCTTGTCTTTCTTCTTGTCGTCTTTCTTCTTCTTGCCAAGCTTTATGAGCGGTTTTTTCTTCTTCGTGGTGTCTGCTTTCTCCTTCTTGTGAGCCTCGTCGTAGAGCGCGCGCTCCTCCTTGCCCATGCGGAAGCGCTCGTAGGCGTCGAGGTCGAAGAACATGATGTAGGCGTCGTCTTCCGCGCCCCAGCTGCCATGGCTGCGGTAGCCGGCGCGGTCGCTCATGAAGAGCATGGCCTTGCCGCCAAGCACCCATCGCCCGTTGTTGTCGTTGTAGCCGCTGTTGGTGAGGTTGGTGATTTTCTGGCTTCCGTCGGCAGGCACGAGGGCTATGTCGCTGTTGTTCCAGCCGCCGTGGCCGATGTAGTTGGAGAGCAGCCACTTGCTGTCGGGGCTCCACTGGAACCACAGGTCGCCATCGGAGTAGCTGTATTGGAACTTGCCGTCCATGAGCTGCCTCACGGCCTTCGTCTTCACGTCCACGGCCTTCAGCGCGCCGCGGTCTTCGATGTAGGCCACGCTCTTGCCGTCGGGACTGTACGCCGGCTGCATGTCGACCAACGACGACTTCACCAGCTGCTCCTCCTTGAGCTGCGTGGCGTAGGTGAACTGCTTCTCGTCCTTGTTCACGATGCTCGTCTGGTAGATTTGCCAAAGTCCGCCACGCTCAGAGGCGTAGACAAGTCTGCGGCCGTCGGGCGAGAAGTTGACATTGCGCTCCTGCTCCGGCGTGTCGGTGATTCGCTTTGTCGTGGTGTAGTCTGTCGACGTGACGTAGACGTCGCCGTGCACCACGAAGGCTATTTCCTTGCCCGAGGGCGACACCGCGAACTCCGTGGCGCCGCTTCTCAGCACCTGTCGCCGCAACTTGTCGGAGCCGTCGTCGGCAACCATCGAGAGGTTGAGCCTCACGGGCTGGCTGCCCTCCTTGAGGGTGTAGATGGCGCCGTCGTAGGCGTAGCACAGCGTGCCGTCGGTGGAGCGCGTGAGGAACCTGACGGGATTGCCCTTGTAGTGGGAGAGTTGCGTCTTGGCCGTCTCGCCTATGCGGCGCTTGTAGACGTTGAAGGTGCCGTCTTCCTCGCTAAGATAATAATACGTGTTGTTGTCGCCGCCCCATACCGGCGTGCGGTCCTCGCCGGCGAAATTGGTCAGCTTGGTGTAGTTGCCACCCTTGTAGAGCCAGATGTCGCGGCAGATGGGCGACTGGTGGTGTTTGCGGAACGGGTCTTCGTAGCCTTTGTTGTCGTGGTAGAGCAGGGCGCCGTCGTTGCCCACGCTGATGTCTTCCATCGGTATGTCGGAGAAGAGGCGCATGCGTCCGCCTTTGTCGCTTACCTCATAGACCTGCGAGAAGTTGGCGAACATGATGCTCGTGGCCTTCGGCATGATAGAGGCTTTCAGCATGATGGTGCTGTCGTTTCGCCAAGCCATGGGGTACTCGTCGCCACTGTCGGTCGTAACCCTTCGCGGCGTGCCACCGTCCCTGCCCACCACGTAGATGTCCATGCTGCCCTCGCGGCTTGAGGCGAATGCTATTTGCCTGGAGTCGGGGCTCCACACGGGGTATGCGTCGTAAGCGGGGTTAGTGGTGATTTGCCGTGCCTGTCCGCCGTTGGCCGGCACGGTCCAGATGTCGCCTTTATAGGAGAACGCCACGGTCTTGCCGTCGGGCGAGATGGCAGGGAAGCGCATCCACAGAGGGTCGCTTTGCGCCATGGCCGATGCCGTTGCCAGTGGGGCGATTAAGGCTAAGAGAATCTTTTTCATTCAGTTATGATATATTATTAAACTAAGTGTCTTTATCTTATGCAAAGATAACGCAATTATTCAAGACAGGTTCGCTTCTTGTTGAGAAATATAAGCAAAGTCTTCATTTCTCGTCGAAATCATCATGATTCCGTGGGACCTCAGCTTCGACTATTACCCCGGGCCACGGTCAAGCATACGCTTTGAAAGGTTGATAGAGGGTCTGCAAGACACGGAGAAGATAATACAGCTGCGCCACGAATACAAGCGCAATGGGCAGAGGGCGAAACTGGAGCGGCTTAATAAAGTCGTTGAGGAGTTCACACCCGAGAAGACACCAGCGAGCAAGGCGGCAAGGGCGGCAGCAATGGTAGAGGAGTTAGAAAGAATATTGAACGAATAGATGTGTCCAAGGTCAGATTCTTCCCTTCTGTTCCATTCCGGCTCCCGTACCCTTATATTTGCTCTTCGACACGTTAAATCTATAGCGGATGGTCAGCGAATAATCGCTTATCGAGTAATCATGATGAACGATCTCACGCATTGCGCCAGAATACATCCTGCTATGCATGTTTCCCGTGCCAAGCAAATCATTGGCGTAGAAGAACACCAACAGCTTTCCCTTAAAGAACGATTTATATATAGACAGGTTCGTGCTGAAATAGTTGCGATACATGTATGAGGTCTCATCATCGCCTTTGGTCTGTGCTGGCATCATCAAGGAAATGGTGAAGAGCTTGGTATCTATCGTATTGTCAAAACGCACCGTGAACTTGGGGTTGTCAAGACTGTGCCCTCCATGAGTTTCCATGTCAAACCATTGCTTGAAGAAATAGAGACTCAAGGAGGGATGCCATATCCCAAATTTGGGACTTGCGGAAAGCGATGCCCCGATACGATTATATGGTTTCCAATTCACGTTTTGTATCAATGCTATATTAGGATTGTCCTTGTACGACTGGGTTAACATCACTATCGGATCGGATACGTGAGTATAAATGCCCTCAGCCATAAGCCATTTGTAAGATACCGTATAATTAATGTTACGGCTTATTTCAGAGACGAGCAGGGGATTCCCTGACTCATAAGTATAGCGGTTGTCGTACCCTATGCCTGATCGCATGTCATAATATTTTATTCTGAAAATATTAAAAACTTTCTTTATTACCACAAATACTTACAGTCGCTTTATCTCATCGCCTAAGGAGTTCTTGCCACGATACTTCGTGCTCTTGGAGTTGAGCTTGTATGTCACATTAAACGAATAGTTCCAAAGATGATAATTTTCTGTCTGAGATAAATTGACACGATTAATCATCAGATGTTCCCTGAATTTCATTCCACGGAAAAGATCGTTGCCTTGCAGACTGATGGTCAGTTTATCGTTGAAGAAAGTTTTTTGCAGCGTCAAGTTGAAATTATGGAACGGCAAGAGTTTCACAACGCCTTGATTGCCACCGGCATTGAGATAGATATACGTAGAAATCATATAGTTGTTCGGAAGACTCAGTTGTTGATTCAAAACGCAATAAAGCAGAGCACTGTCATGTCGAATCTGCTGCCCCATATACACAGTCTTATAAAACGGTTGGTCAAGTCCAAGCGTCAAAGATGGGGACCAGCGGCCGAAACGCTTCTGTAAATTTAACATGAAGGTTAGATTTTGAATGTTGTCAACATTGTGGTAGGTAGAAAAGATAACATTGTCCTTATCATTGTTGTCAAAATAAGCTTCTATAAAGTCTTTTTTATACATATAGCCGAATGTCAAGGTGATAAACTTATAGCCAGTATTCCATTGGGCCTGATAAATGCGGGTAGGCTTTAGTTGTGGGTTACCATGCTGGTACATGAACTCATTGGAATAGTAATCCGAATTACTCATCTGCCTAAAAGTAGGTCTAACGATCTGGGAAGAAAAGGACAGACTATTGCTCCAGCCTTCCTTACTGTAGGATGCGCTAAAAGAAGGGAACCAGTTTCTGAAATCATTACGTTTCTTGTTCTGATTAGTCAGATCATTGTATTTATAGATATAGTCTTCATACCTTACCCCAACTTTCGTAGCAAGTTTCCCGAAAATTTTGCTGAGCTCTAGATATGCACCATATCTGTATTCCTGTGACTTATAAGAGGAGTTTCCTATGCTTTGAGAAGAGATATCAACATATCCTGTTGACTTGGTATAGGATACATCTCCACCAAAGGACAGATTGAAAGTCTTGTCTATCTTCTGTGTGTAGTCTATTTTCAATGAGGACAGATCCTGCTTGCCATCGCCGAAACTGACCGTGTTGATATTCTGACCGTTATCGACATATTCGTTCGTGTTCTGGTTATAATCGTTGTTGTTATGGATATAATCAGCATACGAACTCAAAGTATAGTTATTTTTGTCTAATATGTAGAAAGCATTCAAGTGATGATAAGTGACCTTATTACTATAGCTGTGTGCGATTTGGGAAGCTTGAATCTGATTTCCATTCAACGCATAGTTAAGGACCTCACTCCGATGCTCTGAGTCCTTATTCGTGCTGCCATCCCATGAGAAACCAATTGAATTACATTCATTAATCGTATAATCCATGCCGAGAACAAAAGTAAGCTTGGGGTCGGAAGCACGGCCACATTGATTAACATCATAGCGATGGTTGTCTCCTTCTGAATTTAATTTATAAACAGAAGGCTGAGTAACTTTAGTACGATAATTCTCATAATCATAACTTGCCGTAATATTCAGGTTCTTGAACTGGTACCCCAAGCGTGTACTTTGTCCATACGATGTTCTTTCATTCTGACTGACCTTGCTTCGCGCCAACAAGGAAAGCCCCTCCATGTTATGGATGGTTGTTATCTTGATGACTGATCGCCCATTGGCTCTGTATTTGGCACCTGGGGATGCGATAAACTCTATTTGCTTAATATCCGAAGGAGTGAGTCGGTCCAACTCATCGTTCGACTTAATCTCCCTGTTATTGATAAAAAAGATTGGAGCGCCTTTACCGAAAGTCTCAATTTCTCCCGTCTTGCCTTTTACGACACCTGGAATCTGCAAAAGCAAATCTGAGATAGAAGTGATTTTCGACAGGATAGTACCTTGCACCTGCGTCGTCAGTGTATTCCCCTTTTGGCGAAACATCGGAAGGTTACCCTTTACCGTCACCTCCGATAAAAGAATGTCGTTTTTACGGAGTGTAACATTGATCAAGGAATCGCTGGCCGTTTTGCCCAAGTTCACAAAGGCATCTTTATAGCCTACATATGAGACTTTCAAAATAGCCTCATTCTTTGTCATCGCTATTTTGAATTGCCCCTCGGCATCAGTAATCGTCCCTGATATAAAACAAGAGTCGGCTGACAATAAAACGACATTTGCAAACTCCACTCCGTTTCCATTCTCATCTCTTACAATACCCGATAATCCCTGGGCATACCCTGTAGTTGCCATCAAAAGAAAAATCATACAGGCATACAATCTTTGTAGTGTATCGCGTAATAATCTCATTTACACTTCTGTTTTATATACATATCCAATAAAGTATAGAAATCTTCCTCAGATAAAGGGCAAGGATCGTAATCTGCTCCATCGTGAAGTTTATTATATCTTCTAACAACGCATCCTCCATCGCATATGGGGAGAAAAGCACAATCATGACATTTCCTGTCTGAAAACATATCCGCCCCTACGTCTCAATACAAGAGGGTTAGCTATCACGCTAATGCTGCACATCAAGGCAACGATAGGCAATAATATAATCTTTTTCATTGGCTCTTACCTTTATGATCGTTGCAAAGTTAGGCAACAATCAGATTCCATACAAATTATATGTATCTAAAAAAGGCTTTTAGCCTTGCATCACTAATTTGCTGATATAAAGTATATTACAGATTAATTTTTCTATTTGCTTATCTAAAAAACACTTTTTCCCCATCATTTAATAGTTATCTATGAACTCTTGTGCCGAATCATCACCACTTTTCAGCCCGATTTTGGATTTGATAAGAAATAGTTTCTGCCGTACTGACGCGTCTTTTATATGATAAATCTCTGCTATCTTATGCACAGGCAAATGCAGCCTTATAAGCATAAGGAAACGAATATCTTTTTTAGTTAATATGGGAAATTGTGCTTTTATCCGCTTGACAAACATATTGTCTGCATTATCAAGAAAGACTTCAAGTTCTTCCCAGTCATTGTCATCCAAAACAACAGACTTCATACTATCCTTAATGTCATTTTCGTTCTTTAGCTTCTTTATGATATCTATTTTTTTAAGGAGAAAACTTCGGACATTGGCAAGCTGCAATTCCTTGTTCTTAATTATCATTTCCTGTATCCGTTTATCCTTCTTAGCCTTAATGACGACAAGGATAATAATAATTGCGGAAAGAACCAATGTGATAATAATCAAGATGGTCATCAACTGACTTTCCTTTTGAGCAGAGACTTTCTTCGCTTCCTTGTCAACGATAAGCTTGTAAAACTTATCCTTAGCGGCTAAGTCTTCCGCATTCTTACTGTACAAATAGCTTTCTATTGAATCAGCATAGTTACATACAGATATCAAGTCACATTCTTTTCTTGCAATTAATCGATGTAAGGAATATATAACGTCTCCGTAATCATGATATTCTTGCCTTTTGATTTGTGACAATAAATTTTTCGCTTTGCCAATTTCGCCAGCCTTATACAAGGCATTACTAAAGGTCAATATTGCTGGCACGTCATGATTACGTCGATAACAGAATGATTCTTCAGCTGTTCTTAAAGCCATAGTCACATTACCTGACATATCATAGAAATTGGATAAATCCTGTAATGCATCCGCCATGGCTGTAGAATCTTTGGATATTTTAGCATAACCTATTGCTTTTTGAGCCAATAATAGACAAGAGTCTATTTTCCCTTCTTCATAAGAAAGACATTCTGCCAAGTTTAAAATCAAATAGACTTCATTTTTAAGGCTTCTATTTTTCAAAAAGCCAAAGGACTTGTATGCTAATTTCGCGAAACTTATTGATTTATTGATATCATATCCGCTTAAAATAACAGAAGTTTTAAGCAATGACATGCTTTCCGTTAAGTAGTCCATCGTTTTACGTGCGGCCGTTATCGAATGTTGAAAACAAGGAAGTGCTTTTTCCGAACTGTCATTGAGCATATAATACTTGCCCATGTAGTATTGGCACTTAGCGTACAAGGAATCATTGGGCTTGGCAGAATAATACGTATAGGCTGTACGAAGCAGGGAATCATTGTCTACGTCAAGACCGCTCTTATCCTGGGCTATGGTGTAAACCAACGCATACCTCGCCTTTTCACTGTTCGATAGCCCATGCTGATTCAAGTGGTTAAGTATTGATAGTGCACTGTCTGGAGAGTCATTGACAATGGAGTAGGCTGTGTCTATGGCCTTGCAATGTCGATCTCCACAACCTGCTAAAACCATTATGCAGGCAAACAGTGAAAACAAAAACGCTCCCTTGTTATCCATAATATAATGTTGCTGCAAATTTAACCATAACAGTTGACTCTGACAAGTAATAAAACATTAAAATATAACTGCCAGGTCTTACACGGTAGGCACCCTACTACCATTGAGTCTTATTAATTGAGATGATGCCAACGAATACAACAGCAAGGACAATGACAATAATCGTGATGATTACCGTTCCCATACGGACTATCAATGGTGGCACCTCACCAATGACACGACGCACCTTCTCGCTTCTCAACTCGATATTATCTGATTCTCTTTCTTTCTGTTCCATGTCAAACGCTTTTTAGTTTTCTAATCCAAAGCCTATTAGTTTCCCAATTCTAACTGATTCTTCACAAGGTTATAGTATGCTCCTCGCTTAGCTGTCAAAGACTCGTGGTTGCCGACTTCGGCCACCTTTCCATGGTCGATGACCACGATTTGGTCGGCATTTCTCACCGTGCTTAGGCGATGAGCTACAATGACCACAGTCTTGCCCTTATAGAACTTATCCAAGTTCTCCACGATGCTTCTCTCATTGTTGGCATCGAGCGAGTTGG
>ERZ1023670.428-NODE-428-length-11672-cov-15.136868_pt1 | contig 11672 bp, 13 predicted proteins | sample MGYA00380342_ERZ1023670 | MGnify/ENA primary metagenome ERZ1023670 (study PRJEB33179, sample SAMN07448984) | human gut metagenome | biome: Human-gut; feature: Human associated habitat; material: Faeces | host: Homo sapiens | place: India: Bhopal | collected...
AGTCATCTGCAAATATCCTGCTGCAACAAGGGAGGTGATGTAACGCTCACGGTTCTTGGAATGCATACTGACACCAATTCTGTCAAGTATCTCTTTGGTGGTTCGAGGAACTGAACAGAAATTTACTATGTCCCTTTGCTTGTTAGACAATGACACTTTTGGAGTGTCAGAGTGTCTAAGTTGAGTGTCTAAGTCGGTGTCAGAGTGTCTAAGTCCGGTGTCTAAGTCGGTGTCAGAGTGTCTAAGTCCGGTGTCTAAGTCGGTGTCAGAGTGTCTAAGTCCGGTGTCTAAGTCGGTGTTAGAGTATCTAAGTCCAGTATCTAAGTCTTCGACTTGGTTACTTTTATCATGGACTTCGTTACCAACTTCGTTACTTTCTCCTCTCCAAACTGTGATGACAAATTCCTGCGCCTTGTCATTATTCATAAACGTGACATTGATATCTTCGTCCAGTGCACGAGTGATGCCGCTACCCACACAAGTGTATGGCAGCAAGTATATAGCATTGTTAAAAAGGAACATTCTGAACGCCACTAACTCACAGGCAATATCATATTTGTCGAGAATGCGTTCCTTGAACTGCACCCCCGACACCTCGCCAGCGTTTATCTGTTTCAATATATCGTCCATCATTCTTTGATACATTCTTTGTTCAACAAATCGTTTACATCCACTTTCAGCAAATCAGAAATCCGTATTAAGGTTTCCAAGTCTGGTTGGCAAGGTAGGTTACTGCCAACATTATCTTCAATCTGTTTACATCTTTCTTTGCCATACTATATATATAAAATAGGTAAATACACTTGCAAAAGTACAATAATAATTTTAAATAGAGGTGTAATATTCTCAAATAAATTACAGAAATCGTAAATAATTGAAAATTTCGCATTATTGTAATAGGCTTTACTTTGAATGTTCTTATCTCATCAAAGCAACCAAACTTGGGTTAACATTATTTTTCGCTTCCTTGTCGATAGTACCAAAAAATCATTGCGGCGTGGTACGGCGAGTACCACGCCGTGGTATTGTGAGTACCACACCGTGGTAGCGTGAGTACCACACCGTGGTAGCGTGAGTACCACACCGTGGTATTGAGAGTACCACACCGTGGTATTGTGAGTACCACGCCGTGGTAGCGTTATGAATTTCACGTCCTTTCCAAAGAAATTGGTTGTGCATACATAGGCTTAAAGCGCATGAATATGAGCGGTTAGGATTTTTGCTTTTATAAAATTGCCAGCATTTTGCCAACATAATTCGCCGCTAATTTGTTATGGTTGATAAAAGTTTATGTTGTTCTCCGTCGTTTTTCTCATGATTTCTATGAGCGTTATGCTGACCGTGGCGAGAAACCGCTACGCTCCGTAGCACTTTTGCCATGAGATCGTGTAGAGGTAGAACTTGCGCTTGAAGATATGGGAAAACCTATCGGAGTGGCGGATCATCAGCTGATAGTACCAAAAGAGAAGCTCCGCCAACCGCACGAGGGAGTGGAACTTCAAGCTCGACGGGTTGATGGGCTTCGACATGTACGGCAAGACCGTTGGCATCGTGAGGCCTCATGCCCGCGCCTTGAGGTTGTTCCACCGTCCTTTCCATATTCGCAAAAGGAAGATGGAGCCACGGAAGGTCAGCTCTGCCGCCATGGCAATCCACACGCCCCGCAAGCCGAGGCTCTGCGACAGCCACCAAGCCAAGGTGAGGCGCACGCACCACATGGAGAAAAGACTCATGGCAGCGGGCTTCAAGGTGTCGCCTGCGGCCACGCAGACCGAATAGCTCACTATTGCCGCGGCGAAGAAAGGCTCTGCAAAGGCTTCTATGCGCAGCACCTCGGTGCCGAGACGCCTTATCTCGTCTACCGGCGAGAGGAAGCCTATCATCTCTGGCGCGAAGACAAACATGACCATGCCCATGAAAGCCATCACTATCATGCCCGTGGCAATGGTGAGATGGGCGAAGTTGTGGCACAGTCGGCTACGGCCCGCGCCATAGGTCTGGCCAATGAGCGTGGAGGCGGCATCGCCCACGCCGTAGCCAGGCATATAGCAAAGGCTCTCGGCGGTGATGGCAAACGAGTTGGCGGCTATGGCGGCATTGCCTAAAGGCGCCACTATGAGGGTGGAAACGACCTGGGCTGAGCCCATCAGGATGTTTTGCACGGCTATGGGCAGGCTTATCTTGGCGGCGTTTCTCACGAACTTCCATTGCCACACGAACTTGGCACGGTCAAGGTTGAGGGCGAGAATCTTGTTTTTCCACATCGCCTGCCACGACATCGTCACGGCGGTCAGCACGTAGGCCGTCATGGTGCCGAGGGCCGCGCCTGTCACGCCCATGTCGAGAATGTAGATGAACAGGTAGTTGAAAACCACGTCGAGACAACACATCATTATAGACAGCGCGCTGGGCACTCGCATCTCGCCCGCGCTTTTCAGCATCGCCGCCGTGAGATGATAAACGAGCACGGCGGGCAGCGTGAGGCTGAAGATAAGGAAATAGGCCGACGACATGGGGGCTATGTCGGCCTTGCCTCCAAGCCAGAACGGCAAGTGGGGTGCAACGACCGCGCCGGCAAGCGCCATGAACAGGCTGAAGCCGATGCCGCACGCCAACGCGTGGCGGAACACCTGCCTGGCATTGGAAAAGTCGTTGGCACCGATGAAGTGGGCCACCTGCACGGAGAAGCCAACCGATACGGCGGAGAGGATGGAGCCCATCAGCCATGTGGTGGTCTCTATCAGGCCTATGCTTGCCGACTGCGCCGCGCCGAGATGTCCCACCATGGCGGCGTCGATGAAAAACATCATCACGGTGGTTATCTGGGCAAGCATCGACGGAATGCTCAAGTCGATGATGAGGCTTATCTTTTCACGTCTCGTCATCTCCTCGCCGTTGCGTATCTTGGCGAGCAAAATGTCACTCTTCTTCATGTGTTTTGGTTTTGGCGTGCAAATATAATTAAAAAAGCGCGAATCGCCGGATTCTTCAAAACAAAAATAAGCTCCATTCCAAATATTCTTGCTACCTTTACATAAACATTTGAAACATGAAGACATTATTAGACGTTCACACGCATACCATTGCCTCTGGCCATGCTTACAGCACATTGCAAGAGATGGCCAAGGCTGCCAAGGACAAGGGACTTGAGATATTGGGAATAACGGAACATGGCCCCAATATCCCGGGCACTTGCGACCCTCTTTATTTCCGCAACCTGCACTGTGTGCCTCGCGACCTTTATGGGCTACAGCTCATGTTGGGCGCTGAGCTTAACATCCTCAACACACAGGGCGACATCGACCTGGACGAGACCTACTGGCGCATGCTCGACATACGCATAGCCGGCATACACAGCCTCTGCTGGCAAGGCGGCACGAAGGCTGAGAACACGCGAGGCGTAATCAACGCCATGCGCAATCCATACATCCAGATTATCTCCCACCCCGGAGACGGAACGGCTGAACTGGATTTCGACGCCTTGATGAGGGCCTCAAAGGAAACGCATACGCTGCTGGAGATAAACAACCACTCCATGGCCCCCATACGCCATAAGACGATTGCCGCACCCAATAACCTGGAGCTTCTGCGACTTGCCAAGAAATATGAGACACCGGTCATATTCGGAAGCGACGCCCACTTCTACACCATGATTGCCGATTACGGCAATATCATGCCATTGGTAGAGAAAGCGCAATTCCCCGATGAGCTGGTAATAAACTATAACCCAGAGAAATTCAAGGCTTATATCAAGCCAATGCCACAAAAATAAATACGAGATGATTTCATTTGAAAGCGATTACAACAACGGGACGCTGCCAGAGATACTGGACACCCTGCGCAAGACCAACGATGACAAGACTTCAGGGTATGGCTTCGACCCCTATACCGAGGCCGCGAAAGAGAAGATTCGCAAGGCCGTTGGCATGGACAGCGCCGACGTGTACTTCCTCGTGGGCGGCACGCAGACCAACACTACGGTCATAGACTCCCTTCTCCTTGGCTGCGAGGGAGTGGTCTGCGTGGAGACGGGCCACATTGGTGTGCATGAGGCCGGTGCCGTGGAAGCCTTCGGGCATAAGGTGATAACCCTGCCTTCGACAGACAGCAAGTTGGCTTCGAGCACCTTGACACGATACATGGAGACCTTCTTGGCCGACGAGACATACCCCCACATGGTGCAGCCCGGCATGGTCTACATCTCCATGCCCACCGAGCTTGGCATGGTCTATACCAAGGATGAGCTGGAAGAGATATATGCCACATGTAAGAAATATGACCTTCGTCTCTTCATAGACGGCGCACGACTGGGCTACGGCTTGATGTCAGAGGCGTGCGACTATGACCTGCCGTTCCTCGCGCGACATTGCGACGTGTTCTACATCGGCGGCACGAAGGTGGGCGCCATGTTTGGCGAGGCGGTGGTGTTCTCGGGTATGAAAGCGCCTAAGCATTTCTTCACCACCGTGAAACGACATGGCGCGTTGCTGGCCAAGGGCAGAATGCTCGGCATACAGTTTGACACCTTGTTCACGGATGACCTTTACTTCAAGGTGTCTCGCCATGCCATGACCATGGCCAGCGGCATGCGCGATGTCTTTAGCAAGCATGGCATAGCCCTGGCCTATGACTCACCTACCAACCAGCAATTCGTCGTTCTCTCACCCGCACTATGCCAGTCGCTCTCCCAGGAGGTGGCGTTTGAGGTCTGGGAGAGAAAGGGCGAGAACGAGACGGTCTGCCGTTTCGTCACCAGCTGGGCCACCAAGAAGGAAGAGGTGGAGGAACTGGACAGGATTTTGCAGAGGCTTGTCGGCTAATGTGTCAAGATTTCCTCAGCTCATAAAACTTTACCCAGTCTACCTGCATCTCGACAGGCAGTTGCGTGGGATCGGCCTTGCCCACCCATGAACCTTGAATCTGCATGTCGATGAGCAGGTAGTAAGGCGTGCCGAATGGATATTGCCCCTTGTCGGTGGTGTCGATGCGAGGGTATGAGAACGACGTGCGACCATTGATGGAAAACACCAGCGAGTCGGGCAGTATCTCCACGGCATAGGTGTTGTATCCATCCCTGTCGATACCGAGAGTGGAGCCATGTGGCGGAGTTTGGTCTTTCTTCAACACATAAGTGTAATAAGAATGAACGGTTTGATAGGCAATGGTGTCGTGGTTGAGATGTTCCATGATGTCAATCTCTCCCCCGTCTGGCCACTGGCTGCTCTCCGAGTCGGGCAGCATCCATATTGCCGGCCACGCCCCTTGCGCGCGTCCCAGCTTCGCGCGGACCTCAACCTTGCCGTATTTTATGGTGCGCTTGTGGCGTGTGTAGAGACCGCCCGTGACAAAGCGTGCCGTGTCGGCTGTGAGGTTAGTGTTGACGCAACCGCGTAATATCAACTTTCCATCACGCACGGCAAACAGAGAGTCGGCATGAGACATGTGGCGATTCCAGTCGGCCTTGCCGCGCGGGATCTTTGTCCATGACTTGCCGTCGTAAGTAGTGCCCTTGAAGTGGTCTTGCCACACGAGACGGTATTTGTGTGGAGTGGTGGCCATTGCGGTCATGGCCATGAGCAGGGAAATTAAAGTTGTAGTGATTTTCATATATGGAGACAAAGATACGATATTTTCCTAACTATCTAATGATTTCCAATAAGACTTTTATGGAATATAGAACTTTTTGCTTTAAATTCCCTACCTTAAAGCAGATTTCTCTGAAAATATGTCAGGCTAATTTCAAGGACTTACTGACACGGTATCCAGAAGTTGACACGAATGCCATGGGATTTCCAATTAGCTGAAAGCATCAATAACACAAATTCTATTATTTAGCCGCCCTTTTTACAACAAATCACTAACTTTGTCCCTATGAAAACAGAAGACTCCGATAAAATAATGGCTCTCGACACATACATAAACTCCCTTCCCATAGGCGAAGTGGCAGAAAAGGTCAACGACGCGCTGAGCGAACACGCCGCGGTCGTGGTCACGGCGCCTCCCGGAGCAGGAAAGTCGACCTTGCTTCCGTTGACCATACACAAGGCGTTGAAAGAAGGGCAAGGCAAGGTGATATTGCTTGAGCCAAGGCGCGTGGCCGCGCGACAGATAGCCGAGCGCATGGCACAAATGACCCGCACTGCCGTGGGCGACCTCGTGGGCTATCGCGTGCGCTTCGAAAGCAAGGTGTCTGACAACACGGGCATAGAGGTTCTTACGGAGGGCATACTGACAAGGATGATGGTGAGCGACCCAACACTTGACGGAATATCAACCATCATCTTCGACGAGTTTCATGAACGCGGCATAATCACCGACACGGCTCTCGCTCTTGCCCTGGAGACCCAACGCACCATTCGCCCCGACTTGAAGATAGTGGTAATGTCGGCCACGATAGACACCACAAGCCTATGCCAGGCTCTCAAGGCTCAGCTCATTGAGAGCAAAGGCCGGATGTTCGACGTGGACGTGACGTATGGCGATGAGGCTACGGTTTACAACTGCGCCGAGGTCGTGGCCGCCACCGTGTGCAAGGCTTGGCGGGAGACCGAGGGCAGCATCCTCGCCTTCCTGCCCGGCGAGGCGGAGATAGCCAAGTGCGCGGAGATGCTCGAAGGCTCATTCCCCTACTCCACCGTGGTTTATCCGCTTTACGGTCGCCTGTCGAGCAAGGAGCAGCGTGAGGCGATAGCCCCACCGAAAAATGGCGAACGGAAGATAGTGCTCGCCACGCCGATAGCCGAGACATCCATCACCATAGAAGGTGTCACGGTGGTAGTGGACTCCGGCTTCTGCCGCAGGATGACATACGATCCGCGCAGCGCCCTCGAGCATCTGGAAACGGTTCGCATATCCTTGGACATGGCTCGCCAACGCATGGGCAGGGCGGGACGCGTCTCCGCCGGACATTGCTACCGCCTGTGGAGCAAAGCCACGGAAGCAAGGATGCAAGAGTGCAGGAATCCGGAAATAACGACGGCCGACCTCACGTCACTCGTTCTCGACGTGGCGGCTTGGGGCGGAGGCGACATAGAGAAGTTGCCTTGGCTGACCCCTCCCCCACCGAGCAATGTTCATAGAGCCGAGGAACTGTTGGAAAGCCTTGGGGCTATCGACGACAGGCATCGCGTCACGCGGCACGGCGAGGCGTTGGCAAGTCTTCCATGCCACCCCAGAATGGCGCAAATGCTACTCAAGGCTAAGGACAACACCCAGAAAGCCTTGGCCAGTGACATAGCCGCACTGCTTGAAGAGCGCGACCCTCTTTCCACGGGAAACGACGCCGACATCAACACTCGCATAGCTGAGCTGAGGAAGGCGCGGCAAAGACACGCGCATGGCAAATGGCGACGCATAGCCATGATAGCAGAGCAATATCGACGCATGACGGGCGCCAAGGAAGACAACAGCGACCTTCCTCCCTGCGAGGCCGGGATGTTGATTGCCTCGGCTTATCCAGAGCGCGTGGCCATGGCGCAAAAAGACGGCACTTATAAACTCGCCAACGGTGAGCGTGCCATCCTCGACCCTGCCGACGGTTTGCATGCCTACGACCTGCTTGCCATTGCCACGGCAGACCGTAAGGTTTTCCTTGCCTCGCCCGTCGACAAGGACGGGATAAGCCACCTTGCCAAGACCTATGAGCGAGTGGCATGGGACGGCACGCTGGGGCGTGTAACGGCCATGCGAGAGTGGCGTGTGGGACACATCGTGCTGACAGCCAAGCCCATGGAGGCCGTCTCGCACGAGAAGGCAGAGAGCATCGTCGTGCAAGTGGTAAAGGATGAGGGCCGCAGCCTTCTCAACCTCACAGACAGTTTCCACCAACTGCAACGGCGCGTAATGGCTTGCTCAGCATGGCACCCGGAACTGGCTTTACCCGATGTCACTACCGACAGCTTGCTCAATAAAGCCGACGAGTGGTTGACAATGTATTCGGGAGGTGCCACCACGGCATCAGCACTGAAGAAGATAGACATGACAGCGGTGCTTTGGGCCCGACTGTCATACGAACAACAGCATGATGTTGACCGCATAGCCCCATCGTATGTCACCGTGCCCACGGGCAGCCACATCAGGATAGACTACCGTGAAGGCAGCGACGCACCCATAGTGAGCGTCAGGCTGCAAGAGTGTTTTGGCATGACCGACACGCCTCGCGTCGACAACGGCACGCGCCCCCTGCTCATGGAACTGCTATCGCCAGGATTCAAGCCCGTTCAGCTGACCAAGGACTTGCGCAGTTTCTGGAACGATGCCTATTTCGAGGTTCGCAAGGAGCTGAGGCGCCGTTATCCAAAACACTATTGGCCAGACAATCCGTTGGAAGCGCAAGCCGTAAGAGGGGTAAGAAAGAAAGGCTGACACAAGCCTTTAGCAATGAGAGCCGAATGGCTCACAGCCATAAGTTCATTTGCCAAACCTTGACGTGTCTACCTCACCATATTTCTTTGTCTTATATCCACCGAAACGATAAGTGAGCGACATGCCAAAAGCGCGTCCGTTGTGCAAATCGTTTATGACATGCTGACCTCTAAACGTGTCGCGCAAATAATTATCAGCAGTCTTGAAGATGTCGTTGCAGTAGGCTTTCACCGTCAACCTGTCGCCTTTCAGTGGCTTACACGTGATGGTAGCATTGATATAACAAGGAATAAGGTGTTCCGCATTTTGCCATCCATATTGTTTGGAGGGCAAATGTAATATGCACCAATCGAAAATCTGGCATAGCAAGAAAAACGACTGTCGCGTATCCCGAACTCAGGTTATAATGCATCATTCGCATCACTGAATGTGGCAAAGGTGATGATGAAGGAAAATGAAGTGCCGTATTCCATGGCTTCTTTCAAGGAACTCATGGCGAGCACATACATCGCAAAATTAATTTTCGACAAGTGTCGGAGAAGACCGAACCGAAAGTTAATTAGTCATACTATCAAAGAACTCTTTGGCTGGCAGCGTAAAACGGCTTAGCCTTTATCTCAAATTTTAACGAACTTTTGTGAAAATAGAGCAGGGAATTATGAACAAGGAACTCTTCAAAAAGTTGGAAGGTACTGACATCTGGCAGTTTCGCACTCTGTTTAACGGAAACTGCTATCGGCTATTTTCCTTTTGGGACACTGAGACTAAAACTTTAATTATTGCCACTCATGGCATAATAAAGAAAACTCAGAAAATACCCTCTAAGGAAATAACAAAAGCGGAAGAGATTAGAAAACTGTATTTTGAACAAAAGCACAAATAAATATGACAAAGATGAATTTAACACCACTGTCAACTGTTGTGGATGAGGTTTGGGGCAAGAAAGGCACTCACATACGTGATGCTATAGAAGAGCAACTTAAAGAAGATGTAAACTCTTTCTACTTGGGAGTGGCTATCCGCAAAGCTCGTTTGGCTCAAAACCTCACACAAGACGAACTAGGCAAGCGCGTTGGCATACAACGGTCACAGATTTGTCGTCTGGAGAGTGGCAGGACTAACATCACCATTCCCGTAATGAGCCGCGTCTTTCAGGCATTGGGCATTGCTACTGCCACGCTTGATTTGGGCGTGGTGGGAAAAATTGCGTTGTGGTAGCGATATTTTCTCAAAAACTTACCTATATAATGATTTTTTTCATTACTTTTGCATAATGAAGTATCAACTTGATGTGAAAATTCTTTTAGTTGGTATAAACATATTGTTGAACATTTAAATTTTGAATAAGAAACAGACATATATACAAGAACGATACGCAAAGAATTGATTTCTTATAAGAATATTCAATTCACAAGAGAGAAAAATAGAGGTGCCCCGTGTTCCTCAATATTTAACAATGCGTTTCTGTTCAATACTTTTTGGATATTGAGCTTTTATGCTCTTGTTCTCTTCCTTTTGAATACCGCCAATTTTCAACGCATGGGAACAAGTAGTGGGAAAGTTCACGCTCATGGGGCGTGGACTATTCCTTACTTGTTATGCGTTCAGGTCACTTGGCGGTAACCTAAAAGGAAAACAAGTACTGGAATAGTTACACGCCCTTATTTTTAACAATAATGTATAAGAAATTTTGGATATTATCCATTTTAGTCCTACTTTACAATCCGACATATGCGGTAAGTGGGCGAGGTATTGAGAAAGCTGTTAATGCAATAGCCAATGGTACCTCACACATAGCACAAGCAACACATGCTGTGAAATACAATAATATGGAAAGTTTAGCGATAGGGATATGTTTGTTTATTACTGCGGCTATTGTATTTCTTCTTGTTAATATTGGTGCCAGACATTATTCCTGCACACCGAAACAATATATATTGAGACTGCTATCTTTCAATGGAACTATCGGTCGTATAGAGTTTTTTCTGTCGCTTTTACTGTTTCCTGCCTGTGGGTTGAGCGCTTTTGTTGCAGAAGAAGTTTTTCGGATGTGGGGTAATTCCAATAGCCCGTCTGATAGTTTCGCATGGTTTTTCGGTCTGTACTTTTGTGTTCTTTATGTTGTGGCATTCTACTTGGCCTTGTCGCAAGGTTCAAAACGCTGCCATGATTTGGGACATTCTGGATGGTTTCAGCTAATACCATTTTATTGTTTTGCCATGCTATTTCAACAAGGGAAAAACAACATTGAAGAGCGAGAGGTTGCACAAGCAAAGGATTTAGAAATTCAGAAAGCGATAAATAACAACAAGACCATTGTTGGGTTTCTTGCCGTTGTCATTATCCTGCTCTTGATTTTGATAGTTTCAAAGGCTATTGGCGGTAACAGTAGCTCTGGCGTCATTGATGACGAGAATTCATCATATGAAGGCACGACTACAGATACCGATTATTATAGCGAACCAGCCGACACTGCTTCCATAGCATATTAATTTACTTGAAAATACGGAAAAATGAAAACAAAAAACATATCAAGCCTAATATTATTCGTTGTATGCATGATGTTCTGTGCGTGTAGCGACCTAAATCCAAGTGAAAAACTACTTGTTGGAAGTTGGTATGACACAGGAAATATGAAAAGCGAAGGTCAGGAAATCGTGTATGAGGGAACATCTACATACAATGAGGACAGAACTTGCAGGTCAAAATACTCTATGCGTATAACCTATTACTCCGAAGGTATACAAGAGATTGTGACGGTGTCTTATAAGACAAAGGGTAAATGGAAAATAGAGGGAAAGCTATTGGTTGAGTCATGTACTGACGCTGATGTAAAAGTAGACAATGTGGATTTGATGGGAGAAGAACTGACAACAGATATTGAAAAAATAAAGGAAGTCAAGAATTCGGAAATCGAAAGGTTCCGATATGATGCAGCCATTCCTCTAAAATCAAATCTGCTAAAAGGTAGCAAGGACAGAATCGTAAAACTGAACGAATCTTTTCTTGTCACGATTGACAAGGGCAATCAGAGGTCAGAATACAGACGTGTAAGCTATACAAAATAACAGGTTTAAAAATTATTGCTTCTATATAATCAATGTGCGCGGTATAGGCTACAAGATGATTTACTAATCAACTGTCACCTATTGGCCTACACCCTGCGGCTCCCCACCAGCAAGCCCGTCAACGTTACACTTGAATCGCGATGCTTTTACGCTTGGAAGGCGAAAGATTATAAACAACTGACATGATCGAGTAGGAGGTAAACACTAATTATAGGTGTTTATCTCCTATTTTCGTGTTTA
>ERZ1023670.436-NODE-436-length-11487-cov-5.958712_pt1 | contig 11487 bp, 6 predicted proteins | sample MGYA00380342_ERZ1023670 | MGnify/ENA primary metagenome ERZ1023670 (study PRJEB33179, sample SAMN07448984) | human gut metagenome | biome: Human-gut; feature: Human associated habitat; material: Faeces | host: Homo sapiens | place: India: Bhopal | collected...
GGTGACACCCTTGTTGGTGGCGGTGAGAACCTTGCCTATAAGCAACGGGAAAAGCCACAAACCGATATTCTGAATCCAGAAAATAAGAGCGTATGCCGAACCGATGACCTTTGCATCGACGAGTTTTGGCACGCTTGGCCAAAGTGAAGCGGGAACAAGTGAGAATGAAGCACCAAGGATAAGAATGGTGAGGTATGCCACCACTACGCCTCCAACCTGATTGCCCTTGAATTCTGGCAGGATGAAAGCAAAGGTGAGGTGGCAGGCTATGAGGAGCAGTGCGCCGAGTACAAGCATGCTTGCTGCCTTACCTTTGTGATCGACATAGCTTCCAAGAACGGGGGTGATTCCTACTGCGAGCAGTGGGAACACGGCGAAGATGGATTCTGCTGACTGACGCATATAACCCATATAGCAATATGCAACCAGGGCAGCAACGGAAATAGCGAGTACGGTGTATTTCAGACTGCGCTGTTTCATGAAGTTGAACATGAATGCTGTGGCTGCAACAACGAGCATGATGCCATATTGCACGAAGGTGACTGTGGATGATGCCCAGAAGGAATCAGCCGGTACTTCGGTGAATGTAAGGTTACACTGCAACATGTTTACCGCATATTTCTGGAACGGGAAGATGGCAGAATAGTAAAGCACGCAAAGCAGTGAAACGAGCCAGAAACCCATAGATGTGAGAATCTGTCCGATGTCTGAAATCTTGAACGGGTCGTCCTTCTCTTCTGCTTCACCAGTCTGGGCGTCAAGTTTCTTGTCCATGAAGAAGTAAACGACAAGCATGATGAGGGCGATGCAGAGCAGAACCACACCGAAAGCAACAGAGCGAGACACGCTTACTACGCCGCCCAGCTTTGCAAAGAAAGGCGAGAATATCATGCAGGTGGCAACTCCAAGGCGTGCCAATGCCATCTCTGAACCCATGGCAAGAGCCATCTCGCGACCCTTGAACCATTTTACGACTCCGCGGGAAACAGTGATGCCGCCCATTTCGGCACCGCATCCGAAAATCATGAAACCGCATGCTGCAAGCTTCGCTGATGCCGGCATTCCTTCAAAGAAAGGCGAAACTCCGAGCTGTTCAAACACCGGTATGTGGTTGAGGTTGTTGGTAAACCAAGTCTCAAGTCCGCTGCCGATGAAGCTGTCGCTGATGGCTTACCATTTGATGCATGCTCCGACCAGCATCACTGCGCCGGAAAGTAATGCGGTGAAGCGTACTCCCATCTTGTCGAGAATGATTCCGGCGAAAATGAGGAAGAATACGAACACATTGAGGAATGTCTCTGAACCCTGCATCGTTCCGAATGCGTCAGAGTCCCAACCGCGTTGCGATTGCATGAGGTCTTTGATGGGCGAAAGGATGTCCATAAAGATGTAGGCGCAGAACATTGCAAGCGCCAGAAGTAGCAAGGCAGTCCAACGTAATGCTGCCGAGTCGCGAAGTGTTTTTTGTTCCATTTTGTTTTATTTCAATTTTGTTTGTCTATAAGTTCTTATTTCAACCATTTGTCGAGCCATCCGAAGAATGTTCTCTGCCACAGTATGCCGTTCTGTGGCTTGAGTACCCAATGGTTTTCATCGGGGAAGATGAGGAGCTCGGCGGGAATGCCATGCATACGGGCTGCATTGAAGGCTCCAAAACCCTGGTTTGCATTTATGCGATAGTCTTTTTCTCCATGTATGCAAAGGATTGGAGTGTCCCATTTGTCCACAAATCTGTGTGGCGAATTGTCGTATGTGCGTCTTGCACGCTCTGATTTGTCCTTGTTCCAGTAGGCATCATCGTATTCCCAGTTTGAGAACCAAGCCTCTTCAGTGTCGGTGTACATCGACTCCAGATTGAAGGCACCGTCGTGCGCGATGAATGCCTTGAAACGATTGTCGTGATGGCTTGCCAGATAATAGACGGAGAACCCACCGAAACTTGCTCCGACACAACCTAAACGCTCTTTATCAACGTAAGGAAGGTTGTTTGCTGCATCGTCAATTGCTGCAAGATAGTCATTCATGCACTGTCCGGTCCAGTCGCCGGAAACCTCTTCATTCCATTCCGAACCATAACCCGGCAAGCCACGACGGTTAGGTGCAACGACAATATAGTCGTTTGCCGCCATAATCTGGAAATTCCAACGATAGCTCCAGAACTGGCTTACAGGACTCTGCGGACCTCCCTCGCAGAACAACAAAGCAGGGTATTTCTTGCTGGAATCAAAGTGCGGTGGAAGAATAATCCATACCTGCATCTGCTTTCCGTCGGTGGTCTTTACCCATCGTTCCTGTACTTTGCCCATTTCAAGATGCTTGTAGAAGGCTTCATTCTCAAATGTGAGCTGACTGACCTTTGTCTTTTTCACATCTTTTCCCGGAGTTATTATGTACAGTTCGTCGGCCTGTGATATGCTGTGGCGTGATGCAAGTATCTTGCCGGAAGAGCCTAACATTTGGATAGAACCGAAATCCATCCAGTCGTCTGTGAGTTGTCTTACCTCTCCGTTTAAATTGGTCTGATACATATTCACACAAGCATGCCAACACCCGATGAAGTAGATGTTCTTTGAGTCGGTGGCCCAGCAGAAGGCATCAACATTGGAGTCGAATGATTCTGCTGCATAAAACTTCTCGCCGTTTGAAAGATTGTATATGCACAGGCGGTTGCGGTCGCTTTCATATCCGTCGTGTTTCATTGACAGCCATGCTACATACTTGCCGTCGGGGGAGAACTGCGGATTGGTGTCATATCCCACATTGCAATCTCCTTCCTGATGGTTTACTGCTTGGTTCTTCAATGATTTCGTCGCATTCACAGCAGGAGCTTTGTAGTTTGCCGGTTTGCAGATGTTGCGTGTGGCTCCTGTGGAAAGGTCGTATAGGTATATGTCAGAATCTGTTGAAATGGCATAATCCACTCCAGTCTTTTTTCTGCATGTGTATGCAATTGACTTGGAATCGGGACTCCATGCCAGTTGTTCGATGCCTCCAAACGGCGCCATAGGGCATTCGTAGGGTTCTCCATCTATTATGTCGATTCCATTGTCTATACCGTTGCTTGTCACATTTGCGACAAAGGGGTGGGCGACAGACTCCACATAATGGTCCCAATGTCTGTAATTCAAATCGGTTACCAGTCGGCCGGTAGCGAGCGGCAAGTCCTCCGGATTCTTCTTTATGCTTTCATGATAGGGGAGTGATTTAATCAAAATGACTTTCTTCTCGTCGGGAGAGAAACTGAATCCTTCTATTTCAATGTCTGAATTGGTGAGTTGCTTGCGGTCAGTACCATCGGCATTCATGCTCCACAACTGTCCCTTGGAAAGGAATGCTATCCGCTGTCCGCCGGCAATCCATGCAGCGTCGCTTTCGTTGGCAGCAGTAGTTGTCAAGGCGCGTGTGTCTTTTCCGTCGGCATTGACTCTGTAAAGTGTCTGATGACTTTTGTTTTCTTTCACACTGTAGTACGCCACCTGATAGACAATGGTCTTGCCGTCGGGTGAAGCGGCTGCTCCTCCGATTCTTCCCATAGCCCAAAGAGCTTCTGGTGTCATGCGGTCGCCTGTTGTAATCTGATTGATGTCTGTTGTCTTCCCAATCATTGTTTGAGCCGTTGAGTTCATGCTGCTGCAGCATATAATGGCTGCAATAGCCAAAGATAAAGATTTGTTCATATAGTTATACAAAAGGTTTTTTGTTAAATAAAAATCAGATTGTCTAACATTCCAAGTTCTGTCTTGCTGGAATGGAACGTCAGGCAATCTGTTTTTCTGTTTTCAATTGTATTCAGTGATTATTGCAGTCCTTTGCGCTTGCGTTCCAGTTCTTCACGCTTGCGCTGCAATTCCTGCTGCTGTTCTTGCATAGCTTGCAGTCTAGCAGCCAGTCCACTCATCTTCTTGGGGTTGTCTTTGTTTTCTTTGTACTTTGCTTCAAGAATGGCAAGGAGCTTTTCGTCGTTTGTCGTCTTGCGCAAAACCCACATTATTGCGGCACTGAAGAAGAGAGAAATGAAATAGTAGAAGTTCAAACCAGCCGAGTAATCGTTGAACATGAAGAAGAACATTACCGGCATGAGGAACATCATCCATTGCATCATTTTCATTTGTTCTGCCTGTTGTCCTACCATCTGGTCGCGCTGCTGACGCATTGTCATCAGTGAATACAGAATGTTGGCGACGCAGAACAGGATACATGTGAGAGACAGGTGGTCGCCTATCAGCCACAGATTAGTGTTCCATTCTATTATCGGGTCGTAGGTTGAAAGGTCCTTTATCCAAAGGAAACTTTCACCGCGGAGCTGTATAGCGTTCGGCACAAAGTTGAACATCGCAATCCAGATGGGGAACTGAATAATCATAGGCAAGCATCCCGACAGTGGTGAAACACCGTATTTCGCATATTCAGCCATCATTGCCTGCTGCTTCTGCATCTGGTCTTCGGGCTTGTTATATTGCTTCGTCGCTTCCTCAAGTTTCGGTTTCAATACTCGCATCTTTGCCGAACTCATGTAGCTCTTCTTTACCAACGGATATGTGATAACCTTCAACAGCAGTGTGATAAGGATGAGCACTATACCCATATTGATGTTCAGTCCGGTAAGGAAGTCGAATACATAAATTGTAAACCAGCGGTTGATGATGCGGAAGAGAGGCCATCCGAGATAGACAAGACGCTGCATCTCAAGGTCCTTGTTGAAATTACATTCTGTTTCAACACGCTTCAGAAGACGGAAATCGTTAGGTCCGAAGTAGAAGTCAAACTCAGAAGGTGTCTTTCCTGTCGGGTCGAAGAAAGTCTTCATCTTCGCCTCATACTGTTTTAGGAAGCCGGAGCCTTTCTCCTGAGGGATACTTGTCATGAGTGCGTTTTCGGCAAAGTCGTGCTTCGCTATCATGACAGCCGAGAAGAACTGGTTCTTGAATGCTACCCAGTCTATCTTTTCGTCAATCGCTTTGTCGGTCTCCTTACCTGTTTCAGAGAGATACTTGGTTCCTCCGTCGGTGAAGTGGTATGTGAGTGAAGCATAGCGGTTTTCAAATGTGAAACCGCGTTCTTGCTGTCTGCACAAGTCTTTCCACTGCACATCCATCAGTGTGGTGGATGGCGCGAAAGCTCCTGCAAGTCCGACGGCCTGCAACTTTGTATGTAGCATGAAGTCTTTTCCAAGCAGATAGTCGATGACAAGTGCCTTGCCGTTTCCTGCCGATGCGGTCATTGTCACGGTCGAGTCGGTCTGGTTCGTCGGCACAAAGTACAGGTCGGCAGTGTTTATGTTCACTTCCTTGGCAGCCAATGCGAAGTTCAGACTCTGTGTCTTTGCGTCGAACAATGTTATGTCCTTGTTGCCGTTGCGGTCTTCAAAGTCCTTTATTACGGCCTTGGAAACAACGCCACCTTTTGTGTTGATGGTTAATTCTACATTCTTGTTTTTGAGCACCACATTCGATGCGGTTCCGTTAAGAGCCGGATGGAAGAGTGCTGTTGTGTCAGCTTCGGCAGCGGCTTTTGCCTGTATGGCCTTCTGTTGTGCTGCCAGCTTTGCAGCATTTTCGGCTTTTTGTCTTGCGACATTTTCTATTGAATCCTGGTGTCTTGCAGCAGCTTGCTCTTCAGCAGAGGGCTGTGTCCAGATTCCATAACCGATAAGTACAGCAGCAATGAGCACAAAGCCGATGATGTTGTTTTTATCCACGTCTTAATTATTTAATTGTTATTGTTTTAGAGTTTGTCAAATGGGTTTTCCTTTTTGTTTTGCCTTGTTTTGTATGGCGATCCTAATGAAATCCAGGAAGAGGGGGTGGGGGTTAAGCACAGTGCTTTGGTATTCCGGATGGAACTGTGTTCCTATGTACCATTTGAGCCCTGGTATTTCCACTATCTCCACAAGGTCGCTCTCTGGGTTGCGTCCAACGCATTGCATACCAGCGCGTTCAAAATCTTTCTGGAAGTTGTTGTTGAACTCGTAGCGGTGGCGGTGTCGCTCCTGTATATGTTCTTTTTTGTAGATGTCGAACGTGCGGGAACCTTGCTTTATTACGCATTCGTATGCTCCAAGACGCATTGTTCCACCCATGTTCGTTATGTTTTTCTGTTCCTCCATAATGTCAATTACATTGTGAGGAGTCTTTTCATCCATTTCGCGACTGTTTGCATCGGCGAAACCAAGTACGTTGCGTGCAAATTCAATGACCATCATCTGCATACCGAGACAAATGCCGAAAGTCGGGATGTCATGTGTGCGGGTGTAGTGTGCAGCAATGATTTTGCCTTCGATGCCGCGCTGTCCGAATCCGGGGCATATCACGATTCCGTCCTGTCCTGCCAGTTTCTCTGCTACATTCTCTTCATTGACGTATTCAGAGTTGATGAAGGTTATCTTGACCTTGTGGTCATTGTATGTTCCTGCGTGTGACAGACTCTCACGGATAGACTTGTATGCGTCTTGCAGGTCGTATTTTCCAACGAGTCCTATGTTTACGGTTTCCGTAGCATTTTCGCGTCGTTCAAGGAATGTCTTCCATGCTCCCAAAGTCGGCTTTTCGCCTATTTCCACACCCATCTTGCGCAGGATGGCGGTGTCGAGTCCTTGGTTCTGCATGTTTACGGGCACTTCGTAGATGCTTGGCAGGTCTTCGCTTTGTATGACACAATCAAAATCCACGTTGCAGAAGTTCGCCACCTTCTTGAGTATTCCCTCTTCGAGATGCTTCTCTGTGCGAAGGATGAGAATGTCTGGCTGTATGCCCACGCTCTGCAATTCCTTTACAGAATGCTGTGTCGGCTTTGTCTTTAATTCTCCTGCTGCTTTCAGATAAGGGACGTATGTAAGGTGTACGTTTACGGCGTTCTTGCCAAGTTCCCATTTCATTTGTCGTATGGCTTCCATGAAAGGTGCGCTTTCTATGTCGCCGATAGTACCTCCGATTTCGGTGATTACGAAGTCGTAATGATATTTTTGGCCTAAAAGCTTCACATTACGCTTTATTTCGTCCGTAATATGGGGGACCACCTGTATTGTCTTTCCCAAATAGTCGCCTCGGCGTTCTTTGTCGATGACGGCTTTGTATATACGTCCTGTTGTCAGCGAGTTGGCCTTTGAAGTCTGGATGCCAGTGAATCGTTCATAGTGTCCGAGGTCAAGGTCGGTTTCCATTCCGTCCGCTGTTACATAACATTCGCCGTGTTCGTAGGGATTGAGCGTACCTGGGTCAATGTTGATATACGGGTCGAATTTCTGGATTGTAATATTGTAACCTCTTGCCTGCAAGAGCTTACCAATTGATGATGAAATGATGCCTTTACCAAGTGAAGACACAACACCACCAGTGACGAATATGTATTTTGTTTCAGCCACGATAAAAAATATTATATAATGAACTATTATCCAATGTTGAAATACAAAGCGCAAAGGTAGCATAAAAATACGAATTAGACAAGCAACTTTCATTTTTTATTCTTACCTTTGCAGAAGTTTGTAAAGCCATAGCCGTTGGAGAACCTTCGTATGACGAATTGTTGTGAAAAGGCGGGTTTTGGTTATGAATTGTAATTTTATTTGTAATAATAATTGATATGAAGTTGAATTTGTTCAAAATAATGGTTCTTGCGTTTTTCTGCGTGTCGTCTGCGACTGCGCAGACAAGGTTGCGTAATGCCAAACATCGTGATGTTGACACCGTTTCCGTGTTTGTGCGGTCTTATGCTGATTCGCTGAAATGCTACAAGGAGAAACTTGATTCCGTTCCAGATGTTTCAGAAGTGGACGCCGATTCTGTCGAACCGAAAAGTGCATATTATCGCTTTTTTGTTCCACTTACGTTTTATCACAATGTGACGAGCAGCTTTTTCTCGTTAGAGCCGGATGCCAATGAATCGGAAAAACTGCAAAACGACTATTTGCTTTCCATGTATCTGCATCGTCCCGACCTTGTCCAAAGCACCCAAAGCCAGCTTGACAAGGTTGGTCCGCTGATTGACGCCAAACCGGCGGAAGTGGTTTCCGACGCTGATATAATGGAGAGAGTCGCTCCAAAACCGGAAGAGACAGAGATTGCACAGGTTGATATTCTTGTGAAAAAACCTAATTTCTGGAAGTTCTATGGTGATTACACTCTTCAGATGTTCCAGAACTATATTTCGTCGAACTGGTATAAGGGAGGTGAAAGCAATTACTCCGCCCTTGCAACACTCACCTTGCAGGCCAACTATAATAACAAGCAGCGTTTCCGTTGGGAAAACAAGCTTGAAATGCGTTTGGGATTCCAGAATTCACGCAGCGACACTCTTCACACCGTTAAAACATCGGAAGACCTTTTGCGTTATACCGGAAAAATAGGATTGCAAGCCACCAAACGCTGGTACTACACATTGCAGGTTATTGCCAGCACACAGTTCATGCGCGGTTTGAAGAGTAATGACAAGAAAATTTATTCTGACTTCCTTTCACCGCTTAACATTAACCCCTCTATCGGTATGGACTACAGTGTGGATTGGTTCAAGGGTCGTCTGAAAGGTTCTGTTCACCTCGCTCCGTTTGCTTATAATTTAAAATATGTGAAGCGTACCGAACTTGCTACGCGCTATGGATTGGAGGAAGGAAAACATACGAAGTCGGATTTCGGTTCGGAAATTACTCTCGACCTCAATTGGCAATTCACAAAAGACATACGTTGGAAGACCCGTCTCTATGGATACACCACCTATAAACGCGCTCTGTTGGAATGGGAAAACACGTTCACTTTCGTTGTGAACAAGTACATTTCCAGCAATGTGTTCGTTTATCCTCGCTTCGACGACGGCACCAAACGTGACCTCCATCATGGCTATTGGCAGTTCAAGGAGTATGTTTCTTTAGGATTTGCCTACTCCTTCTAATTCCGTTTTCACGGACTTTGAAGTACTTCGGCTTGATGCAAGTGCGTTTCGCAGGTTCTTGCTTTGCCGCAAGTGAGTGGATGAATGAATAAGAAGGGCAATGGGCCAAACTGCAAGACTGCTTGTGACACACATTGTTTATGAGACCACAATTTTAGTTTCGCTTCTCGTTGCTCAGTCGTTTGCTATAAAATCAAAGGCATATCCTTGCCCTGGTTGTGGTTGAGGATATGCCTTTGATGTTTTATTGACTTTTGAGAGCTAACTCTCGGTCGCTTAGTTTTCCATGAACTTCTTTGCTGCACGCAACTGATGGCGCATGTTACTCAGCAACTGCTGGCTCTCCTGCAGAATGTTGAGATAGACGAGCGACACTTGCAGATTGTTGTTGTCTCTGCTTTCCTGTATGCGGTCGATGTGCCGTTTGCGCACCACGGAGAGTTCGTCCTTGCATTGGTCGGCCTGTGCAAGCACCTCACGGTAGTTCTCGAAGCGGCTTGTCGAAATCATCGATTCCGTCTGTTTCATCAAGTCGTTGATGGTGGCGCGTATCGGTTCGAACTCGTCGATGTAGATTTTCGGCAGCGGGTTGAAGTTGTTATCAACGTGCTCCTTTATCGGTTCAAGCATACGGTTCAGACAGTAAATGTATTGTTCCGAAGAGTTTATTCCGAGGTGGAACCATGTGTTGCGTTCAATGGCTATTGCCATCGGCACCCGTTTGAGTGCAAGCAGTTCCTGGCGTCTGTATTTTTGCAGCAGTTCTTTCTCGTTTTTCAACTCGTTTTTCGTGCGTCGCAATGTCTTGACCTTTTCGTTTTCAAGTCCGTCGATGATGTTGTTGAACTGTTCGCGGGCGAAGTTTGCCATGAAACTCTGTGTGCGTCCGACATGTTTCTGTAGCAGATCCCACACTATTTCCGCATCGCGGGTGCGCATCATGAGGCGGAACACATCGCTCTTGTCGGTTTCCTTTTCTTTCTTTGCATACTCGCGGTTGCTGCGGATGAGCATATAGACCACAAGGGCGATAAATGCCACCTTGGCTATGATTCCTCCGTAGAACATTATCAGGCACACAAGGGCGCATGAGACGAAGGCTACTCCTGCCGTGATGAACCATCCGCCAATGACGCTTATTACGCCCGTCACACGGAATACGGCACTCTCTCGGCTCCATGCTCTGTCGGCAAGACTCGAACCCATAGCCACCATGAATGTGACGTACGTTGTTGAAAGCGGCAGTTTGTAGTTTGTGCCGATTGTGATGAGCATTGAAGCCAGCACAAGGTTCACTGCTGCACGCACAATGTCGAAGGCCGCTCCGTCGGCAAGTTCAGCTTCGCGCTTGTTGAAGCGTTTGTCTATCCATGCAGCCATTCTTCGTGGTGTGTGCTGTGTCACAGTATTGTTCATGTCTTGCGAGAATCTTACTATGCTGCGGGCGGCACGGCTTGTGCCGAACATTTCGTCGCCTTCGTCCTGTCGTGAGAGGTCCACACTTGTCTTTATCACGTTGCGGGCCTTTTTCGATGTTGCCATGGATACAATCATTACAACGCCGGCTATGAGAAGATAGAACGATGGTGTCTGTGCGCTTTCAGAGAGCGATGTCATCATAAACGTGAATGGTGTGGCACCGTTGGCGTTGTTGATGTAGTCGTTGTATGAGTCGAGTCCTGCCAAAGGCACACCGATGAAGTTCACAAGGTCGTTGCCGGCAAATGCCATTGCAAGTCCGAAAGTACCCATGAGGACCACAAACTTGAAGATGTTCGCACCAATCAGGTGCATGATTTCCATGATGACCGTTGAAACTATGAATGTGACAATCAGCACGTATTGCGTGTTGTCGCTAATCCAGTTGCGCACGGACTCGTCGAGATAGGGCGATTTTCCTATACCTTTTATAAATATGAAGTAGGACAGGGCAGTGAAGGCTATTCCGCCGAATATGGCGATGGAATAGCGCGAGTGCTTCTTGTAGTTGAAGGTGAACACTATTCGTGTAATCCATTGCACAATGCTTCCGAACACGAATGCCACAGCAACGCTGACGAATATTGCTATAATCACGCTGAGGCCTTGTCGGTGTTGAGCAGGTCGCCGTATGTAAGACTGTTGTCTCCTGCCATCTTGATGGTGGCAAGGATGAATGTTCCGCCCTAGAGTTCAAACACGAGCGACACTGTTGTCGATGTAGGCATTCCGAGTGTATTGAACATGTCGAGGATTATGACATCCGTCACCATGACGGCAAGGAATATCGTCATCACCTCGTTGAACGAGTACTGCGATGGCTGCATGATGCCGTGTCGTGCCACATCCATCATGCCCGACGACATGACTGCGCCCAACGCCACACCTACGGATGCTATGATGAGCACTGTGCGAAACTTTGCCACCTTGGCTCCGATGGCACTGTTGAGAAAGTTTACAGCATCATTGCTGACACCTACGAACAGGTCGAATACCGCAAGGCATAGCAAAAAGATTACGATGCATAGATAAATTGTTTCCATTCTTTATAATTAAAGTTTATTTTGTTTTGTATTCTGCTGCAAAATTATTGTTACGGTGTTACATGCGCTTTAAACACACGTTACA
>ERZ1023670.446-NODE-446-length-11305-cov-41.099111_pt1 | contig 11305 bp, 6 predicted proteins | sample MGYA00380342_ERZ1023670 | MGnify/ENA primary metagenome ERZ1023670 (study PRJEB33179, sample SAMN07448984) | human gut metagenome | biome: Human-gut; feature: Human associated habitat; material: Faeces | host: Homo sapiens | place: India: Bhopal | collected...
TAGATTCGCCAGTTGATGATTTCGACTGGATGCCTAATTTATTTGCCAAGCTCGCTAATCATCTGCGAACTTCAACTTCCCCTGACGTTATCAGACTGGGAATCATCGGCTGCATCAGAAACAATGAGTCGGGAGATAATTCACTTCTCCAATGGGATGATTTGGAAACCATGCGTCGCTATATAGACAGCGTTAACCGAGGTTTAGGAGTACCAGAAGACCCAACACTACAGCAGTTGCTCTATTCTACAGAATGGACCAACTATGGTATTTTCACCATGAACTTTATCTCGGACAAGAACCTCGACTATAAAGGAATCTGTGAGGTTGAAAATACAAGCCTCTCATACGCCAGCATGGCTTTCCTGATAGCACTGGTAAAGGGGATGAGTATGATTAATCTCAGACACCCTTCAGCAAAGGGAGAAAACAGTCATGTTTTCACATACGTCATCCCAAGCCAATTCTCCACTTTCTCCTTTACTTCATTCCTCAATGTTGCCAATGCACGTCTCACGAACAAAGAAGATATTTCTGAACAGGAAATTGAAGAGTTGACTCAACTTGCTTTCAAGAGTCGCTACTGGAAACAGGAAACCTCACTCAAGAGCGAAGACAGCGAGCTGTTCATTTATGTCCTTAAGAACATCATTTCGGATATTCTGGGACTGAAACTCAACATCAATACGGAATCCTTTGCCAAACAGGCAAAGAAGGAAGAGATAAAGACTGCTACTCCAACTGTCGACAACCATAAGAAGGAGAAGAAAGTAAAGAAGGAGAAGAAAGAGAAGACTAGCTTGAGAAATGATACCAAGCCTTCTCTGGCATCGACGATGGTAAAGGTTTTAACAGAGGAATCTCTCCCACAAACGAAAGAGAATCTCCTGGAGAAGACTATACAACTCTATCCTACTCTTAAGAGAAACTGCTTCAATACCACCCTATCAAGACTACATAAAGAAGAAGTATTGAATTACTATAATGGTGGACTGATTGGTATCAAAGGCAAAAGATATGGAAGAGGCTACAAGATAGTCAACCGTTTGCAGAAATATAAGGAAAATGAATAAAAACAACCTCAGATACAGAAAAAACGAAGCCTGTTTCAATCTCCATTGAAACAGGCTTCGTTGGTTATTGTAAGTACTCAACATGGACTATCAAGCTTACTCATGTAGTTTTTCCGGCAATTAGACAATTCAACAATTAGGCAATTAGGCAATTAGACAATTAGGCAATTAGGAGTCTATTCATATATCGGATAAAAACCACAAAACTGTTTACCAAAAACCACATTATTATGTACCAAAAACCACATTTCTGTTTACCTAAAACCACAAAACTGTTTACCTACATTGCTAAAGACACAATCTTCTCCTTAGGTAAACAGAAATGTGGTTTATAGCAAGTAAAAATCATCTTAAAAACAGGTAAACAGTTTTGTGGTTTTTGAAAGTTGTATCCTACAGCTACCATAGGAAAGAACCGAAGAACATGACAACCAGTTTAGTAGATTCGCAAGATACATGCTGATATTCATACAGTTACAGGATTTAATCAAACTATTATTTTCGTAGTCTTATAACAGATAGAACAAGGAAAGAAATAGTATCTTTTGGATAAAACCACAATACTATTTACCTAAACTATAAATCAGTTTACCTAAAATATACATAAAAGCATATAAGACATTGGGAATCTATCTATTAAACAATATTTAATAGATTCATCCAAAAGAAATGTATCTTTATCAAAAATATATCTGGTAAACAATTTTGGGCTTGAGAGGATAAGACATTTTCAAAAGTAGGTAAACAGAAATGTGGTTTTACGAAAAAGAGGAAATAAGGTACTCCCCTACTTCCTCTTCTGCAATATTGTTCAGTTTAGGCTCTGTAGAATACAGGCATGAATGAGCCAACACAATTAAAGAATTCTTGTGCAAGCCTTTCAAGACCTGAAGTTTTTAAAGCTACAAAATCATAATCACTGGCAGCAACACAGAATCTGTCATTCTTGATACCAATGAATTTGCATCTTTTCAACAAAGCAATCTGATTATCATCATGCACCATCGAAACAAACTGATTCCATTGCTCAGAACCTTGAGTAGTATCAACTTCTATCTTCTTGTCAGGATTCTGATATACATGTGCAAAAAGATCTCCCTGCAGCATATTATCTTCAGATACTTTCTTTCCCTTGCTACGGTTAATCTTTTCATTCAGGCGACGGGCTATATCTGCATCTTTATCACCGATATGGTTGATACCGACATCCGTTCGCTTGATATGGAAGACAATATATTCAGGATCACCCTTACACTTCCCGTTCCGATAAATAAAGTCTTCATCAGAAAATTCATCAAATACGATATCCGTCTCGCTGCGGCTGGCCATTCTGTTGAGGTCTTCCCTTACGACATCGAGTACCTGTTTTCTGAATTGCGAGAACTTAGGATATTTATTCATCACAGGTTCTCCCTTGTCGTCAAGCAGAATATTGCCATGTTCATCAAGTTCTACCAGACCCAGATACTGTTTCATCGGCAAGAACTCTACCTTTACATCCAGACACTTGTCAAGCCCCATCTGGCGAAGCAGATAAATATAGAGACGTGGCGTATTCACCTTCTTGGAATATTTAGCGATCATGGAGATATGGTGAATGTATCCCTGGCGCATGTCAAAGAGGCTCATGGTGAGCTTAGGATCTATCTCAAGTATTACTTCACCCTTGATGCGCTCTACCTTCTCTCCATCGCTCTTTGTATAGCCTTTCTGCGTTGTCGGAATCTCGATGTTTGAGAATACATGCTGTATCTTCTCTGTATTGTTGTCCATCTTAACACGCACAGAGAGGTTGAGAATGTCATTTTTCAGCGTATCACGCAGATTCTTGTAATTATGAAACTCCGTTGATACCTGGAAATCCTTGATGTCTATTATGATAGGCGGTATCTCCATGACAGCATGCTCTATACCTTTCTCGAAAAGATAGTCGGAGCGAGAATCTCCAAGCACCCTCTTCTCAGTGAAGTACTCTTCTACATACTTCTGGAGATGGGTACTTGCAACCATCAATATGTTTTGCTGCAATAATGTATATTGCTTATCAAGTTTTGTCAGTGAAAAAGGTGTGTTAATCCACACCAGATTCTTGTTTACTTTTGGGTCACTCATATTAAAACCACATTTCTGTTTACCTAAAACCACCAAACTGTTTACCTAAAACCACAAAGTTGTTTACCTAAAACCACATTTCTGTTTACCTAAAACCACCAAACTGTTTACCTAAAACCACAAAGTTGTTTACCTAAAACCACATTTCTGTTTACCTAAATGAAAATAACTACCTAATAGTCAATAGGTTACAACTCCCGTAATATATAAGTATATTATAACCAATTATAATATATAATTTTTAATTATCATCTTTTGGTAAACAGAAATGTGGTTTTTGAAGGTGTTTATACCTTTTTTAAGACTTTGCGCCTTTTCAGGTAAACAGTTTTGTGGTTTTCACCCTGTAAAACCTACTTTTTTGTTTGCTTACTTTTTCAAGTAATCCATCAGAATGTTGTAGAGCAAGTTTTCCTGTGGAATATCATCTGCAAGGCATTTCATCTTCAAGAGAAGGAGTTCTTCCTTATTAAGATATGTTGCTACACTTGTTCTGGTGCGTCTTTCTTCTGCAGTCCAGTAACTTTTTCTCTTGCGTCCACCTTTAGATGTGTTTTTTTCCTCTTCGCTCTTTGCAACTTCTGTATTTAACAAACTTGGTCGGTCGTTCTTTCCCATATTTTCAATCGACTCACCAATTTCCTCGATATTTCTCTTTGCTACAGCCATAATTATTATTGTTTATAATTTTGTCTTCTATTTTTTATCATTGCATGCTTAACCCTACCCTGAGTAGATTATATCTTTATGTTAAACATGTGCTTGATAGCTATTTCGTAATCGATACCTGTACTTGAGTAAGGTGCATATTCGAATATGCTTTGTCCGTGAGCCTGAGCTTCCAGGAACTTCACAGAGCGTCGGATGCGGCAAGGAAGAATTAAGTCGCCATGTTTTTCGCCTAAGAGTTTACTCAACTGCTTGGTAATCTTTGTTCGCTCATCTACCATAACTGGCAGGAGTCCTAGTAATTCCAGATTATCGTTCATGTGGAACTCCTTCACTTCATCCATAACGCTGAGCACTTCGCTTACTCCCTTGACAGATAAAGCTTCCATCTGGACTGGAATTAAAATCTTGCTCGCAGCAACCAGAGCATTGTAAGTGTTCTTGGAAAGAGCCGGAGGACAGTCGATGAAGATGTAGTCGAAATCGTCGAATACGTTTTTAAGTCCTTCTCCCGTCATGTCATGGCAATCGTTGTCTTGCAGACAGCTCAGCAATACGGTGTAGCTCTTCATCTGTTCTCTCAGCGAAGGACCGCCTGGAAGGTGTTGCTCAATATTTTCCATCTGAGCAGATCCAGGAACAGCGTATACTCCATTCTTACATTTATAAACAGGAACACCACTCTGTTTACACATGGCGTTGTATATGTTGTCATATTCATTGTCTCTCACCCCGAAAAGCGAAGAAAGGTTGCATTGTGGGTCTAAGTCAATCACCAAAATGCGGAGATTATGATTCAGTCGAACCATTCCTGATGCGAGAGACTGCACGGTGGCTGTCTTTCCTACTCCACCCTTGTTGTTCACTACTGCAACAATTTCCTGTAATTCATGTTTCATGTCTTATTCTTGTTACTTTTAGCTTCTTATTTTCGTTTAATCTTTTCTCCGAATATTAGAATTGCTGGCAATTAGAACAAACTAATAAACTTTTATCCTAACTTATGATAATTCTAAAAGTCTTATATTTGATTGATCTAATGTTCTAAAGTTCTAATATTTGCTGCAAAAATAGGTAAAATAGTTGATATAAAAGAATTTATTCTTTTTTATTTCTAAAGAAAACTAGTTTTTTATACTTTTCTAACAATCTACATGAATAATATTCTAATTTTCTAATATTCTTATAATCTGAAATTAGAATATACTAATTGTCGGATAAATAGAATATACGGATAAACTAATAAACTGATAAACTAATAAAATAATTGCTGTCAATTAGAATAAACTAAAATATTGATATGAGTATGTAACCAATATAAGATTTGTTAAATATTAACATCAAAGTATACAACCTATAGATATTTTCAATAACTTTACAGAATTAAAAATAACTGATGTCAAACCTTTAAAACTATAACATCATGAAAATAGGTATTCCAAAAGAGATTAAGAATAATGAGAACCGTGTTGGAATGACACCGGCAGGTGTAGCAGAGTTCATTCGACATGGTCATGAAGTGATGGTTCAGCATACAGCTGGTGTAAACAGCGGATTTGCTGATGAAGCGTATGAAAAAGTAGGGGCCAGAATCTTACCCGACATCCAGAGTGTATATCGTGAGACGGAAATGATTGTAAAAGTGAAAGAACCTATCGCCGAGGAATATCCACTTATCCATCAGGACCAGCTTGTATTCACTTATTTCCATTTTGCCTGTGACAAGGAACTTACCGATGCCATGCTCAAGAGTGGTGCTGTCTGTCTGGCTTACGAGACTGTGGAGACAGATAACCACCATTTGCCTTTACTCATTCCGATGAGTGAAGTAGCTGGAAGGATGGCCATTATTAATGGTGCTTTTTATCTGCAAAAGACAAAGGGAGGAAAAGGGAAACTGATGAGTGGTGTACCTGGTGTGAACCGCGTCAAGGTTTTGGTATTGGGCGGCGGAACCGTAGGAGAAGCTGCAGCAAGAATGGCTGCAGGAATGGGAGCTGATGTATGGATTACAGATATCAGTTTGCCTCGTCTTCGTCAGTTAGAGATGGAGCTGCCTATCAATGTACACACGCTCTATTCCAACGAGCATAATATTCGTAGAGAATTGGCAGATGTGGATATCGTTGTGGGTAGTGTGCTCGTACCAGGCGATAAGGCGCCGCATCTTATCACGAAAGATATGTTGAAATTGATGGAGCCAGGAACTGTACTTGTTGATGTAGCAATCGATCAGGGTGGCTGTTTCGAGACATCGCATCCAACCACACATTCTGATCCGACATATATGGTCGATGGAATCGTTCATTATGCAGTAGCTAATATTCCTGGTGCTGTGCCGAATACCTCTACCACAGCCTTGACCAATGCTACGCTGAAATATGCATTGGCGCTTGCTGATAAGGGTTGGCGAAAGGCCTGCAAGGAGGATAAAGCCCTGTATAGGGGTTTGAATATCGTAAATGGAAAGGTGGTATTCAAGGCCGTAGCGGATGTCTTTGGACTGGAATATGAAGAAATGATACTCTAAGTAGAGTAGGGGAGGGTTCCATAACACAAAAGCTATGGGATCCTCTTTAAATAATGTATTACGGAGAACAGAATACACTTTGTTTGATTTGAACGCTTACTGATAGCATTTTTTTAGAGAAAAAGACTTAAAAACCGGGAAAATGTAAGGAAAATAGGAGAAAATGCAGGAATATGTGTATAAAATAAGTTAATTTTGTAACATGATGCTACAGTTTTAGATATTTTTTATACTTTTGTGCCATGAACATGAAGTTTAACTAACATTCAGTTATTATGAAGAAGAAAAAAAGCTTGTTGCTTTTCTTGGCAGCAACTTCAGCCAGCTTTGTGCAGGCAGCCCTTCCAGTTCATACCGGTTTTGCGGCTGGTATTGAAAATGTGCAAGAAAAAGGTCATACCTTTGTAAAAAGGAAGAGTGATTGATTCCGAGGGAAATCCTCTGGTAGGTGTCACGGTGCAGATCGAAGGCACAAGCTATGGTGTTATCACTGATGCTGATGGTAACTACATACTGGAATTTCCATCTATGGCGCATCCTAAAATTGTATTTTCCAGCATCGGTTACAAATCGAAGAGTATTGAATTTCGTGGCGTAAAAGAGCAAAACATGATGCTCGAGTTGGATCATGTAGCGCTGGATGATCTCGTAGTCATCGGATACGGAAGTAAGAGCCGCAAGGATGTGACCACAGCTATCTCTACCGTGAGTCAGGAACAGATAAGCAAGTTGGCTGCTACCACACCAACCCTCGATGGTCTTCTTCAGGGTACTGTAAAGGGCGTATTGGCTACTACCGCAAATGGTGAGCCTGGTTCATCTCTCAAGTTAAACATCCGCGGTATTACATCTCCTTATCCTAAATCGGGTAAAGGTAACAACAACCAGCCTCTTTATGTCATTGATGGCGTTCCTACCTTTATGGAGGATACCGGCATCAACCCGCTCATCAATATCTCACCAAACGATATTGAGAGTATCGATGTGCTGAAAGATGCCGCAGCTACTGCGATCTATGGATCACGTGGAGCCAATGGTGTCGTTATTGTCAAGACCAAGAACGGAAAGCGCAATGAGAAGACCAAGGTAGATTTCGGCTACACATTCTCGTTCAGTAATCCTATCAAAAACTATAAGCCATTGAACATTTCTGAATACAAGAATGTGCAGGACGAGATTCTGCGTAATACTGTAGACGGCATGAATGACGGCAGTTCAATGGTAGGTATGTATGGTTTTGATTATATTCTTAACCAGTATGGAAATGTTTCGCTCAATGAAGAAACGGGTCTTTATACCTATAATGGTCTTAATGAGAGTCTTTATGGCAAGGATAATGTCAACTGGGCAGATGAAGTAATCAACAAGAATGCACCTACACATCAGTATAATGTGGCTGTCAGAGGTGGAAGCAACAAAACCAACTATTCTTTCTCTTTCAACGGAATGAACCAGGAAGGTCTGTTACTCAATGACCGTATGGAGCGATATGGTGCAAGACTCTCTATAGATTCTGAAATCAACAAATACATCACCGTGGGAGGTGTGCTCGATTATACCTATTCTTCACGCAAGAGTGGAAGCAACGATCCTGCCTTGGGATATGATAATGACGGATGGATGACCCGTCCGGATTTGGCTGTACGCGATGCGGATGGCAATTTCCAGCGTGTAGATAAGTTCGGTCTTTATACCGATACCTATAATGATGCCAATGCGGTAGCTAAACTCCAGCGTAAGACGAAGTATGAAAATGATCAGTTCTCTAGCAATGCTTATATTGATATTAAGCCTGTCAAGGGATTGACCCTTCATGCTGATGCCAATATATCCAGATTCATCTTCAGCAACAGTTATTTCTCGCCAAAGATTACGCTCCCGGAACAGTTGGGTATGGAGCCAACATCAACCTTGGCTGAGAGCAACTATCGCAACACCAATACTTCTATCAATTTCCGTGCCGACTACAAGTTCACGCTTACCGAAGCTCATCGTTTTGACGTGATGGCTGGTTATAGTGCCGACAGGTATTGGAGCAAGGAACACGACCAGGCTTATAGTGGCTTCCCTAACGATGATGTATTGAACAATGCCAGTTCTGCAACCACCGTCAATAAGCCAACCGAGACTTATTCCAAGAGTGGTCTTAATTCTATCTATGGTCGTTTGAGCTATGATTTCCTCTCACGTTATCTGCTTGATTTCAGTCTCCGTTCCGATGAGTCATCAAAATTTGGACCGGGTAACAAGCGCGGTACTTTCCCTGCAGTTTCTCTGGCTTGGCGCATCAATCAAGAGCCTTTCCTGGAATCTGTAAGAGATATTGATGATCTGAAGTTCCGTTTGAGTTGGGGTAAGACAGGTTCTACCAATGTATCCGACTTCTCTTACATCCAGTATTTCAACTCCAATATCTACGGTGGACAGAGTGCCATTACCTTAGCCACTACTTATCCTAACAAGGATATCAAGTGGGAGATGACTACTGAATACAATGCCGGTGTTGACTTCTCGTTCTTCAATGGCAGACTGAACGGTAGCTTTGATATCTATCACCGTAAGACAGATGGCGCCTTGGCTCCAGCTCCTATCGCCTTAGAGTTTGGTATCGGTACATTCTACAGCAATATTCTTGATCTTACCAACAATGGTTTTGAATTCTCTATCGGTGGTGATGTAGTTCGTACCAAGGATTTCACCTATAACACTATGCTCAGTATCTCATCCAACAGGAATAAGATTACCAAGCTCAATGGTTCAACCCTCGATATGATGCATCAGGATCTCTATATGGAAGGTCATGCCATGGGAACCGTGAAGGGATATAAAGTGGCAGGCATCTATCAGAGTCAGGATCAGATTAATAAGTTGAATGAACAGGCTATGGCCAAGGGATTTGATTTCTATCAGGATGGAGCTGCTGTAGGTGACTACATGTTTGCAGATACCAATGGTGATGGCTATATTTCAGAGGCAGACCGTACGGCTATCGCCAATCCAGAGCCAAAGGTATTCGGTGGATGGTCAAATACCTTGTCATATAAGAACTTCACGCTCTCTATGCTCTTCCAGTATCAGTTAGGTGGTGATGCCTACTACAGCACGATGCAGGAATCTGCTAGTGGAGCCATCGGTATGAGTATCTTGCGCGAGATGTATGGCAACACCTGGACACCGGATCGCACCGATGCCAAGTATGCTAAGTTGATGTGGATGCCTAGTGCCTATACCAACACACAGGCCAACGACCGCTATGTATATTCCAACTCATACTTCCGTTTGCGCAACATCACGCTCTCTTATACCTTTGAGCCAGCATGGTTAGAGCGCTTGCATGTGAGTGGTGCATCGGTGTTCTTTACTGCTACCAACCTTTTTACCATTACCGATTGGCCAGGTTTGGATCCAGATATGGCAGCCACAAATGCCTTTACCAAGACAACCGAGACAAAGGATGTATATCCAATGAGCCGTTCGTTCTCATTCGGTCTCAAATTGCAATTCTAATTCAAAGAAACGAAGATTATGAAACATATAAGATATCAATTTCTGGCGTTACTGTCAGTATCAGCGCTCACATTCACATCGTGCGACTTGATAGGCAGCATCGATGATATGGAACCAGACTATGTGGTAACCGATTTGAATTATATTACCGATGCCACATCTGCTCAGACTGCTCTCAATGGTGTTTACGCTTCCTGGCGCAGTACAGGTGTATCTTACTTGAGATATGGTATCGCTTCTATGGCGCATACCCAGACTCAGGCGATGGTGATGGGTGTAGATGAGTTTGCGGCAGAAAATATCCAGACCAACAACAGTAATGTGGAGACTGCCTATACAGCCTACTACAATGTCATCAATACCGCCAACACCTTCCTGGTTCACATCAATAAGCAGATACCAGGCATGACAGAAGAAAAACGTACCGAGATGATTGCAGAGGCTCGTTGCCAGCGTGCATTGGCTTATCTTACTCTCTTGAAATGTTTTGGAGAGTATTGGAAACAGGATTCCCAATACGGAGTCTGCCTCTTCAAGGATGAGTTGGTAAGAGATAACCAGGTTCGTCAGCGTTCTTCTGTAGCTGAAACTTACAAGCTGATTTCTGAAGATCTCGATTATGCCATCGCCCATTGCGAACAGCATCCGGCAGATCATTATCACATGAGCAGTCTTTTTGCCAAGGCTTTGAAGGCAAAGATGTATTTTGCTCAGGATAACTATCCGGAGGCAGCAAGATTATCTGAAGAAGTGATTAACGAGGCAGAAACTGCTGGCTATGAACTGGAGAGCGACTATGCTAATATTTTTACTGAACAGTTTAATTCCAAGGAGATGCTTTTCGCTCCTTATACTGCTAATCCTAATGAACTGATGGATGCTTCTTGGTTTGCCTTTTCTCCAGGTTCACTCCTCAAGAAAGTGGCTGATGATTTAGTTCCAGATGATGAAACAGGTGGAGATATTGTTATTCCAGACCCGGGAGAGGGTGGGGACGTTGTTGTTCCTAATCCAGGTGAAGGAGGTGATGTCGTGATTCCTGGTGGTGATGGTGGCGATTTCCCATTCCCTCCAGGTGAAGATGATGCAGCTTCCTACGATCCTCTTTATACTTGGGCATACAAGGGTGAAGGCATGACTGGAATTGCCAAGTACAGCAAGTTGACTCCTGAATTTATGTTCGAAGATTCTTATTACTTCATGCGCTTGGCAGAAGTCTATTATATCGCAGCCGAAGCAGAGGCTCGTCAGGGTGAGTATGAGAAGGCACGTACCTTACTGGCAACCGTCATCAGTCGTGCCGGTTATACAGAAGATGATGTCAATGCGATTTCAGACAGTGATCTTCTGGGTGAAATACTCAAGCATAAGTTGTGTGATATGAGTAACGAAAATCTGGAAGAATGGTTCGATC
>ERZ1023670.449-NODE-449-length-11244-cov-30.845473_pt1 | contig 11244 bp, 10 predicted proteins | sample MGYA00380342_ERZ1023670 | MGnify/ENA primary metagenome ERZ1023670 (study PRJEB33179, sample SAMN07448984) | human gut metagenome | biome: Human-gut; feature: Human associated habitat; material: Faeces | host: Homo sapiens | place: India: Bhopal | collected...
GCGCATATCAGCTGTTATGCAAGCGCACAACAGCTGTTGTGCGACCGAAGATACTAACTATCTCAACTACATATCCTATCTTTTCCAACAACATATCCTATCTCTTTCAACAACTTCAACAACAAGAAGAGGGTGAATCATAAACTTATGGCACACCCTCGCTTGATTATTTAAATGATGTCAACCATTAGAATTTGGTAAGTTGTTCCACCTTGCCGAATTTGATGGTTGTTCCATCTATGATGACCTTTACTTTGTTTTGAGCCTTGTTACCCCTGTCGTAAATATTGATACAAGGAATTGCCGAGAGGTTTGATACTGATGATACCATGTTTTTTACTAGGTCCTTCTAGCGCACTACTTTGGAACAGCCAAGTGGCATAACCTTCTTCAACTAATTCAGAACTGCTCAGATACTCGAGAAGAAACTGCCCCCATGAGATAGGGGAGGAAGATAGATGAAAACGTTGAAAAATCGCCTAATCCCAAAAATCACTATGTTTTTTGGGATTGTAATCCTCAAAATAGGTATAAATTTAGGGATTAGGGCGATTTTCCTTATTTTGCCTAGAACCATCTCTTCTTCATTTTCTTCAAGAAATCCTTGGTGATAGGGAAGCTGAAGGCATCACCTATTACGGAGTCGGTATGGCAGAAGGGACATTCGGCAGTAGGGGGATTATCAGGCAGGTAGTCTGTGATTTCGGATGGCGTGAAGATTTCGCAGCAGAAGAGATTGTCCTATACAATACACAAAAGCCCAAATGCGACAATATCTTCATACTTTCCACCTCAAAAATTGAAAAGTAAAGTTCCATGTCTATGACTTTAGAAGAATGATAAATGTGATATTATAAGTGTTTTTGGTCCGAAAATATCATTCGGACTAAAAACACTTTTCTTATTAATATTAAGTATTAGTGTTCCAATTTTAACTAGATACTAATGTCTTTATTTATTAATACCCTTCACCCAATCATCAGAATTCCCTATATATAGGTGATTGAAAAAAATGTGGGTGAAGGGTAATTAGAATCGATTATCTTGCGTTCTTATTCGTTGGCTTAGAAGTTGAATCTCAGACCCGCATAGATGTTTAATCCATTTCGTTTGTAGCCTGTAGGATCAAAGAAGAAACGCTCTGCATTGCTCTTCGTGTTGTCATCATCCTTAATCTTGTTAAGATTGAAATTAAGGATGTATTCTGCACCAAGGGTCAACTGTAAAGGATAGACAATATTGACATTAAATTTTGCACCTATAGGAACTCGTACGGCATGATTCCATACATCCTTTCCATAGTTTGAAGAGTGATAATCCTTTGTCCCATCATTGTATGTTGCATTTGGTGACTCATACTTGTTGGCAAAGTAGAGACCTTCCCATTGTGCCATAAAATAAGGTACGAATTCCAAGCAATGAGCAAACTCGAATCCCAATCCATATCCTAATCCTGCGTTCATGTAGATTGGACTCTTTACGACATCGCCAGTGTTTGTGGCATAAAGGCGTTTATTATGAATTTCATAAATACCAGTACCAGCTTTCAGCATTATGTATTGTGAAATTCCACTACGGCTTAAGCCTATACGTTTGTCATAAGTAAGGCCAATGCCATAAGAGTGATCCATATATTCACCTGTTATGTAAATGCTCGTGTTTGAGCTAGGCTGATATACAGCTACGTCACCTTTCTTATATGAGGCTTGACCACCGGCAAAGGTGTAAAGATTTGCAGTGCTATCTGCCACATTGCAAGCTCTTGTGGTACTAACCTTTGAAGAATACATTTTACCATTTTTCTCTTTTGTGCGATAGATAGCCACCTTATCACAGTTTTTTAGTCCGTAGATTGTTCCAATGTTTGTAGCGAATGGATTTCTTCCTGTCACTTGTCCACGGATAGCGAAAGCTGGAACTTTAATGGCCATTTTTCTTTTGGTTTTGTTCTTCAGAATTTCTTGCTTGGTGTCTATATCTTTAATTAGCTTTGCTTTGTCAGATGAGACGAAGGATATAGGAACTTTTATTTGGTTATATTTGTCCATGTCATTCCAACTATTGAATACTTGATCAAGGACATCTTTGTTTATCATGACCTTATACACATTCCAACGTTTTTTTCCTTTCTTGGTATTAACGATAAATATGTAGTTGTTCTCTAAGATTGGCAGATAGTCCTCTTTGAGAATGTCGTCTTTTGATATAACTCCGATGGAGGCACGCTCGTCATCAGACTTCAGAACATTTTGCAGTGCTAAGTCTTTTAGACGGTCTTCTGACAATGATGAACCATTGTAGCTAAACAAATAATCAAGTATTTTCTTACCATAATTCTCGCTATTCAAAGTCTCCTCTATTTGCTTAGCCGTATATGTGCTATACGACTGTGGTATTGAGACTTCAACCTTTCTAAATTTGTTACCATATTCCAGCAACTCGTAATTTCCTGCAATACATACGATGTTGCTCTTAGAATCATAAAAAGTTTTCTCTTTTGCAGATAGTGGTGCCGCCAAAAGACAAGAGACAGTGGTAGCGAATATAAAACTTTTGATATTCATGTTATTTTTATTTTTTGATATTCGAGTATGTTATTTTGTATGGACGGCACGGATGTAGAATAAGTCCCTAAACCCACCGACTTTAAATTCCTTGGTATCATAGAGGGAGAAATTATAAACTTCTCTTCCTGTCTGTTCTGATGTATGATACCAAGCTGTAGGCAGAACAATTTGTTTTCCCGAAGGACCAGTCACAATATAATAGTTGTCATGCTTTTCCCATTTACATTTATCCATGAGTTCTTGCCATTGTGCCTTTGTTGGAATGCTCCATCCTTCACCCAAGATATGTGTTGCCACATCAAACTCAGCATTACCTGCAATATTCATAGGTGCTTCTTTTGTTCCGAGGTAGTCCCACATGCCCAGTCCTCCCCATGGATATCCGTCTCCATTAGCAAAAAGATACTGGTGATTCTCATATTGGGTGTTATTGTATCTTGTTATGGCGTTGTTGTGGGCGCTTGTCTTGTCAGAGCAATATTTGCTATATTTATTGTATGCTGAATAGAGTTCTTTGATATCCATGCTCTTTAGATATTCATCATACGTCATAATTGCAGGATAAGTACTATTCTCTTTGTTTGTGAATGAAGGCTTTTCCATAGGCTGCAGGTTCATCTCTTGTTCTAATTCCTGTAGCATTTCGTCAAGTGAAGTCTGTTTGTTCACGGGACTAACGGATCCGATATTAGATGCTGCCCATTTTACAGATAATCCTAAATCTACGTAGCCATAGTATCCTTCTAAACCTTTTCCTTCTGTCCTTTGTTTGCTAGAGTAGGTCTCTGGATCCATTTTCTTGTATTCTGGATGTTTGTCATCTGATTCTGTAAAACTTGTTGGAAAGTTTAGTGCATTTAATTCGTCAATAATTTTTTGCCTGTCAGTTGAAAAATTGTCTCCGACAAACACCTCCATGTCTTTATCTTCACTACAGGAAGACAAAGTTAAGATGCCTCCTAACATAAGGAGAGCGAATGTAAATCTCTTGTTCATAAAATGTTTTTTTTATTATTGAATTGTCTTTAATTACGATATAACCTATAAAGAGTCTTACCACCAATAGTAATGATACACAACCTTAGGGCGGCTTGCGACGTATGCTTTGGCTACCGATTCGGCTGCACGGATGCCAGCCAACTTGACATCTTTCTCGTTTTGCTCTTTTTGGGCTTCTAACTTAAATTCTCTGTCGCTTATGGCTTTGATTCTAGCTCCCATCTCATTTTGCAAGCTCTTGGCTTCAGTTTGTACTTTGGTGGATGGAGCGTCAAGTTTTTCTAGAATTTCATTGGCTGCTGTGGCTCCTTCTTCTGTAGGATTGGCACTCCATGCCGCACGTGCTTGTCTGACAATTTCTAAGTTCTTGTTGTCAAGTGAAGTACTACCATACTGTGCGATGAGCGCTTGGGCGGTTTGGAAGTCCTTATTGTTCATCGGTATAGCAAAGAGCATGTTGATTGCATCGTCATACTTACCTGCTGCTGCCGTAGCTTTGGCTGTTTGGATGATGCTGCCCGACATCTTTTCGTAGTATTTCAATATCTGTTTTTTGCCTTTTAATATGGCTCTCTGCAAGTCTTCCTGGTTAGGATTCACCTTTCTGACTGCATTGGCTATGGCTTGATCTTCTGAGTCACCAATGCCCTTGGCTTCATAACTATAACTGGAGTAAAGCGTTCCGTCTAGCCCGTCCCCCACGTAGATGCCGATATTCACTTGCACAGCATTTTTCTGTGGAAAGGTTTGTGTTTGGCTGCTATTCAGTTTTTGTACATGCGCTGTAATGATAAAGCGATTGTCGAAACCTGCACCTGACATACCATTGGCGGTCGCTATTTGTTGCAACTTGGTAGTGAGCATTGAAGTGGCTTTTTTGCCAAGACCTTCAGTCTCAGAAATGTAAGGGTTCAAGCAAATCAACCCGATGTCCTTGGACGACTGAGCCATTGCCATAGCTGGAAAAGTAATGGCTACGGCAAGGTTGATCAGTATATGTTTGATTTTCATGTGATGAAACTTTTATTAAAACTTGTTTTGTATCGATTCGCCGATTGGCATTATTTTCCTCCTAACACTACGTATGCTTTGCCGATACCGACAGGTGTGGTAGATACGGAAAGTCCAAACTGGGATAGAAACTGGGTGATAGGCTTGATGAAACCATCCATGTTGATGGCTTTTGGCTTACCGCCAAACTTACCCTTACCGAAGAGAGGAAAACGTACCTGCTCATAAGAGAGACGATTGCGTGTCTTGCCATTTTGGGTAAAGGAGCCGTTCACGGTATGCTCGTTCATCCAATAGTCAATTACTTCATTCAGCTCGCCTGTATCTCCATTCAAGTTTACTTCCGACTCGAAGGTGAGAGGACAGTCATTAGCAATCTTGAAGATAACAGAACCTTCACGACCATTTGCTACCAAATCTTCAAAGTGTCGCTGTATGCTACCTGTGAAATTGTCGATGAATCCCAAGACTGATTCTTCTAAGAGTGCAGATATCGGAGCTCCCGAGGCTGAGCTTCTTCCTGTCTCACCACCAATTTGCTTGCTGGTAGCCGCGTCTATGGATGTGACACGAAACTCTACCATATTGCGTGGACCGTATGTTGTACGTGTAAAGGCGATGTTAACCAAAATGTCGGTCTGTGCGACACGAGTCAGTTGGTCGAACTCGTCCTCCACGATTTCACCGTCAGCCTTAGATACCAATGCCAAGTCCATGGCACTCTCATTTTTTAATTCATCGAGGGCACTCTGTAGGTTTTTCAGAGGATAACCACGTTCTTGCATGATGCCACCCATCTTGGTGATAACATTGAGAACATCGTTGTTGAGCAAGGCCTTCTCGTAATCTGGCGATTTCGGGTCGCCATCTTTGACAAACCCTTGGTTGATGCACCAAGCTTTTTCTGGAACCACCATGATGATAGGCTTCATTGCCTTAGGTTGGTTGATATTTTCCGCAGTCGACTGTGCAAAGGCACCTAATGTGCATAGCAATGCCATGAAAGAGATAAATAACTTTTTCATTCTGTTTGTTAATTTAATGATATTTACTAATAACTATAGAACTATGTTGGGAAAACGATTAAAAATAGCTGTTGAGTTTTTTAACAATACCTTCGTCTTCTAGACGCTTACGCAAGTTGTCATACATGACAACAACATAGATTCCCACTTTCCTTCCCTTATCTGTTTTAATGTTGTTCTCGCCTGTAGGGTAGCCTGTGTTGGCATTTTTTACATACTGCAAGAATTCACCTTTCTTGAAGAAGGTGTCAAAGAACTGTTTGTGTTGCTCGTATGCTTCTTTGCTAGGAACAAGTGCAGGTATCTTTCCGGCAATTTCATTTCCTTCCACTCCAGTGAAGATGCAAGCGGCTACAGCGTCTTGCATAGCCCTATCAATCGCCTTGTCGGGAGAACCGGCTATCCCCCATGCTTTCAAAAACTTGGAACCCTGTTGGGCAACTCTAACAATTTGTACTTCGTAACTATGTGTCATGTCGAAAGGATAACTTTTGGCATGGATAGATAGCATACATATAGCCATCATTGCAATTAATAATGTAATTCTCTTCATATTTTTGATTTCCTATTTTATTATTCTTGTTACGAAAACTACTGAAGCTTTAGTTTTCTTGCCCCCATCCATCCAAGTTTATTAATAGACTCGGAGGATAGACTGAAAAATTTGTAATCTTCAGTAACTTTACCTTGTAGTACTAAGTCTTTGGTGTAAATGGTAACATCGTAACCATTTGTTTCCCATTCACCACTCCAGACACAATCATCTTGTGCGACTTCCTTGATGTTGACTTTACCATTACTGTTAAAGGTAATGTGCAATGACTCTGTAAATGTGCTCTTATTCGAGTCACTTTCATCATCATACACGATATCATCTTCCACTTGGCGTGTTACCTTATACACCATTTTCCCTCTTTGTGCAATTATGTCGCTAAAGATTTTAGTAGAATCTACTTGTGGCTTTACAGATTCTGCAATGATGGTATCTTTGGTCGCAGCACTGTCTGTATTTTCGTTCGCTTTTGGCTGTTTGTTGTCGCAAGCAGAGAATGTAGCAACCAAACAAATTGCTAAAGTTTTAACAGTTGATAGTCTCATAATTTTTATTATTTAATTTCTTTTGTAATTTTTGCTGATGCAGCACAGTCATTAGCTCTGACTAATGTAAGGTCTTGCTCGTACTTGTCTGGCATGACATCGAATTTAAGATTGTTGCAAACCGGCATTCCCGTTCTTATAGTATATCCTACATTTGTGAGAAACTTCTTGCCGTTTTGTATCAAAATTAATTTTTCACCTTCATGCATACCGTCAAAATCGTCAATACAGGCTTTCTTTACGCCAGTTTTTTGTAAGGCATCACTTACCTTCATTCCGACAACGAGATTGTTCGCCTTGGCAATGCTATCAGCATGAGCAATGCTGTCAGCACGAGCAATGCTGTCAATTCTTGCAATACTGTCTGCCTTAGCTTGAACAATGGCGGCAGAATCAATTCCATTCTCATCCTTGTTACTCTTGTTGTTTGAGCAACTTGTGATGCTTGACATGATACATGTAAGCATAGCCATAAAAAAGTATTTTTTCATTTTTATAAAAATATTAAGTTATTCTTTTTAGCTATTTAAGCAAAAGATTTCAATAAATTATATGTATGTTCTTTGAAGAAAATACCGCTGATAGCAGATGTTACTTGCTGCATTATCTGTTATTCGATGTCATGAGGGTGTGTCATAAGTCCATGACGCACCCTCTTGATTATTGAATGATGTGTATTTCCTATATAGCTATAATCTGTTACAAGTCATATCCTTTGCCATTTTATTTTGCAACAGGTCTCTGAACTTATAATCTTCCGTCGTGATAAACATGCTCAACCACTCCGTTAAGACACCAAACTGTGATATTGCTACCCAAACTGCGTAACAATCCACATATCTGGTATTTATTCCATACAGGATGATACACTCTTTCAAACAATTTCACTTTGATACCTTTTATTGTACCAATATAATCATTCAAAATTCCTTCTGGCATTCCAACATAAGGCTCTATTTTTATCATCGCATCTACAGGTTTGTCTCCATATTTTTTTCTGAGCTGAGTTACCTCCTTATACATATACTCATTATCAGCCTTGTTTATCTCTTCTTGTCTCTTGTACTCAGAAGCTTGAGCACCAAGATTGACAAAATCTTCATAACCCATGAGAGGCTTTTTGAGTTCTTCAGCCAATTGCTGCTTTGACATTCCTATATACGACTCTCCAATAACATCTCCTGTACTATTTAGTTTATATCCAGCCACTAATTCGAACTGCTCACTGGACAAACGTTTTGTATTTGCACTCCATAGCGTAGGTTTTACTGGTTTTAACTTCAGATAGCATCCTCCTTTTTCCTGTAAAAATCCATAAAGATTTTCTCCATTTGGATTATATAGGAACGTATACTCTTGACCTTTATATGCAGACAGACAATCAGTCTCTTCTTGTACAGAATAAAGAGTGGCTATAGGTATATTTGCATTAGTACGGCGCATAATAACTCTTCCGTCTAAATAAAGATTTATGCCAGAAAGGCAACCTCCATATTCATCCTTGTAATTAATAGGCTCAATTTTATCCAATGCAGTGGTCATTATCTTGGCATCTTCTCTAAACGAATCATCGCTACTACCATTATAGAATTTTGAAGGTCTGGGAACTTGTTTGATAATTGATACCCATTGCTTAGGGTCACTATTGGTTCTGCAAAGCATGAAAGCAAGACAAGTACCGGTCTTCTTATTTTTAGCAATAACATCCTTCAATGCTCCATTAAAATCATCCCATGCTGTAGGCTCTTGCTGCATAGCATAGAAGACAAAACTCTTCATATAAGACACATAACTCTTTTGGTCTTCTGCATTTTTTAGCTTATCAATACATTCCTTAAGAGTTATCTCCTTGTTTTGATATTTAGCCAAAACATATTCTGCAGTACCATGTGCATAACAGCGTTTTGCAAAAAAGTTCTTCCATTCTGAAAAGTAATTGGCAGGAGTTTCTACTCCAAGTTTGTCTTTATAGTCTGCCTTCAGTTCTTTGTCAACTTCTTCAGGAAGAACCAATTTCTTCTGCCCATTGACTTCCTTGTAGAAAACTATTTCTCTGCTCTTAAGCCATGTGTTGAAAGATGCGTCAACCATTGAGATGTTATATGGAATAAATCTCGCAATATCAGAGATAGACCATTTCTTTGTTTTCAGCAAAGCATTGAGTTCTACAGTTTTGGCAGACTTGACAGAAGAAGCGTTCTGCGCTTTTGTAGTCATACAACTAAAAAGCGCAAAACAGATTATTAGGATATTATAATATATTCTTTTCATATTGTTTTTATTCTGGTAGTTCTATTTCACCTTGTTCTGTATCTTCAGTACTTTCAGTTTTCGGACTATTGAAAACTGGACGCACTAAAAGACCACAATACAAAAACGTTTCATCAGCATTCTGAACGTCTGCTTTTTTTAGGGACGGATTAACCTTCCCGTTTTTTTCAACGGATATCGTTGCTAATATCTGAGCAAGGGATTCCTTGTTGGCAGTTCTATATATAGCCTCCGTCGCTTTTACGGTCATTCCGTTGTATTGTGCTAGTTGTGATAAATTAACGAAAGTCTCATTTTCCGTTATAAATGACATAAGTTTAGCCGATATTTGTTTAGACATTTCCATGTTACTTATTCTTACGTATATATCATTAGGCGGGAAGTAAAGGTAAATGGATTTGCCATTTGGTCCTGTAAATTTCGCAACATATAGTTTGTTGATTACCATATAGTCAAGGGTACAGCTCTCAAACAGTTCTTTCCACTGTTCGGCGGTAGGAATGCTCCATCCCTTGCCATACTTTTTTGTTGCAACATCATACTCTGTTCCTGCAATATTTGTAATGTCAGACTTGAATGTGTATGTATCTGACGTATAAATCTGTTTGGTTGCAGTTTCACCATACGAATAATAGCCACCAACAGAAGTAACGCTTGTTGCACCAATATTTCTATCAGCCCATTTTGTACCGCTTGGCAAACCTAAGTCCACCAATATCGGCTTAGAAGCTGTTTGTTGTGCAGGTCTTTTTGACGCAGTAGTTGGTCTCTTGGTTGTAGTACCTTTTCTTGTCTGTGCTGACAAGGACAATGTAAACATCATTGCACAGGCAATGATAAATAAACTCTTGATTTTCATAATCTTTCAGTTTTTAATTTTATTATATTCGATATCACTAGTGTCCGGATAAAATCTCAGAAGAGGTAACCCTCTATATATTGAGACTCCGGACTATTAATACTTAATTCTTTAGTTACTTTGAATATGGAACGGATGTCATCTTGCTTAAACAGAAGCGGACCAATAGACTTTGATATTGTATGAAGTGTCTGTGGAATATTGAAGTGTTTCTTCGCTATGATAAGTAGCAGATAATCACAAACAGCAATCCACAACTGAAGATAAACGGCATTCTCCGTAGTGCCATAGAACTTCTTAATATGTAGATGTTGTTTAATCCAGCGAAAGTAAAATTCGACACTCCATCTTTCTCTGTAAAGTTCTGCAACTGTCAGAGAATCAATGGTTAAGTTGTTTGTAAGAAACCTATATACGTTGTTTGTTACATAATCCTCGTATACTACCATACGGAGTGGTTCAGGATATTGTACAGAAGGTTTTAAACCTGTCAGACGTATAAGCTGGTCACTTATCAACCCAGTTGATTTGTCAACTTCATATTCCTCTATGATATTGTACAACATGTTGTCTTTTGCTCTGGTTACAAAGTATGCATGCTTAAGATGAAAGCACTCGTAAAGTTGCTTGAAAAAGATATAGCCTTTATCCATAAGGTAAAAGGCATGTTCTTCAACAGGTATCATAGGCATTACCTTCGAATCATGTACAAGACCATTGGTCATGACAATATAAGAAGGTATACTACCTCTGAGGTCGATAAGAGTGTGCATCTTCACGCATCCTTCGCCATGATGAAACTCTGCCCAAGGAGATAACTCAAGACATATTCTTATTGAAGTACTGTCAAGAGCATAGACCATCTCATTCAAGCCAAGGCGAAAGTAGTCATCACGATATAACTCCTTAGCCCACTTGATGAGAACCTTGGCAAAGTCTCTGTAAATCATCCAATTCCTTTTCTCATTGGCTTCTGCCAATGTAGATTTAGGAACTGTACGAAGACCTGCATGGTAAAGACCTTTTCCGCAGAATTCAAGAGTCATTTCAATATCTCTGAGACTTGAACGGTCTGTGAATTGAGCAAAACTCATAATCTTGAACTGATCTAGACAAGTAAGTGTTTTGGCGTGCCAATCACCCTTGTAACGGTCAACACATTTTTGGAACTCATAACGAGAAACCAAAGACATAATCTGAGAAAATATGGTCTTTTTTGTACGCATCACAGTAAATCAGAGCCATTTGAGGCCCATCTGCAAAAGTACAAAATTTAATCCAAAAATTCAAAGAACGATATATTTAATTAATTTTCAACAACTTAGGCTACATGTTCCGGATTTTATCCGGACAATAGTGTTATAGTTTATATTCTCTACTCTTTCTGCGCCAAATACATTTGTTCTGTTTCTTG
>ERZ1023670.451-NODE-451-length-11143-cov-7.345238_pt1 | contig 11143 bp, 9 predicted proteins | sample MGYA00380342_ERZ1023670 | MGnify/ENA primary metagenome ERZ1023670 (study PRJEB33179, sample SAMN07448984) | human gut metagenome | biome: Human-gut; feature: Human associated habitat; material: Faeces | host: Homo sapiens | place: India: Bhopal | collected...
TCCCCTAGACATCAGAGCGGCTCCGGCGGGACTATCTTGCGCGTGTCTGACAGGCCGCGCGCCGGTCTCATTGTCAAGCACTGCATACGACACTGGAATTCCAACGGTTGTGATGTCGGTGAAGTAGCCTGTGTCGTAGTTTGCCATAGCTCTGCCTGTCTTGCTGCTGTCGTAGGCCACTGCGCCCACAAGTTTTTCGCAACCTTTGAATATGTCGCTGCCGCTGACCAGTCTTGTCGTCACAAACTTGTCGCTGACATAGATTGTGGCGAGGTTGCTACAACCCTGGAACATGTAGAACATGTCTGTCACTTTCTTTGTGTTGAAGCTGGAAAGGTCGAGTTCGGTAAGGTTCTTGCATTCTGAGAACATGCCGCCCATGTGTGTCACTTTATGGGTGTCGAAGTTGGACAGCTTGATTGTGGTGAGGTGGATTCAAATCGCGAACATGGCGTACATGTCCTTCACATTCTTTGTGTTGAAGTTGGAAAGGTCGAGTTCAGTGAGACTTTTGCAGGCGTTGAACATCCATGCCATGTCCGTCACATTCTGCGTGTCTAAGCTGGAGAGATCGATTTTGGCGAGGCTTTCGCATCCTTTGAACATGGCGTACATGTTCGTCACCTTCTCTGTATTAAGGTTTTCAATTCCCTCTATGGTTGTTAATTCGTTGCATCCGTAGAACCACCAGCTGCAACTTGTCGGGCGTGCTTCGGCAAAGGACGCATCAAACACAACTTTCTTGATTCTGTTATTGTTTACGCCATGAGTCTCGCCTGCGGCAAACCAGTCGGGAGTTTTTTTGTCCACATTCAGCGAATATGCTCCTGCGGGCTTTTTGGTGTCGTGCTTGAATGTTAGCGTGCCGGTGTCTTCATTAAACACTGCATACGACTCTGGATTCTGAGCCAACATACGGTTGCCCAACATGGGCAGACAAAGCATGATTACAAGCAAAAGACGAGTAATCGTGTGGGATGATAATTTTGCTTTCATATAAGTGGTTTTAAATTGTTTGGTCGGTGAGTTATCACAAACCATGCTTTTTAATAGCAAAATTATCGAAATAAATTCAAACATACAAGCGGCTTGAATGAAAAAACGCAAAAAATATTTTTTTCTTTTGCGGTTCGCGATAATTATGGAGTCGGGTGTTAGCCAAATCTGTCGTATAAGGCTTCTTTACTTTACGGCAACAAAAAAGAGTGAAAAGACACGGATTGGGTCGTTTCACTCTTTTCTGTATTGTCATGGCTTGATGGCCACTTTATGTTTTTACTTCACGAGCACTTTCATTGTTCTGCCACCGCGCTTCATGATGTTTATACCCTTTTGCGGTGCGTCCAGACGACGGCCCTGCACATCGTAATATGTTGCTACGGCGTTGTCAGAAATCGAAGCAGCCTCTATTCCGGTCTTTGTGATGTCGGTGAAGTAGCCGGTTTCGTAGTTCGCCATTTCATGTCCTACCTTTTCGCTGTCGTAAGGCACTGCGCCTACAAGCTTCTTGCAATTGTCGAACATGTTGTCGCTGATTTCAACCGCTGTTGTCACAAACTTGTCGCTGGCATAAATTGTGGTGAGGTTGATGCATCCATAGAACATTATGCCCATGTGTGTCACCTTCTTTGTGTCGAACTTAGCGAGGTTGAGCTCGGTGATGTTGATGCAGTTGTAGAACATGGCTTTCATGCGTGTCACGTTCTGTGTGTTGAATCTGGAGACATCGATATCGGTCAGCTTCTTACAGTTGTGGAACATCCAGTCCATGTTTGTCACGTTCTGTGTGTTGAAGCTGGATACATTAAGTTCGTTGAGACCGCTACATTCCTCGAACATACTTTGCATGTCCTCCACATTCTGTGTGTTGAAGTTGGAGATATTGAGTTCTTCAAGGCTGGTGCATCTGTAGAACATCCAGCCCATGGTCATTACGTTCTGTGTGTTGAAGTTGGAGAGGTCGAGCTTGGTAAGGTTATTGCAATAAGCGAACATGCTTTCCATTCCCTCCACATTCTGTGTGTCGAAGTTTGAAACGTCGATTGTGGTAAGATTGCTACAGTGAGCGAACATGCTACTCATGTTCGTTACATTCTTTGTGTTGAAGCGGGAAACATCTATTGAGGTAAGGCTGCTACAGTTGCAGAACATGTTGCACATACTTGTCGCATTCTCGGTATTAAGGTTTTCAATACCTTCGATGGTTGTCAATTCATTACATCCATAGAACCATTCGTGGCAGCTTTCCGGACGTGCTTGGGCGAAGGAATCTTCAAACACTACTTTCTTGATGCGGTTCATGTTCGACATCTGATACATGTCTTTTACAACCCAGGCAGGAAGGTCTTCTTCCTTGTTAAGCTTATACGCTCCTTTGGGTCTTTCAGTGTCATACTTGAATGTTAGCGTGCATGTCTCTTTGTCCAGCACCGCATACGCTTCCGGATCTTTAGCCTGCATACTGTTCCATGCGGGCAGACACAACATGATTACAAACAAAATACGAGTAATCGTTGAAGATAGTAAATTTCTTTTCATAATAACTGGTTTTTAAATAGTTTGTCTGGTAAGTATTGCAAAGTATGTTTTACATTTTGCAAATGTAAATAAAGAATTTTAAACAAACAAGCGATTTTGATAAAAATTTCGTAAAAATATGTTTTTCCCTTCTGACTTCCACCGACTCCTGTTTTGACACGCTTCCAGTCTGTCATTTAAATCGCAGTCCTTTTAATATGGGGAACCGCCCCTTGCATCCTTGCCCACCCACAGCTGCGCCGCTTTGCGGTTTGCAATGGGTTTCGCATTGAGGAGGTGTGTCAAAACGGGAGTTAGCCGAAGTTATCGGAAGTTAATCCGTCTGCGGCGGATGGAAGGTAACGGACATTACCATTAGTTTTCAATGGGTTCTGCTATTGTCCGTTATCTTCCTTTAACTTCCGGCGAAGCCTAACTTCCGATAACTTCTGTTTTGACACACCGCCCGTAGCTGAAAAATTTGTCTTGTGCCGGTTTTCGCTTGTACCGGCGGGTTTTATTTTATCACGAGCTGCGTCATGCTGCTTTCGGCGAATATTTCCTGAGCCACCGATTGCAGGTCGGCGGTGGTGAGGGCGTCGATGTTCCGGCACAGTTCCGTCACGTCCTTCAGCCATCCGTAGTGCAGGAATCCCTTGGCAAAGTCGAGTGCAAACTGTTCGCGCGAGTCGCAGGCGATGCCTATCTGTCCGCGTATCTGCTTCTTGGCGGCACGCAGTTGTGTTTCGGCGAGCGGTTCCGTCATCATGCGGTCGAGTTCGCATCGCACCAGACGCAGACACCGTTGCACGTTCTTCGGGTCGCATCCGAAGTAGATTGCCCACAGCCCAGTGTCGCTGTAGCTCACCATCGAACTCTCCACTGTGTAAACCAGTGCGTTGCGTTCGCGCAGCGAGAGGTTGAGGCGTGCGTTCATACCCGGTCCGCCGAGTATGTTGTTGAGCAGATATAGGGCTGTGCGTCGTGGCGAATGTATGTCGTATGCGCGTGTGCCGAGCATCACATGTGCCAGGTGTGTGTCCATTGTGTGCTCCGTCTGTTGCGGTATGTATTGCGGCAGCGGTGCCCTTTCGCCGGCTTTCCGCTTATACACTCCTTCTGTGAAAGCTTCGGCAGCCGGTTCGCCGGCGTGTGCTTTCTCCAGCAGTCTTGTGAGTCGGTTGAAATCCACATCGCCGTAAGCGAAGAAGACGGCGTTCTGCGGACGGTAGAGTCGGCGTGTGAAGCCCATTGCATCGGCTGTGGTGTAGGTGCGCAGCAGTTCCGCCCGTCCGAGGATGTTGTGTCCGAGCGGATGGCCTTGGTATATGGCGTTCTCGAAGAGGTCGTAGATAAGTTCCGATGGCGAGTCATTGTAGCTCTCTATCTCGTCGCATATCACCTCCACCTCCTTGTCTATTTCCGCCTGTGGGTAGGTGCTGTGGAAGACAATATCGGTGAGCAAGTCCACGGCACGGTCGATGTTGTCCTTCAGCACTGCCGCATGATACACCGTGTCCTCTTTTGTCGTGAAGGCGTTGAGGTCGCCTCCCACGCTTTCGAGGTAGTTGAGTATATGCCATGCCCTCCGCCGCTTCGTGCCTTTGAACGTGAGGTGTTCGCAGAAGTGCGCCATACCCTCGCGTCCCGGTTCTTCGTCGCGTGTGCCGGCAGCGACGGCATATCCGCAATATACCACGGGCGATGTGCTCGGCAGATGTATTATGCGCAGTCCGTCGGGCAGTGTATGTATGTTGTAGTTCATAATACGTTGCTTTCCTTTCAACGGGTGCAAAGGTACGCTTTTCGGCAGACAAACGCCCCGTTCTTCCTGCTTTTTTCAGTCGTCGGTAAATTTCATCATGGTTGCGAGTTGGGGGAAGTAGTCGTTCGAACATATGTCAAGTTCTTTCGGTTTCTTTACGTACGGCATGACATCCGCTTTCACCTGGCTTATGTCGGCAGATGCGAGTCGTGCCGTCAGTTCTTCCATGAATTCCTCTTTGCTCTTGTCGCAGCCGTTGAACTCGCGTATGCGTTCTCTTAGGTGTGTGAAGTCGAGTGGCACACGGTTGCGCACATACCACTCGAAGTCGTACCAGTCGCGACCTTTCACGCGGTTTTTCCACGCCCTGTAAACCAAGGCGTGCATCTTTCCGGCAAACAGGTCGGGCAGTGTGAAGCAGCGTGTCATGAACGAACGTGGTTCGAGCAGCAGCTTTTGTTCGGTGGAAAAGAGTAGGGGCGGGGCGGTATCGACTTCAATCTTTATCTTTATCGATTTTTCTGTCTGGAATGAAATGTCATAGACATCGGTATTGTCTTTCAGAAAGGCCGACTCCACCTTGCCGAAATTCTTTTTGTCCTTCTTCGTTATTTCCACTTCTCTGCCTATTGCCAGAAACTCGTCGATGACGGGTTGGAAGTATTGTGTGACGTCGAAACCGGCATCGGTGTTGAGCAGTGAGAAGTCCATGTCCTCGCTGAACCGCTGCAACCCATGGAAAATGCGCAGACATGTGCCGCCGTAGAAAGCTGCCTTGTCGAAGAATCCGCCTTGGTAGAGTCCGGCGAGAACCACTTGCTGGTTCACTTCAAATGTGGCGTTGCGTCTTGCTTGGTCGGTTGTCAGGTCGTATGCTGACAGCATCTTGTCGTAAATGTCGTTCATCGTTCAGCAGTTTTAAAATGGTGAGTATTGATGTTGCCTTCTTGCCCGCCTTGGCATATAGCCTGAACACCTCTGGCGAGAAGGCGAAGAAACGTTCCATATCGAGTCGCAGGTCGTCCTCCAGAAAGCGCAATGCCTCACGGCGGTATCTGAAATTCGCTCCAGGCATGTTGGCTATGAGGTCGCAAAGGGCTTTTTCGGGAGTGGCTATTATGTATTGTGCGTTGCCGTCGCGCATCTGTGTAAGTCCGATGGGATATGCTTCCTTTGATATGTGGTGGTAAGTGAAGCTGCCGATGGGGGTGTCGTACATCTTCGACTCCTTGAGAGTCATCGACTGTACCGTATATACCGCCTCCGGAATGAGTCCGTAATGGCGCAACGCAGTCTGCATCGACACATACGAGGGTGCCAGCAGATGGTTGGCGGTAAGTTCCACGGAGAGGGCAACGCCGCTTTCGTCGGGGTTGAGTACGAACAGATTGCGCCGCAGCCGGATTATTTCACCGCTCTTTTCGAGTGCTGAAATCTTGGCTGACTTGGCCTTTATATCCGGGAAAAAGGAGGCAATGACCGAAGAATTTACGGGAATGTTCCCTATGTCTGACAATACACTTCTCATTTTTAAAAACGTTCAAACATCATGCTTTATGACACTAAACAGCATCAGCAACAAGTGCAAAAGTAGTAAAATTTTCGGTAGAAAGTGAAGAAAAACTTGATTTTCTGCCGAAATTTTTACTGTTTTAACGATGGGAACCATGATTTTGTGGGCGGGATGAGTTAGGTGTTTGGAATTAGGAGTTCGGAATTAGGAGTTCGGAATTAGGAGTTAAGAAGTTCTTGCCAAGGCAAGCGGCAGAGCCGAGCGAAGCCATTACCTTTGCTCCTTATGAATAAACAGTAGGAGGTCGAGCGTCCCGCTCGACAACACCACCCAAGCAATTCATAATTAAGAATTCATAATTCTTGCAAGCAAGCGGCAAAACCGAGCGCATAATGAGCCGCCTTGCGCAGTGTTGTCGAACGGGACGCTCGGTCTCATATATTGTTCTTAGCCAGTCAGTTTACTCTTTTGCTTTTAACCAGTCCTTTTTACTTTTTTACTCTTTTACCTTTTTACTTTTAACCAGTCCTTTTTACTTTTTTACTCTTTTACTTTTCTACTTTTAAAACAAGTCTTCTTTACACTCAAAACAAGCCTTGTTTGCAACCAAAAGAAGGCTTGTTTGCAACCAAAAGAAGCCTTGTTTTGAATGGCACCATAAAACATTGAGATTCCGATGGCCGATGAACGGGATTTATTCCGTAACTTTGCAGGCATCAGACACGGCTGCTGCCGGCGCATTTCGCATTGTGAAGACGTGACTGCGGCAGCTTGCAAATGAAGAAAACTTATGCAGAAAGACATCAGAATAACGGTCGTCACCGTGGCGTTCAATGCACGGGAGGCTTTGGAAACAACCATAAGGAGCGTGGCAGGGCAGGACTATGCCAATCTGGAATACATCGTCATCGACGGCGGTTCTGCCGACGGCTCGCTTGAAGTGATAGAGCGTCACGCGGCGGACATAACACGCTGGGTGAGCGAACCCGACCGCGGCATATACGATGCAATGAATAAAGGTGTGGCAATGGCGACGGGCGACTACTGCATCTTTATGAATGCCGGCGACACGTTCGTGGCTCCCGATACCGTGAACACCGTCGTTGCAGGAATGGAGAGGGGCGACGATGTGGTGTATGGCGACATTGTCAAGAACGGAGTGCTGAAACCTTCGCTCTCGCCCCGCAACTGCAACAAGATGTTCTACAGCCATCACTCGGCGCTCACCCGCACTGCCTGCCTGCTCGCTTTCCCCTTCGACACGGCGCACCGCTATTCCGCCGACTTCAAACAGGCAAAGCAACTCATCCTCGCAGGGAAGCGTTTCAGGCATCTGCCCGTTGCTGTCGCGTATTTCGACACGCACGGTGTGTCGAACACGCAACGCTCCAAAGGGCTGTGGGACAATGTGAAAGTGGTGTGCGAAACCGACTGTTTTGTCGATAAATGCCGCTTTCTGCCGCACCTGCTTTGGCCTTGGTTGATGTGCAAACTAAGGGGAAAATAGGCGTGATGCGGAGGTCGGCATGATGAAAAACCGTGCCGACGGTTATAAATGCAGCATCCATCTGATGTGCAGCACCATGAGTTTCAGGTGCATACGCCAACCGGAATATCTTGCTATGATGTAGAAAAGCCGCTTCTCGTATTTATCCCTACCGTTCAAAGAGGCGGTAAGGCTGCGGCTGAAAAGAGTGTCGTGTATCTGTCGGCGTTCCTTATCCGACTTCTCGCGTTGTATGTTCGACACTCCGTTTGTGTCGAAATGGGCGACGACAGCGTTCAGATGTTGGTAGGAAGCATTATGCAGGACGAGTTCCCATACCTGCTGTTCCCAGTCGGCAACGATTCGGTATTGCGCCTGATAGGGGCGGTGTCGGAGCAGACTTGTCCTTATGAACATGGCCTGATGAGGCAGCGAACGCTGTGCGAGGTAGGCGGCGGTGAGGTCGTCGGGCGATGTCACGAGGCTCGTTTTTCTGCCCACACGCAGCATGTTGCCCACATAATAGTCGGCGCAGCCCGTTATGAGTGGGAGCGTTTCCTGCATTGTCGTCGGCGAGGCGAGAGTGTCGGCCGAGTTCAGGAAAAGGCAGTATTCGCCCTTGGCGGCAGCCACTCCCTTGTTCATCCCTTGGTAGATGCCGCCGTCGGGTTCGCTTACGGCGTAGGCAAGCAGACCTCTGTATTTCTCTATCACCTCCTTGCTGCCGTCCGTCGAGCCTCCGTCTATTACTATTTGCTCCCATCCTTCTCTCTCGGTCTGCGCCATTGTCGAGGCGAGAGTGTTCTCCAGTCCGCGTGCGTCGTTGAAGTTTACGGTGATGACGGATACTTTTATGCTGTTGTTTGCCATGCTGTTTTCCTGTTGAAAGAGTGTCGGGTGTGGTTCTTTTTATGCCTTATTCAGTGTCGGCCAGAGCTTTCATGTATGTCTCTTCCGTGCGTCTTGCCGTCTCGTCCCAGGTGAAGAGGCTGAGTCGGCGGGTGCCTTTCTCTGTCAGTTCGTGGCGGTGGGAGTCGTCGGTGAGCACACGCTCCATTGCCGAAACGAGTCCGTCGGCCGATGTGGCGTCAAAGTATTCCGCCGCATCGGCAGCCACTTCGGGGAAGCAGCTGGCACGGCTCAGCACCACGGGACACTGTTGTGCGAACGCTTCGAGGATGGGTATGCCGAAGCCTTCGTACAGCGACGGATATACAAAGAGGTGTGCGTTGCGGTAGAGCTGCGCCAGAACCGTGTCGCTGATGTCGCTCATCACGGTCACGCGCTGTTCTGTCCCGTAATTGGCAAGCAACTCCTTTTCGCTCTTGGAAAGGGGGCGTCCCGTGAGCACGAGGTGCAGGTGGGGGTAGTCCCTGGTGAGTCTTGCGAAGCCGTTCACCACCAGTTCGAAGTTCTTGTAGCCTCGGCGGTCGCCCACATACAGTATGTATTCGTCGGGAAGTCCGTCGGGACGGCCTTCCGCCAGGGGCTGAGGGTCGAGTCCGTGGTATATCACGTCAATCTTTTCTTCGGGTACGTTGAGGTATTCCATGATGTCCCTCTTCGTGCATTCGCTTATGGCAATGATGCGTTTCGCCTTCGCTGCCAGCAGTTTCTTGTATGAAGGGGTGGGGTCGTTGGGGAAGTATTGCGGGAAACGCTCGTGTGTCATGTCGTGTATGGTGAGCACGAAGGGTTTGTCCTGCAACGCTTCGAGGAAGTAGGGGTTGTAGTATGTGGGGTGGAAGAGGTCGAAGTCTCCCTTTCTTATCGCTTTGATGGACGCTTTGCGGTTGATGTCGCGGAACCATCCGCTCATTATCTTGTACGGGCGCATGGGTATTGGCGTATGTCCCTTGATGCCGCTGTGGCGTATGTATTGGTTCATGGAAAACCTGACGGCTATCTCTGGTGTGGTGTGGCACGCATGGCCGGCTATTTCGCAGAAGTAGCGCGAGATGCCTCCGAAGCGTTGTGCGTGAAAAGTCTGGTAGTCGTATAAAACGCGGATTGTCTTCTCCATATTCCTTTTTTGTTGTTTTTACATTTCAAGGGTGGCAGCATTGCCCACCGTGCGCAAAGTTACTGAAATATTCCTTACGGCATATTGGTTTGTGCAAACTATTTCGCCGCGCGGCATGATAAATGTGCCTCGATAAGCATTAAGAATGCAGACGAAATGCAAAGAATAGTTTAAATATGGCAGCAAAGAGTAGTTTCAAGTCCCGTTATTCATTTATTTTCCGTAATTTTGCATGAGACCTAAGAATAATATCATTTTAATCAACCCAAACAATATGAAACATTTGCTTTTAGCTATGGCTGTGGCAGGTATGCCGGCGATGTTCGCCCATGCCGCAACGACAGCCGACAACGCTATGCAGCCCACTTTCACCGAGTGGCACGACCTTAGCGTGAACAACGTGAATCGTTTCCCTCTGCACGCTTCGTTCTTCGCTTACGAGAACCGTGAAGTCGCTATGAAGGGACAACGCGACAAGTCTGCCAACTATCTCTCGCTTGCAGGCGACTGGAAATTCAATTGGGTGGCCAATGCTGACCAGCGTCCTGCCGACTTCTTCCGCACCGACTTCGACGACAGCGCATGGAAGAAAATGGCGGTTCCGGGTATCTGGGAACTGAACGGATACGGCGATCCGGAGTATGTGAACGTGGGATTCGCATGGCGCGGACACTTCGAGAACAATCCGCCGCAAGTGCCGGTGAAGGACAATCATGTGGGTACCTACCGCCGTACCATAACCATTCCCGAAGCATGGGACGGCCGTCAGGTCATCGCACACTTCGGAAGCGTCACCTCAAACATCTATCTCTATGTGAACGGCAAGTTCGTGGGATACTCCGAGGACTCTAAGGCGGCAACAGAATTTGACATCACCCCGTACCTGAAGAAGGGCGAAAACCTCATCGCTTTCCAGTGCTTCCGCTGGTGCGACGGTTCGTATTGCGAGGACCAGGACTTCTGGCGTCTCTCCGGAGTGGCACGCGACTGCTTCCTTTACAGCCGTGCCAAGCTGGCTCATGTCGATAACCTGCGTTGCAGTCCCGACCTCGATGCTACCTATACAAACGGTACTCTCGCCGTGAACGTGCAGGGTAAGGGCAACGCCAAGTTCGTTCTCGACCTCGTCGATCCCACTGGCAACATCGTAAGCCGCAAGATTCTCAACACTGCCAAGGTGAAGGCAAAGCCCGGTAAGAATGTGCCTGTAATCAATGCAACAGTGAAGTTCGAAGTGGAGAACCCACAGAAATGGACAGCCGAGACTCCAAACCTCTACACTCTCCTTGCCACTGTGATGCAGAACGACAAGGAAGTGGAGGCAATCCCCGTGAAAGTGGGATTCCGCAAGGTTGAAATCAAGAACGCACAGCTGCTCGTAAACGGCCAGCCCATACTCATAAAGGGTGCCAACCGTCATGAGATGGACCCCGACGTAGGCTATGTCATCAGCCGCGAACGTATGCTTCAGGACATCAAGCTGATGAAGCAGTTCAACGTAAACGCCGTGCGCACATGCCATTATCCCTCTGATCCGTATTGGTACGAACTGTGCGACAAGTACGGAATATATGTCTGCGCCGAGGCAAACCAGGAGAGCCACGGCTTCTTCTACGACAAGGATGCGGTGACGGCAACCGAACTCTTCGCACGACAGATATTCGAACGCAATCAGCACAACGTGGAACAGCAGTACAACCACCCGTCAATCATCTATTGGTCGATGGGTAACGAGACGGCTGACTCAAAGAACTTCACCGATGTGTATAACTGGATTAGGAAGGAAGACCCGACCCGTCCGATACACTGGGAGCAGTAACTTATACACATCTGACCCTG
>ERZ1023670.454-NODE-454-length-11087-cov-12.548223_pt1 | contig 11087 bp, 7 predicted proteins | sample MGYA00380342_ERZ1023670 | MGnify/ENA primary metagenome ERZ1023670 (study PRJEB33179, sample SAMN07448984) | human gut metagenome | biome: Human-gut; feature: Human associated habitat; material: Faeces | host: Homo sapiens | place: India: Bhopal | collected...
GATTTCTCTTTGCCGTACGACACAGAGAAATCCTAATGACCGATTTGGGTTAAACTATGGAAACAAAGAAATTAACGAGAGAAGAAGCTCTGAGAAGATTTCAAGCTTCTTTAGAAAAAAAGAAAGCTTTTGTAGCGGAATTGGAGAAGAGTATGCGCGACGAGTATCGCAAAGAAACAGGTAAGGAGGCTAAAAGCTTTAGCGTATTATGATTAATGTCCTTTCTTAAACAGCCCTGTTATTGAGCAATAAGCCATGAAATTCCTCCTCTCTCACCGTCTTTCCATGGACGGGATAAATGATATTTGCTTGCTTGTTCAGGGCGAGCAAAACCATAGTTTAAAGGAACAGCTTTATCAGCTTACGTTTGATGCCGACCGTCGTGTGGCAACCAATGCGCTATGGGTATTCACGCATTTCTCTGCTGTCGACAACGAGTGGCTATATGCCAAGCACGACCAGCTTATAGACCGCTGCTTGAAGGAGCAAGATGCCACAAAACTGCGCCTTATGCTCAATCTTCTTCTTAGTCAGCCTTATGCTGAGGAAGCCATCCGTACCGATTTTATTGATTTTTGTCTGATGCGACTCGCCGACCCCAAGTCGCCTTGTGCCGTAAGGGCGCAGTGCATCAAACTTGCCTACGAGCAGATGAGATTCTGGCCCGAACTGCTTAATGAACTGCGCCAAACACTTGAGATGATAAGCTGCGAACCTCTGTCGCCTGGACTGCGCTCGGCTTTGAGGCAGGTGATGAAGAAATTGTAGTTATAATGAACAGCCGCTAAAGATGCCCTTTAGCAACTACATTATAACTCCATCATGTATATTAACATACTGTCACAGGCATAGTCAAGCTCAGGCATAGAATCGACTTTCTTCAGTTTGATATTGCATTTGTTGCAGAAATCACTGATGAGAGCGAATGTCAGCATGTCGCTTACTATGATTTGTTCGGGATGTATTCCGAGCGTACAGAAGTGATTGGCTATTTGTGCAAGCACCTTTTGTGTATCATCAGGATAGTCAACTGTTGTGCAAGGTGGCAGCATCTCGCCGTCTGACTGGTTAATCATTATGAACATTCCTGGTAACTGTGGCTGTTCATCGTCCTCCGGCATTATCGGACTTGGTATATGCTCCATGCGGCACAAAATGGTTCCTGTCTTGTGCATGTTTGCAATATTATGTGCCAGAATGTCGTTGTTGAATATTGGCGACACATATTCCATCTCTTTAAGGGCAGGTGTCAGGGTTGTCAGAATTGAGTAGCCATTGTCATCATGAACAATCAGTGGTATTTTTTCGCCGCCTTTGTTTGACGGATAGTCACTGTTTGGGTCAAGTCCCACCTCTTCATATCCTTTATCTTTTAATTCATTGGCTAAGAAAGTGGCTGCACGCAATGCTTCTTCTGCTATCATAGCGTCGTTGCTGTCTGTAATACACCATTGTGCTTTATACGGTTTGACTCTTGTAAAGTCCACCCATCCATGTTTTCTTGGAATGCTAATTCCGTGGCTCTCGGCATATTGTCGTATGATTTTCTTCACCTTGTTGTCAATTTCCTTAGCTTGCATGAAGTCGCAGTTGATACAGTCAGCCTTGGTCACGTAACGCAGATTGTTTATCATTGAGCCGTCGCTGTTAAGTATGCGCAGATACGACGAAAAACCTTCTTCGCCAATGTATATACCGAGCGAATAGTGTTCCCCTCCGTTGCCCATTATGGAGCAATAGACGTTTTGTCCGTTAGACAATCTGACTGCAAAAATATTTGAGTCATCAAGCGTTTTCCATGCTTCTGTTTCTCTGAAGCGGAATGCGGCATCGAGCATTGAATCTGTTAGTATCATAAATTTCTGTTTTTGTTTACAAAGATAAATCTTTATTTTTTAAGCGCAAAGGAAAGTTACGTGTTTTGTAGGGTAAGCAAGTAGGTTTTAATATGCGGGTATGAACGAAAAAGACACACAAAAGCAATAACTTTGCAGTTAAAACGTTATACAACAAGAGACTGAACAATCTGATGGGTACAGCATTTTCGAATTGCAAGTCAGACTAACAATCTATTTCCAGCAGGAACTGCTTTGGAATGGTGAAAATCTTGAAGTACTCGAACCACTCTGGCTCCGCAAAGAGATTGCTGGGAAGATAAAGAGAATGTGGAATCAATATAAGGAGTAAGGATGAATATGACTGAGAATAAAATTGTTGCAAATAATGGTTCGTCTATCGTTATATATACGACTGATGATGGTAACACCCAACTTGAAGTAAAGTTGGAAAAGGAAACTGTGTGGCTTAATAGAGAGCAAATCGCTCAACTTTATGGCAGAGACTACAAGACAATAGCAAAGCATATTAATAATGCATTGAGGGAAGAACTAGAAGGAGAGCCGGTAGTCGCAAAATTTGCGACACCCAAGAAATATGGCAGAAAAGAGGGTTATACCCAAATGCAAAAAATAGATTACTATAATCTTGATATGATTATTTCTGTGGGCTATAGAGTGAAAAGTCGGAATGGTATTGCTTTCAGAAAATGGGCTAACAGCATATTGAAGCAGTACCTCATCAGAGGTTATGCCATAGACCAACGTCGCCTCGACCACTATGATGAATTGAAGGATGTGGTTCGGTTGATGTCGCGAGCTCTCACTCTCCAAGACAAGGTTTCGGAAGGAGAATACTCAGGATTGTTCTGTGTAATCACGGATTATGTCTATGCCCTCGACACACTCGACCGCTACGATTATCAGGCATTGGGCGTTGAGAAGACAACCAAGGAGGAATTTTTCCACGCCACCTACGAGAATGCCATGGATGCCATCAACGCCTTGAAAGTGAAGTTTGGCGAAAGTCGATGGTTTGCAAATGAAAAAGATGATTCTTTCAGAAGCAGCATAGGACAGATATATCAGACTTTTGGCGGCGAGGACCTTTATCCCTCGGTAGAAGAAAAGGCAGCTATGTTGCTGTATCTTGTAGTGAAGAACCATTCTTTCAGCGATGGCAACAAACGTATTGCTGCCATGCTCTTCCTTTGGTTCATGGAGAAGAATGGTATACTTTATGGCCCAGACGGACATAAACGAATAGCTGACAACACCCTCGTCGCCCTCACGCTGATGATTGCGGAAAGCCGCACAGAAGAGAAAGATGTGATGGTGAAAGTGGTGGTAAATCTGATTAATAAGGATAATCAGTAGTCACAATACCCTGACGGATACAAAAGCCTTTGCTGCTATTGCATTGGATATATTATAAAGTTAGTTTAAGATAAAAATATGGCTGATACAAACTATAATCAAAAAGAACTTCCTTTGATGTCGTTTTCTGAACTCAAAGGGAATACTTATGTTATACCATATCAACAACGTGGCTATAAATGGACATCGTCAAATGTTGAAGAACTCTTATACGACTTAAGAGAGTTCGTTGAGGATACTAATCCTAAGAAACGTATTTATTGCCTCCAACCATTGGCGGTCGTTCACATGGGAGACAATAGATATGCCGTGTTGGATGGCCAACAGAGACTTACTACGTTATATCTTTTGTATAAGTACCTATATGGTCTGTCACCTTATAAGTTCGATTATGAAAGGGATGTGGAATCTGACAATGCGATGACAAGGGCATCGTTTTTGGCAAATATTGATACGGTTAGTGATAAACAGGCTTCATCTAAAATAGATTTCTACTACATCTATAATGCCTACAAACACATAGGCAAGGTTTTTATGGATTGGGCTAAAGAATCAAGTAGTGATATTGATGATAAAAATGTCAGTAAAGATTCTAACAAGTATATCAAGATGTTCAAGAACTTACTTGATGGTGGTAAGGATAAAAAGTCGATTCAAGTAATTTGGTACGAGGTCGTTGGGGATACAAAAAAGCAACACGAGATATTCAGCAACCTGAATAGTGGGAAAATACATCTTACCAATACAGAACTTATAAAGGCTTTGCTGCTCAATAGTGTTTCAGGTTTGCCTGATAATGAACGAGAAGAAGCTGCGGCTATATTTGAGCAGATTGAGCAACAAATGCAAAACGACCATTTCTGGTATATGTTTAATGCTTCTGAGTTGCGTAATGGCCAAACACGAATGGACTTTCTGTTTAACCTCGTGGCAAATTGCAAGCTGAGTGACTATGAGATTGACGCAAGATGGTCATTCAGAAACTATTTCGCCAAGCCAGAGAAAGGTACTTTGTCTGAAAAATGGAAACAAGTAAGACATACATACCTCCGCTTAAAGGATATGTATGATGACATATATTGTTATCACTATATAGGTTTTCTAACCTACAATTCAAAAGATAACACATCAAACGATAACACATTGAATTCCACCAGCAACCTTCTTAGATTGAACAGGAAAAGCACTCACTCTGAGTTTGTAGCCGAGTTGCGACAGAAAATAAAGTCTATTCTAAGAAAACGGCATGATAAAATCGAGGATTATACCTACGATCAGTCAAAGAAGAAAGATTTGCGATTGTTGTTTGTGATGCATAACGTGGAAACTATTCTTCAGAAATACACGTTCTTGCACGACAATGAACAGTTACGATTGCAGACGAGTTTTGAACGTTTCCCATTTGAACTCCTCCATAAGCAAAATTGGGACATTGAACATATCGCATCAAACACTGATGCAGATTTCAAGAATCAAAAAGATAGAGACTCATGGTTGGAGAGCATAAAAGCAGATTTGGGAGACAGATATCCTTCCACACAGGTTCAAGACCGAGAGGACCGTTATAATAGGACAAAGAAAAAAGAGGACTTTAATGACTTGTATAAGACTATTATGCGAAAATGTGATGAGGACATTGAAGGTGCTATAAAAGATGATGATAAAGAAGGAAAAGACAAAATGCAAGTGGGCAATATTACTTTGTTGGACAGCCATACAAACAAAAGCTACCACAACGCCTTGTTTCCCAGAAAACGTAGATATATAATAGCTGCCAATGCCCTAACGGACATCAACGACGATTTTGAAAAGAACATAGTCAAGGTATATATTCCTCCTTGTACATTCGCCGTATTCACGAAAGCGTATAATAAGGGAGCAAATTTATCATTGAATGCCTGGACGCAAAGCGACGCCGATGCATATGTCATAGATATGAAACAAAAACTGAGTTTTTACTTCTCTAACGAATAATCATTATGAATTTTATCAAATCTTTCAGCAATAAGACCATTCTCATTCCTCTTCTGCAGCGTGAATACGTTCAAGGCAGCAAAGAGTCAGCAGTTATTAGCCCTTTCCTTGATGCTTTGTTTGAGAAAGATTGTGACCTGAACTATATCTATGGTTACAGGAAAGACGGATGCTTTGTACCGGTAGATGGTCAACAGCGATTGACGACACTTTGGTTGCTCTATCTCTATCTTTATGCTTGTAAAAGGCAGACAAGAGAATATAGGGTATATATGAAATTCGCATCAAGGGAGTATGCGAATGATTTTTGCGAGCGTATTCAGGAAAATATAGAGGCACTATTGCCAAAATCTTCCTCATATAAGTCCTTGGATGAAGCTATTGAAGACCAGAATTGGTTTATCAGATCATGGAAAAAGAATGCCACTGTCTGCAATATGCTTGGCACGTTGAAACTTATCCACCGCAAGGTAAAAGAGCAAAATATAGATGATTTATGGATGCGTCTCGTCGCAAGTGATACACCAAGTGTCACCTTCGCTTTTTTAGAAATGGATGAGAGTAATGGTCTTGATGATGACATCTATATAAAGATGAATGGACGTGGAAGGAAATTGTCTGCCTTTGAAAATCTGAAATCATGGATGGACGAAAAGGTCTCTACTCGTCCGTATGCCGAAGAATGGCGAACTGAGATGGATAATGCTTGGACTGAAATGTTTTGGCGTAATCGCAATCAGGAGCAAGAGCATCCTGAGGAGATTGATGACGAGCAATTGTTCTTTTTCTATAATCTGCTTATTCTGTATCATATCAAAACAGGTGAGCTATTAGACTCTATCTCAAAAATGAGAGAGAAAAGACCTTATTTGTTTGAGGAAATGCAAGATTTCTTCGAAATAGAGACAAATGCCGATAATCAAGCCATAGCAGACAAAATTGTAGATAGATTACAGAAAACAGGTAACCTTCCATTGCTGTGGATAGACAGGCTTAACCTTATGTCTTGTGATTTCTTTGACTTTGCAATCAATAGTATTCGTACAATAGCAGGGGTCTCAGAAACATTCAATTTATTCGACTTATACTTAGGAGAAGATAAGATTGACAAGACTACACATACTTATCGAATAAGTATGTGTGAGGGTTCTATTGGCAGAACTTTACCTCTTTTCTATGCGTTATTATCATATAAAAACGGGGAGACTAATCTCTATGATTGGATGCGCGTGATGAGAAATCTTATTCTGAATACATCCATTAACAGAGAAGACTTGCCTTCTTTGTTTAGTGTGATGAATCGTTTTAGCGTTTTGTGCAGCGAAAAGGAAATATATTCAATTTTCCTAAGTCCAGAGTCAAAAGAGACTCTAAAAGGCTTCAATTCACGACAAATTGATGAGGAAATATTGAAAGCCAGCCTATTGGAATATTATAAGCCGATGATTGAAATGGAAAACGGTCGTTTCTTCAGTGGCCGTATCGGAGTGCTTTTCAATATGCTTAGCCCAAATCCTACAGGCTGCCAGAATATTTTGAATATGGAGAATGTAAATTCATATACAAAAGTCCTACTTGACATATTCGATGGAAAGGATGGTGGATGTGCGAAAGAATTTGATGACGGAGAGCATCTGTTGCGCAGGGCATTGATGACATTTAGCCCGTATTATTTCGGCATGGAGAAGAATTGTTATTGGTGCTTTTGTAGTGGGCTTGATGAGTGGCGAGAATATGTAAATACTAAGGACGAATGTCGTAATGCGCTTTATGGGCTTTTGAAAGATGTGCTTGTACCAGCACAAAAGCAAAGCCAATGCCTAAGACTGGTCCTTTCCGACTATGTGGAATCCATATCAAGTAAATACGAACAGAATATTTTGGCTACTGATGAAAATTCTTTCCGCCATCATTTCATACACCATCCTGGCGTTTGGGATTATATGGGAACCAAGCGATGTATGTGGACAGATAACAATTATGACATAGAACTAAAGACAAGTAACGGAAACAATAGCAACCGCATGGAACTGAGAACGTATGCTTTGTATCTTGACTATTGTCATAACGATGATTTCAAGTGCGATCGTACTGATTGGGAAGTTGGTATTTGGCCAAAATGGAAATCGTGTATGTTTTTAGAACGTGAATTAACTTTTGGACAAAAGAAAATGAGAATAGCCATTGACGTATATTTCTACGACCACCAAGAGCAACGCACGTGTGAAGATAACTATGCTTTTGACTTGTTTATTCGTCCAGAACATCCAGATGCTCTTTCAGAAGAAGAGGAGCAGGCTTTTGCGAAAGAAGATTATAAAGCCAATAACAAGTTGTTTGGGGAGATGATACCAGAACTTATTGACGTGCTTGAGCGTAAGGTAGGTGGGCGGCTTTGCAGTAAATGTCTTTATTCAAGAAGAGGCATTAAAGATATTCTTGGGCGCGTAATGCGAGGTATTAATCATTATATTGACAATAATAAAAATGAAGGATGATATAGCCATAGCTACATTCAAGAAGTTTGTAACAGAGCGATTGAAAGACAATGTAGACGGAATTGTGGATTTTGACTTGGGATTATTATGTTCGGATAAGCAATATGGTTGTCCTGGGCGTAAATTTGATCCTGATGACACAAATTTAATGCGTGCCATCTATTGTATAGTCTTTGGCAATATATGGAGTAACCTTTCTTGGGACAACTCCGGCGAGGGCAAATTGCGTGGTGACACTATCAACTCCAGTGCAACTTTTTTCTCTTATCCGTGGGATGATAAGTTTACTCCCAAATGGCAACCACCAATAAAGCTAACGGAGAAAATAAAGAATTTCCAGCATACGTTTCATACCATAGGAAATATGATGGTATTGCCAGACAAACGCATTGATGGATGGAGTATAAACAAACATCGTGGATGTCATGATGAATGGCACGATTATGAAGACCGATTTCTTGCAGCATTGTATAAGGTCATGACAAATAAGCCAAACCTTGATGAAGATTTGCAGGAACTTGTACAATGCAATCACAAGGACTTTGCACCCTTTTATGGAGAGGAGGGCTGGCGCAGCTTTATTGACGGAAATCTGCTAAATGACTATGTTGATGCAGACTATATTCCTATTGTCAAGTCCAAAGGATATACGTGGTGGCGCGGTGGCTATATCAATAAACAGCGATACTTAGCTGAAGCCAACAGGTATATTGATGAGTCAACTCGTATCATTCATAATAGAGGAAAGAGAATGTTGGGCATACTGAAAGAAAGACTATGTCTATAACATGCAAAATAGCCAACTCTATGTAATGGCACAGTCGATATTGAAGATATTCTACTGAATTAAATATTTTTAGGAGATGCGTCCACAGTTGGCATATTGATTATTAAATGTATAATACAGCGAAGGTGGAAGGGTGAAACCACTTTCGCATAAAATTATTTTTTGAGAATTACTTTGGATTGGTACATCTCTCATGACCAAATAAAATCATTCCAGTACTCGCTAAAATACCACTTAGCTGGTACTGGAGTTTCAATTGACTAACACTACAGTAACACTCAAGTGGTACAGAAACCTAAATTATTTATCTGTATCACACAAAGATTATGTCTTTTATTAGGAGTAATGCTATGATGATGTTTGAAAAAAAAAGTTTTTTGTGAAAAAATGTGCCATATCTGCCATAAATGTCGCAATGTGCTTAATATCAATCGTTGAATGGCTGGCAGATACATGACACATTCGAGTTGAGAAAGGGAAACGTGCCAGACTTTAGAGGGCTACCATCCCGATTTTGGCAAGGTCTTTGAAGGTTCGAAAGGTTTTCAACTTGCCGCAGCATTGCGCCATAGTCCTGTTCTCCGTGATGCGTCCCATGATGTGAGCCTTACCGTTCTTGTCTAATCCGCTCTTTTTGTTACAAATCCATACTCCATTTTGCAAGCACTTCTCTTGGACGAAGACGGGTTATGCTATACGACTCTATGGTATTACCGAGAGTTCTTCGTTCAAACTCAGAAGTGCCAATAAGGTTGTTTGCTGTTACAGAGAACTCCCAACGCTTAGCCTTGTAGGCAATGGCAAGGTCAAGAAAGTGATTTATGCCGATGCTCTTGTCGTTGGTATGGAAGAGTTCGTTCTTCACGCTCAGCATCCATCCTTTGGCAGGGAAAACATATAGTTTAAGGAAATGTTCCCAGTCGGTTGTGGGGTTGGAAGAGAGTTCTGAAGACGTGAGGTTCTTCTGCTTGTAAATGTTCACATTTGACTTTCCTTCAATAGAAAGAAATCTCGCTGGACGCAATGAATAGTTGAACGAAACAGCGGTTGTGTTCATACGTGCATTATTCACAATGCCCGACACAAGCATACTATAATCTGTGATGTTGTGTGAGGCACCAAGACCTATTAGTGTCTTTGCCCATCTAAAAGACTTGCTTATACGACCAGAAACGCCTATTGTCTGCATGATATATTCCTTGTCTGTAGCAGTCATGGTATAGACGTTGCCATTCATCGCACTCTCATAAAGGATGTTTCCCGACATTCTATTATATGTAGGACGAATATTAAAGAACAGTCCCGACACAGGATTGGTGTATTTATATGCTGCCGTTGCATGAAGGGAGTGAGTGGCATCCGTCTTGCCTCTATTCACTTTCTGCGTGCGGTAACTTGTGAAGATAGGAGTGTCATAGATAGATCTTCCCATCAATGGAGCATTAGCATAACCAACATTAGCCGAAAATTCAGAAACAACAGTTGCCTTCCAATTCCAGTTGGCCGAAGGGTCTATCCACAGATGATTGCTTCTTGACTCACGGTAAGACTGACGGGCATAACTTACCTTCGACTTTATTCCTATCCTGTGCTTTCCGAAAAGGAACGACATTGAAGGAGTCCAATACGTGCGAAGCAACTGATACACATTCGTCTTCTCCGCTTCCTCGTCCATTGCCACACCAATACTCTGATAGTCGTAGTTCACTCCCAACTCATTGTTGAGATAGTGTCTGCCGACTTTCAGTTTATATTGCATTTCATTCTGCGTGGAGAAGAAACCGAGATTCAGCCGTTCTGTCATTCCACCAATGGTGAGCAACTGTCCTGGCAGATAGCTATAGGTCCAATAACTGTCAACGTTGTATATGTTGCCCTTTGCCGTGGTGTGCGACATCTGAAAATCCTCAGTAATACTGCGCTTGTGCGGCTTCACCATCATGTCGGTGCGCTGTCCGTTGTACATCATCGTGCCGACACTCTTGTTGAAGTCAATATAACCTTTAAGGTTGTTCTTGATGAAACTCTTGCTGCCGTTGTACTGATAATTAGCCTCACCCTTCCATTCGCTTCGGGTGTTGCTGACATTCTGCTCCTCAACGATGACAGGCATGTCGGCAAGGGTGAGATAAGTGGATGAACTATAGTCCTGCATGTCGGTCTTGTCTATAAATCCATTGCCTTGCACACGCAGTTCCGAATCCTTGCCAGTCTTCCAAAGCCAGTTGCCGGCAACAAGATGACTATTATTGAAAGTATAGCGGTTGTCTGCAAGGTCGGGAGCTGCAACCGACATCATTGAGAGAAAGCCCGATTCAGAGCCTGTTCTTCCCTTCAACAATGCAGCAAGGTCGAGCACCTCATTATCGAGTTGCTTGCCGATGTTGTTGTTCTTGTACATCATAAGCGTCTGATACTTCTTGTTGAAACGCATACCCATCAGTCGGCAGTCGTATAGAAAATCATCACCACAACCAAGACCAATGTCAGCCGTCCCCGTCCAAACAGCTTTGGCATCATCCTTCAATACAAGGTTGAGAGCAGCTTGCTCGCTAAACGCTACGCCACGCAACGACTTCACCGACTGATGATTCTCCAACACCTGCACACTCTTTA
>ERZ1023670.457-NODE-457-length-10991-cov-44.354974_pt1 | contig 10991 bp, 5 predicted proteins | sample MGYA00380342_ERZ1023670 | MGnify/ENA primary metagenome ERZ1023670 (study PRJEB33179, sample SAMN07448984) | human gut metagenome | biome: Human-gut; feature: Human associated habitat; material: Faeces | host: Homo sapiens | place: India: Bhopal | collected...
AACCTAAAAATTGATAAGCAATGAGGAAACAATTATTCTCTATGATGCTATGCCTAGGTGCTGTTGGTGGTGCTTCTTTTGTCACCCCAATGCCCGCAATGGCTGCAGTTGCACAAGATCAGGTGATCACGGTCAAGGGACATGTTGTAGATGATCAGGGTGAAGCTCTGATTGGTGCAACAGTTAAGACTAAAGATGCCAAGACTGGTGCAGTTACCGACTTAGATGGTAATTTCGAAATTCGAGTAAAGGCTAATGCGACTCTTTTCGTGAGCTATCTTGGCTACAAGGAGCGTGAGATTGCAGTGCGCGGTCGTGCCATTATCGAATCTATCCAACTCTCTGCCGACAATCAGGTGCTCGACCAGGTTGTAGTAGTGGGTTATGGTACACAGAAAAAGGCAGACCTTACCGGTTCTGTATCTATCGTAAATGCTGAGGAGATGAAGAAGGTGTCAAACTCTAACATCTCTACTATGCTTGAAGGTAAGGTTGCCGGTGTGCAGATTACATCAGACGGTCAGCCTGGTGCAGATCCTAGTGTGAGAATTCGTGGTATCGGTTCTTTCGGTAGCACAGCTCCTCTTTATGTCATCGACGGTGTGCCAATGGGTACCACTATCCGTGACTTCTCTCCTAATGATATCGAGACCATCCAGATCTTGAAGGATGCTTCTGCGGGTGCCATCTACGGTTCTCGTGCTGCTAATGGTGTCGTTATCATCACTACCAAGAATGGTAAGAAAGACCAGCCTTTGAAGGTAAACTACTCTGGTTACTTCGGTGTTGACCAGATTCCTAGTGATGTATATGATGTGATGAATGCCGACCAGTATAGCAACTATCTCGGTCAGGCTTGCAAGAATTCAAACACTCAGTTGCCTGGTGGATATAGTCTCGGCGAGGATGGTAAATATCATTTCCAGGATGCAACCAATACAGACTGGTTTGACGAGGTATTCAAGACTGGTACCCGACAGAACCATAACGTAGCCCTCAGCGGTGGTAGTGCCAACAGTACTTATAATGTATCTCTCGATTACTTCAACCAGAAGGGTACATTGCAGGGTGCAGGTCCTAACTATGAGCGTTATACTGCTCGTGTAAACAACACTATGGACACCAAATTCGTGAAGTTCCGTACTAGCTTGGTATATTCTCATTCAGACCAGGACAATATGGGTCTTTCTAATGCCGGCGAGTATGTTCAGGGCCTTTATGGCGATGTAACTAACGTGCTCCGTGGTACACTCTTGATGCAGCCTACCATCAAGGCTTACGATAACTCAACATGGGTTCTCGATGACAAGGTAGGTGCAGCTAATGGTTATCGCTACGATGCCTATGGCTATGGTGTTTACTATGATGGCATCCACGGTGATATCTCTGCGTCCAACCCATTATTGGTGAATAACCTCTTGCAGCGCAACACTTTGGTGGACCGCTTCGTAGGTACGGCTTCTGCTGATGTAGACCTCTTCAAGATGGTAGGCATTAAGAGCAAGAACCATGGCCTTCATTATAATGTGAACCTCTCTTATAGCAAGACCGAGGCTAAGGACAAGACTTGGATTCCTTCCTGGATTCAGAGCAACCGTGTATACCTCGCCAAGGAGAACGAGCGTTTGACCAAGGGCTCTCGTAACTACAGCGATGCTTTGGTAGAGAATACTATTACATACGATGGTAAGATTGGTAAGCACAACATCAACCTGCTCGCTGGTATGACCTATGAGGAGGAAAATACTAATCTCCTGACTGGTTGGGGCGTCAACTTCTCAGAACCATACTTCCTTCAGCTTCAGAATGCAAAGACCACATACTCTTCTTCTTATGAGTATAAGCATAGTCTGGCATCATACATTGGTCGTTTGAACTATAACTATGATGAGAAGTACTTACTTTCTGCTGTAGTACGTCGAGATGGTAGTTCACGTTTGACCAAGAATATCCGTTGGGCAACCTTCCCTTCTGTATCTGTAGGTTGGCGTTTCGATAAGGAAAAGTTCTTCCCTATCAGCCGCGACATCGTCAATATGTTCAAGGTACGTGCCAGCTATGGTGAACTCGGTAATGAGAACATCGGTGAGTACCAGTATATGGCTACCATGACCCGTAACAATATGACTTATAGCTTTGGAAACAATAAGGTGACAGGCTCTAAGATTGCTACATACGTAAATGAAAACATTGCATGGGAGAAGAAGAAGACTACCAACGTAGGTATCGACCTGGCAATGTTCAATAACCGATTGGAGTTCACTGCAGAGTGGTATAAGAATAAGTCAGAAGACTTGCTTTATGGTGTTCCTGTGCCAGAACAGACAGGTGTAGCTAATACTACTGTAACCATGAATGCAGCCTCTATGGAGAACAGTGGTTTCGAGTTCAGTGCTACCTATCGCAACCGTGATCACGCCTTCAAGTATGATATCAGTGCCAACTTGAGTACCTTGAAGAACAAGGTAACTTCTCTCGGTTTCGGTACAGAGTCTTACATCACAGGTGCTTATGCAACATACGTAGGCCAAGAGATTGGTCAATTCTATGGATGGGTATATAAGGGAATCGCACGTACCCAGGATGATTTGGACAATAATGCTGTTCAGCAGGGTGCCAATATTGGTGACTGCCTCTATGAGGATATCTCAGGTCCTAATGGAACTCCTGATGGCGTAATCGATGCTTACGACCAGACTGTATTGGGTAGTGGTCTTCCTAAGGTAAACTTCGGTTTGAGCACCCACATGGAGTATAAGGGTTTCGACCTCAATATCTCTACCTACGGAGTATTGAATTACCACGTAACTGATGATATCTATAATAGCTTGAACTCTTGCTATGGCTATGGCAATAAGGATGTTGCAATGCTTGATGCCAACCGCTGGTCAGAGGATGGTTCTACCTATCTCTCTAATGTTCCTCGCACATATGCAGCCAACAACGCTACATTGGGTTGGAATGACCTCTTCAGCTCTCGCAAGATTCAGAATGCTGCTTACTGGAAGATAGCCAACGTAGAATTAGGCTACAACTTCCCAGACAAGTGGTTTGGTGGATATGTCAGCGGTGTACGTCTCTATGTATCAGCACAGAACCTCTACACCTTTACAGGCTATCATGGATATAATGTAGATTATGCTGGCGGTACCTTCACTCCAGGTTACAACTTCTGCTCTTTCCCAAGTGCTAGAACATTCATGTGTGGACTCCATTTCACATTCTAATAGAATGAGAAGAGAAAACTATAAGAATCATTATTATTTAAAGAACATTTGATATGAAACTATATAAATTATCATTAGCTCTGTTCCTTGGTTTCGGTGCAATGTCTATGACATCGTGCGAAGACAAGTTGGAAGTGACAAATCCTAATGAGCAGACAACTGGTACATTCGGCTTTACTTCTGATGACTTGGAAGAGTGCGTCATTGCCGCTTACCATGACCTTCGTATGGAGGGTTCCACTGGCCGTGTAGGTTATACCATAGATGCAGTTCGTGGCGATGAAGTCTGGAACTCATCACAGGTTTGGTATATGCCATTCGATGATATGAATGACCCGGTAACAGATGGAATTTCATTCTGGCCATGGCGTGAGTATTACTATGCCATTAATGTATGTAACTTCATTCTTTCGCGCACAACAGGTGATAATGCTCAACTCAGTGAAAGTATGAAGCGCATTAAGGGACAGGCTCTCTTTATCCGTGGTTTCGCTTATTATAATCTGGTAGGTTATTATAAAGATGTACCATTGATTACTGACTATTCTACCTATTCTTCACTGGATGGTCTTTATGGTGCCAATAATACAAGCGATGAGGTCTTGGATCAGGCAGAGAAAGACTTGAAGGAGGCTATGGAGTTGCTTCCTAACCGTCAGGCTGGTGGCGAGTGGGCAAAGGGACGTGCTACTTGTGGTGCAGCTGCAGGTTACTATGCACGTACTTTGATGTTCCGTCACAAGTATAGTGAGGCTTTGGAAGTTCTCAAGGATATCATCGGTGGTACTAAGTACGGTAAGTACAAGTTGATGGCTAATTATGGCGACAACTTCCGTGAAGGCTCTGCATACGAAAATAATGATGAGAGCCTCTTTGAGGTACAGTATCTGGATTATGGTACTCAGGGCGTTGACGATGAGTGGACTCCTGTCAATGTAAGTCCTAATGCAACTCAGGGACATGCAGTAGAGTCTAACTTTGCTCCTGGTGACTTCGGTGGATGGGCAGACCTTTCTGCATCACCATGGTTGTATAACCTCTTCAAGGAGGAGCGTACTACTGCAGGTAAGCTCGATCCACGTCTCTACTGGACTCTCGGTACATACGAGAAAGAGTGGGAAGGTTTTGAAAATGGCAACGTAGCTTATACCAAGAAGATTACAGCTACTGATACGCTCAGAACCAACAATAACTATGGTGGTATTCCAATTGCCAAGTGGACTAATATGCGCACAGGACTTTATTCATCTGTAGCTACAGGTCTTCGTTGTGGTATCAACCTCCGTATGATGCGTTACTCAGATGTTTTGCTTCGTGCAGCTGAGTGTGAGAATGAGGTAAACGGACCAACAGAGCAGGCTATCAAGTGGATTAATGAAGTTCGTCAGCGTGCAGGTTTGGCAGATTTGAAGCTTGAGGATTTCAATACAAAGGATAAACTCTTTGAGCAGATTGCCAATGTGGAGCGTCCTAAGGAGTTCGGTTGTGAGAATGGCCGTGGTATGGACTTGATCCGTTGGGGATTCTTCTATGATAATGGTCGTCTGGATCAGTTGAAGGAGCATGGAACATTCTACAAGAGCAAGACCATTGATGTAAAAACTCCTGTTACTTATGCTCAGACAAAGACAGACCCTGAACATGTAAAGAGCTCATACGATACCTATTTACCAGGTCATGAGTTCTTGCCAATCTTCCAGACGCTCTTGAACAATAACCCTAACTTAAAGGGTAATTCTGCGAATGATGGTATTGACAACTCAACCGATTTCTTCGGAAGAGGTTGGACCGTTCATCCTGTAGTAGATTTGAGCAAGTAACAATATTCATGATCATATAAAATAGAATAACAATATGAAACACCTAAATAAATTAGCATCTGTCTTCTGTATGGCAGCCATGGGCTTGACTGCGCTGACAGGATGCGAGGGAAGTGACATGTTTAGTGTCAATGGACCTGATTGGCTTTCTGAAAAGATAGATTCTATCGCAAATAGTAATAAGGATGCTGCGCCTACCATCTCGCCAACTACACTTGGTGCAACAGATAATAGTGATGCCTGGTGGACATCTCACCTGGATGCTGATATCAAGATTGAAAGTAATAAGTCTTATTCAACGACATTTACCAACTATACCTCTGGTGCAAATAACTATAACAACTATGTGGTAGTGCTTCGCAAGGCTGATAAGACAGAGTATTGCTGCCTGCGTTCTGATGATTATTGTTGGGGTGATGCTGTTGGTGGAAATGGTGGTCCTCTTATTACTCACAGCAACTCAGCATCAGCAGATTGGGGAGCATGGCTGGCTCAGATGAATGGTGCCAAGGTAACCGTAACCGTAACCAACTATGGTGATAATACAGCAGATGTTGTAGCTGAGGTTACCGGTACTGAAGGATTGACTTCTACCCAGAAATATCTGGGTATTCCTGTTGAGAGTTCTGACCTCTATCTCGACTTCACTACTGATGGTTGTCACTATGTATTCGACAAGGCAGAGATGGATGTGGCTGATGTAAAGGATCAGCAGCCTGAGTCTATGGAGTTGATTGATGTTCCTGCCGAAGTAGACAAGGGTACTTCCTTGAAGGATTTCACTTCTACATTGAAGGCAAAGGTTACTTACGCTGATGGTGCAATCAAGGATGTAGATGCCAGTGACCTTGAATTCGTCGTAGTTCCTGATATGGAGACGGTAGGCGAGAAGTATGTTGTTGCAACATTGAAGAAGACTCTTTTGGGTAAGACTGCAGATAAGACTATCAGTGCAAATGCCAAGTTTAGCGTTGTAGCTGGTATCAAGAGCATTAAGATTACCAAGGCTCCTTCACGTACCAAGTACTACTTCTACAATTCTGCTGCACTTAAGGGCGTAGACCATACATTGGCATTCGACCCAACAGGTATGGAGGTTACTGCTACTTACGTAGAGGGTGATCCTGCAGTGCTCGACAACTCTAAGTTGACATTCTCTAAGATTCCTGCTACAGCTGGTACACATCAGGTAACTATCACTACAGAGAATGGCAAAAAGACTACGGTTGATGTAACTGTTGCTGAGTCAGCTGTTAAGGCTGTAACGATGTCTCCTTCTGTTCTTGGAGCAGAAGATAATAGCACAATGTGGACTGCTCCAACATATACAGAGTTTGAGAAGATTGCTCTTGGTCAGACTGCTGTAATCAAGTTTACAAACTATAGCAACTTGGGAGGCAATTGGAACAACTTTCTGGCTGTGCTCCGTAGTGGAGATGCAGAACAGACAGTGCTTCGTGCTGACAACTGGGGCTGGGGCGCTGGTTATGAAGCAAGCGTCAAATCTGATGGTCAGGCAGACTGGGCAACTTGGTTGGCAGCTATGAATGGTGCTCAGGTAACAGCTTACTTTACTAACTGCGGTAATGGTACAGTAGATGCTCAGTTCATCATGGTTGGAACTGATGGTAATACTTATAACCAGTATTATCTTGGTTTGAACAACTTCGATCCATCTGATGTACAGGTTGGCTTCTCTGTTGATGGTAGCCACTTGAACTTTGGCGCAGCATCTGCTCGCAAGCACTACGCTCGTCGTAGATAAGAGAATCTTTGAAATACTATAAAAGGCATGACCTATGGAGCCCTGTTGTTTCCATAGGCTTGCCTTTTTTCGGTTCATAAATACAATATCAAATTAACTACTTCGTAAAAAGATGAAGAAATTATTACTCTCCATGATGGGATTGGCTGCCATCGGCGCCAATGCCCAGACCCAAGTCACAGACAATGACTTATCCAAGGCTTACGAGGCAAGAGCATATAATAAGCGTGTGGTGTGCCATGACCCTTCCATCGTGATGGACGACATCACCAACCCTAGCTCTCCTACCTATTATATATATGGCTCTCACCTAGGTAGAGGCAAGACCACTACTGCTAGTAATTATCAAGAGTGGACCACCTTCAAGGCTGGTGAGGAGGCTACCGGCAATGTGAACAGCCTCTTTGCTAACAAGCAGGGTACCTTGGTGAATTATGCCAATGCTTATGCTTCTCACCTCATCACAGAAGTAAAGAACAGTAAGGGTGAGAAGGTGAAGTTCGGTAACTTCAATGCTCATGGCTGGCAGTATAAGGGATATACTGTAAAGGGTAATCAGTGGGCTCCAGATATTATATACAATAAGACCATGAAGAAGTGGTGCTTGTATATGAGCTTGAACGGAGCTCATTGGTGTTCTTCCATCGTTTGCTTCACCTCTGACAATATCGAGGGACCTTGGGTATATCAGGGACCTGTGGTATTCTCTGGCTTCCAAGGTACATACGAGCATAATGTGTATGCTGCAGCAGATGACTGGAAAAATACCGACTTTGCCATCGCTACAGGTGAGTCCTCATTGCCAACTCGATATAAGGTAGCTGATAAGTGGGGAACATACTGGCCAAATTGTATCGACCCTTGTGTGTTCTATGATGACAATGACAATCTCTGGATGAGCTATGGCTCATGGTCGGGTGGCATCTTTATGATTCGCTTGGACAAGAGCAATGGTCTTCGTGATTATTCTTATAAATTCCCTTATCAGGTGAATGGCTCTACCACAACTCCTGGAGCAGCCAATGCCAACTGTACTAGCGATCCTTACTTCGGCAAGAAGATAGCAGGTGGTTACTATGTATCTGGCGAGGCTAGTTATATCCAGAAGATTGGCAAGTATTACTTCCTCTTCATGAGCTATGGTGGCTTGACTAGTGATGGTGGTTATCAGATGCGCATCTTCCGTTCAGAGAATCCTGACGGTCCATTCGTAGATTGCAATGGTACTTCTGCCGTTTATAATAGCTATAAGATGAACTATAGTTCTACTACAGCTGATAACCGTGGCGTATTGCTCTTCGGTGGCTATAAGTGGGATGCGATGTCTGGTACGGAGATAGCACAGGGCCATAACTCTGCCTTCATCGACAAGCAGGGACGTGCATTCGTAGTTTATCACACTCGTTTCAGCAATGGTGGCGAGGGTCATCAGGTACGTGTTCATCAGCTTTTCTTGAATGATGAGGGATGGTTGATGGCAGCTCCATTCGAGTTTGATGGTGAGACTATCACCGATGAGGCGATTGCTTCCAAGGCATCTATCGCAGATGCTGACATTGCAGGCGACTATCAATTTATGCGTCATCAGTATGGTCAGAACACTGCTGCCAAGGCTTTCGAGACACCAGTCAATATCACTCTCAATGCCGATGGAACTATCACCGGTGCCGAAAATGGAACCTGGAAGCGTACGGCTGGTACTGATTACATCCACCTGACTATCAATAATGTAGTTTATCGTGGTGTGTTGGTTAAGCAGACCATCGACTATACCAATATCCCAGCCATCGCCATCTCTGCTCTCTCATCATCAAGCGGTAGTCTGACTATGGGACAGAACAACTTCACCTATCAGCAGGAGGTTTGGGCAGTAAAGGCTGATGCCAAGGCAGCCATTAAATATACCATTAAAAAGATGACTTTGCCATTTTCTGATGGTGCTACTTTGAATGCGGCTCCTTCTTTGCCTACACAGGGTAAGATGGGCGCAAATATTTCCTGGACATCAAGTGATCCGTCTATCCTGACCGATGAGGGCAAGGTAAAAGGCAAGGGTAACGTTACTATGACCATGACCATCAGCAAGGACGATTATGAGTATGTAAAGGATTATACCCTGAATATCGATGCTGAGGCTGAGGAAACAACTCCAGTTTACTATCCTGTTTCAGCACAGAAGAATACAACTTCAGGCTGGTGGAAAAACTTCTCTTCTGATTATGTCTTGAAGTCAGGCAAGAAGGCTGAGTTCAAGTTCTATAATTATAGTGATGAGGTTAATAATTGGGACAATTGGGCATTGGTTGCTGCATCGGCATCTCGTGGAGCTTCTAATTATGCAGAGTATTTCGTGCTTCGTAACGACAATTATGCATGGTTTACAAAATTGGGTGGTAACACCAATGAAAATACAGCCAATGTGCAGTTTACCTTGGACAATAATTTCGATTGGACTAATTTCAAGCAAGATATGAATGGTTCTTTGGTCGATATGGTTGTTGAGTATGTTGCAAGCGGTACCATCAAGGTGAATGCTACGATAACAAAGGATAAGAAAACTTATAATTATGCCTTTAGTATGACTTCTAACACAATTAAGGGAGACGTAACTCTCTTCTTCGTAAACGAGATGTCTTACATCGACGGCTCAAGCCTTTCTACAGGCATCTCGAACCCTATCATCATCCAGAAGAAGAATGATGGCAAGTGGTTTAACCTCTCCGGTCAGCAGGTAGACAAGAGCTACAAGGGTGTAGTGATTGTGAACGGAAAGAAATTTGTGAACAAGTAATTCTCTTATATATATAATAAGGTGTAATTATATGAAGATTTCTAAAATACTTTTGGGAGCAGCAATGATCATTGCTGCTCCTGTTGTAAAAGGCGGTTGCCAGATGATGGCACAGAATGCTCCGCAGGAACCGATTGTGGTAGATACTCCTTTTGTCCACGACCCCGTAATGGCGTGTGAGAATGGCAAGTACTATCTCTACTGCACAGGTCATGGTATCACGCAGATGACTTCCACCGACCGCAAGCATTGGACCATCGTTCCTCAGGGCGTACTCAAGAACAGCGAGATTCCGGCATGGACGCATGATAGTGTGCCGGGTTTTACCACGCATATCTGGGCTCCCGATGTTATCCGTTTTAAGAACAAATGGTATCTGGCTTATTCCTGTTCCACCTTTGGTAAGAACACATCTGCCATCGGCTTGCTGAGCAATACTTCCTTATCTGATAAGGATGGATGGAAGGATGAGGGCTGCCTCGTCGCCTCTAAGGGCGATAGAGACAACTGGAATGCCATCGACCCGAATTTCATCGTTGATGAGAAGGGAAACCCTTGGCTTACCTGGGGCTCTTTCTGGGATGGCATCCAGATGATCAAGTTGGATAAGAAGACGATGCATGTCAAGAAGGGCGCCAAGCCTCAGACCATCGCCCGTCGTCATGCCGTGGGCGATACTTCTGCAGAGCCGAATCCTACTTCCAAGTTTGCCGGCACCAATGCCATCGAGGCTCCTTTCATCATGAAACATGGTGGTTATTACTATCTCTTCGTGAGCTGGGATTACTGCTGCCGTGGCATCAAGAGCAACTATCGTGTTGCCGTAGGCAGAAGCAAGAAGGTTGCCGGTCCTTATTTGGATAAGGCAGGCAGAGACATGCGCAATGGCGGTGGTACCTTGCTGTTGGAAGGTGATAAGAAAGAATATGAGGCGATGGGCCATTGTTCTGCCTACTCTTTCCCTGATGGCGATTTCTTCTTCTGTCATGGTTACAGCGTGCCAAAGAATGGCGCCAGCATCCTGGTTCAGAAGAAAATCAACTGGACGGAAGATGGATGGCTGACGCTGGAATAGCCTCAATTTTTAAAACACGGACAAATTGAATTTGTCCGGCTCTTTTGTCCGGCGGCTTGTAAGTTATTGAAAATAAGTAGCTTGTGAGACTGCGGACAATTTGTCCGGACAAATTCAATTTGTCCGTTTGTTTTTTTTAGCCCTTTTTGGCTTGAAAACCTTGGGATATGATGCCGAAACCTATGAGATGCTGGGAAGAAACCTATGAGTTATGATGAAAGAAACTATGAGTTGTGGGGGAGAAAACTATGACTTAGATTTTTTAACATAAAGCTCTAAAGCAGCCAAAGGAGAATAAGAGAGGTTGGAACGT
>ERZ1023670.459-NODE-459-length-10941-cov-32.887195_pt1 | contig 10941 bp, 9 predicted proteins | sample MGYA00380342_ERZ1023670 | MGnify/ENA primary metagenome ERZ1023670 (study PRJEB33179, sample SAMN07448984) | human gut metagenome | biome: Human-gut; feature: Human associated habitat; material: Faeces | host: Homo sapiens | place: India: Bhopal | collected...
CTGCGCGTACAAAGGCGACCATTTGCACATTTGCACATTCTCACATTTGCACATTCACCAAGCATTTGCACATTCACTATATTTCTCTCACCCCGCCCTTGTCAGCGCTGCTCACCATGCTGGCATAGGCGCGAAGGGCTTTGCTCACCTCGCGTTTGCGTTGCAAGGGGCGCATGGGGCGTGCGGCCAATTCTTCATCACTTAGGTGGACGTTGATGCTACGTGACGGAATGTCAATTTCTATCACATCACCGTCAACTATCTTACCTATCGCACCCCCAGCTGCTGCTTCGGGCGATATGTGGCCGATGCTCAAGCCCGATGTGCCGCCAGAGAAGCGACCATCGGTAATCAAGGCACAAGCCTTGCCTAAATGGCGGCTCTTGATATACGATGTAGGATAGAGCATCTCTTGCATGCCTGGCCCTCCCTTAGGACCTTCGTGCGTAATCACTACGACGTCGCCTGCTTGTACCTTTCCTCCCAAGATGCCCTCGCAGGCTTCCTCTTGTGAGTCGAACACGCGGGCAGGGCCTTCAAAGTGCCAAAGGCTTTCGTCTACGCCAGCTGTCTTTACTACGCAGCCGTCTTGGGCTATATTGCCAAAGAGTACGGCCAAGCCACCGTCTTTGGTGTAGGCATGCTCCAACGAGCGAATGCAGCCCGTAGCGCGATCGGTGTCAAGCGCAGGCCATTGTGTATCTTGTGCACCCATTTGTGTACAAAACTTTCCACTCGGTGCGCTATGGTAAATGCGGTCGGCCTCCGTGTCAATGCTTTCGGCCGTTATGTCATACTTCTGAATGTCTTCACCCAGCGTACTGCCATTCACGCGTTGTGCCGTTAAGTCGAGCAAGCCGCCTTTGCTCAGTTCGCCTAAAATGCCTAACACACCGCCTGCACGGTTGCACTCCTGTACAGAGTACTTTTGTGTATTGGGCGACAGCTTACAGAGGCAAGGCACGTGGCGACTCAATTGGTCAATATCTTTCATCTTAAAGTCGACCCCGGCCTCATTGGCTACGGCAAGGAGGTGAAGCACGGTGTTGGTGCTTCCACCCATAGCGATGTCAAGCGTCATGGCGTTTAAGAAGGCTTGGCGGGTAGCAATGCTGCGAGGCAATACGCTTTCGTCGCCTTCTTCATAATACTTCATTGCATTCTTTACGATGAGCTGGGCTGCATCTTTAAATAGTTGACGACGATTGGCATGGGTGGCTAATATTGTACCATTACCGGGTAATGAAAGACCAAGAGCTTCTGTCAGACAATTCATGGAATTGGCGGTAAACATACCCGAACAACTACCGCAGCCGGGGCAAGCTCTCTGTTCAACTTCGGCCAATTCTTCATCGCTCACATTACTGTCAGCTCCCTTAATCATGGCCGTAATCAAGTCTACATTTTCGCCTTTATACTGTCCAGCCTCCATGGGGCCACCGCTTACAAATACGGTTGGGATATTCAGTCGCATGGCAGCCATAAGCATACCCGGCGTGATCTTATCGCAATTCGAAATGCACACCAAGGCATCGGCCTTATGTGCCTGTACCATATATTCTACCGAATCGGCTATAATGTCGCGCGAAGGAAGCGAATACAACATACCGTCGTGGCCCATGGCTATACCGTCGTCAATTGCTATGGTATTAAACTCTGCTGCATAGCAACCTAACTTCTCAATTTCGTGTTTCACCAACTGACCTACTTCATGTAGGTGGGTATGACCTGGCACAAATTGTGTGAATGAGTTGGCTATGGCAATGATAGGTTTGCCAAACTGTTCGCGCTTCATACCTGTGGCTATCCACAAGGCGCGTGCACCAGCCATTCTTCTTCCTTCCGTGCTAAAAGCACTATGCAACTGTATTTTCATAATATTCGGTAATTATATATTGTGCCGCTTTCATTTTGTCCGCAAATAAGGGGATAGCGACTTACAGTTTATTGCTTAAAATGTTATTTTGTTTTGCAAATGTAAGCATTATAACAATACAAACAAGCATTTTGTTAGAAAAAAGTTGGGTTAAGTGTGTTTTTTCATCTTTTCGTCCGCTCACTGTCGTTCCTTTTGTGCATTTATTCGGTTTGTTTGTCATATAAACGATATTTATACAGAAACATACGTGCATATTCCCTTTTTATACTATCGCATACACAGGATTAGACATTTTTTTAAAGCGCAAGTATGAAATCAATTTCTTAGTCCCTTAATACCTTTATTTGCAAAGGGTGGTTCTAATAATTCTGAAATAGGGATTTGTGCGCTATCGGAAGTGTGTTTTTGAAAGTTTGTGAGGGAGCATAGCGGGCTATGTGACCGAACAAACTTTCAAAAAGACACTTTCGAGAGCGTACAAATCACATTTCAGAATAGCAGAACTCTAAAAACAGAATTTTTAGAACCACCCTAAAGCTATTTTATTTGTACCTTCGCACTTGCAAACAAAAAAACTACACCTTATGCTAAACACTGTAATATTCGACTTAGACGGCACGCTGCTCGACACATTGGGCGACTTAGCTGCCAGTGTCAACTATGCCTTGCGCACTCATCAACTCAAAGAGCGCTCTCTCGATGAAGTACGCCAATTCTTAGGCAATGGCATTCGCTACTTAATGGAACACGCTGTTGACGGCGCAGTAACGGGTGATGCCTTTGAACGTGTATTCACAACTTTCCGTACTCACTACGTTGAACATTGTCTTGATACCACGCAGCCTTATCCTGGCATTATGCCTTTGTTGGAAGAACTCAAACGTCGGAATGTCAAAATGGCTATTGTTTCGAACAAACTACATCCCGCAGTGCAAGAGTTGGCCGAACGCTTTTTTAAAGGTTACATTACCTCGGCCGTAGGCGAGAGTGCTACAGTACGTCGCAAGCCCAATCCTGACGCTGTGCTTGCAGCCCTCAACGAACTGGGCAGCACGAAGGAGGAGGCTATCTACGTAGGCGACTCAGAAGTAGACCTTGCTACGGCTCGTAATGCAGAACTACCTTGTGCGCTCGTCACATGGGGCTTTCGCGATGAGTCTTTCCTACGTTCTCTCCCCCTTCAGCCCACAACTCGCTTCGTTCATACTCCTCACGAACTGCTTAATTGCTTGTAACAGATAGTAATATCGTGTGGATAATCACCCTATTAATATAGTGTGTAATCCTTTGACGATATTATTAGAATATTGCTAATTCAAATTATTAAACATCTATGAAGCATGTAGAAGTAGTGGCGGCCATCATTCAGCGTGATGGGCTTGTATATGCCACTCAGCGAGGATATGGCGAATGGAAAGATTGGTGGGAATTTCCAGGTGGTAAGGTCGAGCCAGGTGAGAGTTGTGAGGCGGCTCTCATACGTGAGATACGTGAGGAACTGACAGTAGAGATACAGGTGGAACAAAGACTGTGCACTGTAGAATATGACTATCCTACGTTCCACCTCGTAATGCATTGTTACTTCTGCAAGTTAGCGAGTGGTCATTTAACATTGCTTGAACACGAAGCGGCACGGTGGTTGTCTCAGCAAGAGTTAGATGCCGTAGAATGGCTACCAGCAGACAAGGTGGTTGTGGAAAAGCTGAAGATTTAGATAAACTGCAATTGGGCCTCACCCCCTAACCCCCTCTCCTTGAGGAGAGGGGGACTGAAGTTACCTTTTTCTCCCCAGTTTCTTGCTTGAGATATTTCCTGAAAATGAGCAAGAAAAGGTGACTTGTCCCCCCTCTCCTCAAGGAGAGGGGGTTAGGGGGTGAGGCCCAATTGCAGATTACCATGCAAGTTAATTGATAAAAGTGAAGTCATATCAGACTATTTTATTATTTTTGTGCAATTTTAAATCGTTACATCCTAAATCAAATGGAAACAGAAAACAAAGGCATTTATAATGCTCGTATTTTGGGCAAGCCCAAATTCATTATGCTTGGTATACAACATCTTTTTGCCATGTTTGGCGCCACGATACTTGTTCCACTTATTACCGGATTGGATGTGAGTGCAACATTGCTCTTTGCAGGTATAGGCACGTTGTTGTTCCACGTTATCTCCAAAATGAAAGTTCCAGCCTTTTTGGGTTCTAGCTTTGCTTTTTTGGGCGGGTATGCCTCAGTCAAACAACTTTGTGTGGCACAAGGACTTACTGATGAAATGGCACTCAACTATGCTTGCTTGGGTGTAGCTGCAGCTTCACTCCTGTACTTCGTCATGGCTTTTTTGCTCAAAATGTTTGGCACAGATAAGGTAATGCGTTTTTTTCCTCCTGTAGTTACAGGTCCAATGGTGATAGCTATTGGTTTAACCCTTTCGGGGTCGGCTATTCATAACTGTCAGCAAAACTGGCTTCTCGCAATTACAGCCATTGCTATTGTAATCGGTGCTTCTATTTGGGGACGGGGAATTATAAAGATTGTCCCCATCTTGTTAGGCGTGCTAGGCTCTTATATATTAGCAGCAACAATGGGCGAAGTGGATTTTACGCAACTTAGTGAGGCTGCATGGATAGGATTGCCCATCAATATGGATCGCACGGCTATAGTTGTGATGAGAGATCCTAATTTTGACCTTATTATTACTTCCATTATAGCTATCTTCCCCATTGCTTTTGCCACAATTATGGAGCATATAGGCGATATGTGTGCCATACAGAGCACGGTGGGCAAGAATTTTATAAAAGACCCAGGCCTACATCGTACCTTAAGCGGTGATGGCCTTGCCACTCTATTAGCTTCAATCTTTGGTGCCCCAGCCAATACTACTTATGGCGAAAATACGGGAGTACTTAATCTGACGAAAGTGTTCGACCCTGCGGTCATTCGTATGGCAGCATGCTTTGCCATTTTGCTCAGCTTCTCTCCCAAGTTTGCCTGTTTGATAGGTTTGATGCCTGCAGCGACTATTGGCGGTGTGAGTTTGATTCTTTATGGCATGATATCGGCTGTAGGTGTGCGTAACCTTGTCGAGACATCGGTCGATTTTTCATCTTCGCGTAACGTATTCGTAGCAGCACTCATCATGGTCGTTTCGATTGGTGTACAGTACGGTACGGACGGAGGTGTAAAGATAGGTCCTGTTACCTTCTCAGGCTTGGCACTTGCAGCTATCGTGGGCATTGTGTTGAACGCTATATTGCCCGATCAATTAGGTATGAAGGTTAAAAGTTTCAATGGCAAAGAGAAGCCTAATCACAGATAAGTCTTCAATATTAGTTTATGAAGTCGTCTAAACTTTTATGAAGTTCAAGATTTGCCTTTATTTTTGAAGCGATTTTTGGCATTGAAGAGGGAGTGTAGCGAGCTACACGACCGATGAAAGGTCAAAAAGCGGTCAAAAAGAAAGGTAAAGATTGAATTTAGAAGAGATAAAAGTTTAAATATAATCTTCGTCAGAAAAGTTTAGACGACTTCCATATTTAGAGGTCAGCAGTTGGCCTAAATCAAGAACACTCTCTTGGACGCAGTTTATTTCTCATTATAAGATAGACTGTGCTCAAGAGAGTTTTTTTGTTTAACACACTTAAAACTGTTCGCATTCGTAAATATTCATCACATTTTGTCTGCTCCTTATAATTTTGGCAATAATTAATAGATTTAGACACATTGTCTATTGTAGTTGTGTTAAAATCATTATTTTTAATGATAAAAACTATAAACACATATCGTACTTTTGCATTAGAAGAAGTTATATTAAGCACGCCTATTTGACTATTACTTTTATTATTAACCCAATGCACTGGCGTCGCGTATGTTAGTGCTAAATAAAAAAAACTATGAAACTATTACGTTACTTTTTGCCAGTTTTGCTGGCTGTGTTCACGTTTTGTGCATGTGATGACTGGTTTGGTGGTGACGACCCGTCTGACAAGGAACCTCAGTTTAGCGACTATTTCAAAATGGAGATTACTCGCTGTGAACGTGTTGCTGACGTACTCATCGTTGACTTCAAAATGAAGAACGTATCGGGTAAAGACCTTCAACAGGTGGAACTTCGCAGTGATTACAATGGTTCTAAGGATAACCTTGGCAATGGTTACTATAATAGACAAGACGTTTCGCTTGGTGGCAGATGGTCTAATTTGGGTCAAAAGTCAATCAAGAAGAATGAGACGATTACGGGTTCGTTCCGTATTAAAGAATTTGACAAAACCAATAGCGCCCAAAAGCTAACCCTTAATTTTAATTGCGCTAGTAGCGACCTTAATTTCAATGGCGAAGTTAGCATTGCTAATATCAAGATTGCCGACAAGCGTGTGCTTACTGATGGTATTGACACCAACGACTTTGGTCTGAAGTATCAGCTTGTAGGCACCGATCGTAAGATGATAGATGGCTATAATTATTCATTTATCACGTTTACAGTAACTAATAATACGGGGGTAAATCTCAGTAATGTTAATTTTGATACCAACAACAATTATTTCTCTGGTGACACCGAAAGTTTTCGTTGTGATATATCCTCAGATGGGTCAGCATTTAGTTATAGAACAGCACTTAGAATACAGACAGGCGAGACCAAGACACTCACTATCCGTGTAAACGATGTACCTGACAGAATTAAGCAACTCCGTGGTACCGTTACATGTAGCACCGACTCTTACATCCTCTGTTCAGAAAATGTCAATTTCTACGACATGACTTTCGAGTAAGCATCATGGGTGGAAGCTAAATAAATGGAAGTTCCCGTTGATTTAGTACTTACCTACTTCTTAAAATACTTTACGTATCATTCAGGGGCAATTAACAAGTATGTATCACTTGTTAATTGCCCCTTTGTATGCTCAACAAATCAGAGAAAGATTTTTCGCCTTGCACGATGATTCAGCCCGCCCTGGACTAAATCCGAAACTCCAGTAATCATTCCATTCAAACCATATTGAAAAGAATAAGGATAGGATGGAATGATTACAGTTGACCGTACAACGGCTGTCCGAAGAAATGATTATTTTTGCTCATGGTTGTTTTATGGGTGGTTCTAATAATTCTGAAATAGGGATTTGTGCGCTATCGGAAGTGTATTTTTGAAAGTTTGTGAGGGAGCATAGCGGGCTATGTGACCGAACAAACTTTCAAAAAGACACTTTCGAGAGCGTACAAATCACATTTCAGAATAGCAGAACTCTAAAAACAGAATTTTTAGAACCACCCTTATTTGTTTAGTCGCATCAAAATAACCCAAAAGGGCTGATTCCTGCAAGTGGAATCAGCCCTATTTTTTTTAGTAACCGAAGTTTCGGATTTAACAAATTCAAAAACGATTTATGGCAACAATAAGACTCAAATTTCGTCCCTCGTCTGTACCAGAAGCAGAGGGCACATTATACTATCAGGTGATACACAAACGCAAGGTGAAATGGATAAGTACGGAGCACCACATTTATGCCGACGAGTGGGATGAGAAGTCGGCGACTATCGTGGTGACAGCAAGGAGTGAACGGAAGGGGACGTTGGCACTGATGCAATGTAAAATCGACTGGACATTAAAGCGTTGGCAGACGATCCTTGACAGGTTGAAGCGCAGCCACAAGGAATTTACAATAGAAGAGCTGTGCGAAGTCTTCAGCAAGGAACAGACGTATAAGACAGTATTTGTGTTCTTGCAGGAGCAAGTCACCAAGAAAGAACAGATGAGGCGACAAGGCACGGCCCGTACATACGGAAATGCCTATCGACGTTTTAAGGCTTTCCGTGAGGATGTGGATTTGACATTCGATGAACTTACACCCGATATGATAGAGTGTTACGAGGCTTGGCTTACAGACAAGCGATTGAAGCAGAACAGCATCCGCTGCTATCTGCGCACGCTCAATACGCTGTTGTGCAAGGCGGTAGAAGAAGGTCTGTTGAACAACGCGAAACTGTTCAGCCATGTGCGTCTGTCATACGTCAAGACAACAAAACGGGCAATCAGCGAGAAGGAACTGAAAGTGATAGCGAACCTTGAACTGCCAGAAAACTCGACAATGGCCCTTGCCCGTGACATTTTCATGTTCAGTTTCTATATGCGTGGAATGCCTTTCGTGGATATTGCCTATCTGCGAAAGACAGACTTGAAGAACGGCATGTGGACCTATTGCCGCAGGAAGACAAACCAATGTCTGATGGTGGAATGGGAAAAGGCGCAACAGAAAATACTGGACCGCTATGCCCTTCAAATGGAAAACAGATCGTATCTACTTCCTATTATAAAGAAGGAGGATGGCACGGAGTATAAGCAATACCAACGTATGCAGGTAAACATAAACCGTGCATTGAAGAAGATTGGAGAAATGGCGGAATTGAAAATGCCGCTTACCACTTATGTTGCACGCCACACTTGGGCAAGCGTGGCCAGAGACATGAACATACCCATCGCTGTAATCAGTGAGGGAATGGGACATAATTCCATAAAGACGACACAGGTGTATCTGAACTCCATCGATATATCAAGAATCAATGAGGCAAACAAGAGGATTATAAAGAGAATTGGAGGGTGAGGGGAAAATTGGGAGAGTTATAAATCATGTATGGAAAATTGCATTCGAAGAGAATAAGTCCGAATAAAAAGTGCGATAATTTTAATAAAAATGCAAAAAATACCCAGTCCTTTCGGTGATACGTTTATTACTCCGTAGTAAAACTACGGAGCAATAAATAAAAATAGTAACTTTGCAGACAAACAAAAGAATGTAGTTATGCTAAGAAAATTCAAGGTTTCAAATTTCAAGTGCTTTAAGGGAGATTTTGAGTTTGACCTCTCTACAGCAAAGAATTACACGTTCAATCCAGAATGTGTAAAGGGTGGCATTGTGAATAATGCCATGATATATGGTTACAACGGATGTGGCAAGTCCAATTTGGGATGGGCTGTCTTTGACATCATTGAGCATCTGACGGAAAAGGCAAGATTGGAATTTCCGTATATGCACTATACCAATGCATACAATGGCAGCAGAGAGGCTGAATTTGACTATGAATTTCAGATTGCCGATTCTATTGTAAGGTATACCTACGTAAAGACCGATTATAAAACCATCGTTTCTGAATGCCTTTATATCAATGGAAATGAAGTGATTTCATTTGATCGACATAATGGGAACACAACTTTTATTTCCAAGTTGAAAGGTACGGAGACATTGAATAAAACCATTACTGACAACAAGTTGTCGGTTGTGAAATACGTGAAGAACAACTCGGAGCTGGAAGATAATGGTGAAAACAATGCTTTCAAAGGCTTTTTCGCATTTGTTGAGCACATGTTGTTCTTCCGTTCATTAGAAGATAGAACCTATATAGGACTGGAATCGAAGAAAGGTACCTTGAACAATGACATTATCCAACAAGGTAAGGTACAGGATTTCGAGAAATTCCTAAACGAGGCTAACGTGGAGTGTAAACTTGCGATAGTAGATGTTATGGGAGAGAAAGATATAGCCTTTGATTTTGGAGCAAACAAGGTGCTGTTCCGTGACATTATGTCTACAGGAACAAGTTCGCTTATGCTCTTTTATTGCTGGTATTTGCAAATACAGAAAAAAGAAGTGTCATTTGTCTTTATAGACGAATTTGACGCTTTCTATCATCATAAACTCTCGCGATTGGTTGTCAAGAAATTGAAAGAGACAGGCATACAGTTTGTTTTGACGACACATAACACTTCAATCATGAGCAATGACTTGATGCGTCCCGACTGTTATTATCTGATGAACAACAAAAAGATACTCCCATTGCATAAATGTACCGAGAAGGAACTACGCGAGGTGCATAATATAGAAAAGATTTACAATGCAGGAGGTTTCTATGTCGAATAAGGAGTTACAGCTATTTGTATATGAGGGTAACAGTGCTGAGCCGAAATACGTGGATAAACTTGAAAAGAACTTTCTTGGTGAAAGGATAGCTATCAAGTGCGTCTACGATGCGGAGATATATCAACTCTACCGACAGATGAAAGATGATGACTTTGCCATTGATATAGTCAGTATTCTGAAAGAGCGCAGCACCAAAAACGCTGAAATCTTGAAAGACTACAATCGTGACAGTTTCGCATACATATATCTGTTTTTCGATTATGACGGACATTCGACAATGGCGGACGACTCTAAGATCAGGGAAATGCTCCAATTCTTCGACAATGAGACCGAGAACGGTATGTTGTATATCAGTTATCCCATGGTAGAAGCCATCCGGCATTATAAGGAGATGGACTCCTTTCAAAACTCTACTGCAAAATGCAAACGAGGTAAAAGCCTTGATGCGATAAAATGTCCTTATAAAGAAGAATGTGAAACACTGGACGACTGTTTGCAAGAGCCACACTATAAATCAATTTCAGCAAGTGACAACAACCCACAACTAAACAATATAAATCACTATAACGAAGAAGTGTGGAAGACGTTAATAAAAGCCCATGTGTTCAAGATGAATTATTTGGTGAATGATTCTTACTCAATGCCTAAGAATATCGAGGCACAAAGTACCATATTTGAGAACCAATACACAAAGTATATCAACCACAAATGTCCGAAGGTGGCAGTGTTGAGTGCATTTCCTATCTATGTGCTTGACTACTACGGAGTAGAAGGACTTACAAAAAAACTTGATATGTAGTACTTATATATGACATTGCCAACAACGGACAAAATAGCGAAAGAGCTGAGTGATATTATCACTTAGCTCTTTCGCTTTTTCATGTGAAGTGGATTAGGACATCCGCATCAAGAATTATCCATACATTTTCAGAACCTTTGATTTATCTTTCATGTTTCATTTTTTGTTATAAAGTAATTGAATATCAATCATTTCAAAAAGTGAAACATACGACTTTAATGTTTCATTTTTAGTTTCATGTTTCATTTTTCAAAACACTGAGGGAGCGCTTTCACGCTCCCTCAGTGTTTTTGAATCGCTCCCACAGGGGTTTTGAATCGCTCCCACAGTGTTTTTGTTTTTCTCCCTCAGTGTTTTTAG
>ERZ1023670.464-NODE-464-length-10746-cov-16.529230_pt1 | contig 10746 bp, 7 predicted proteins | sample MGYA00380342_ERZ1023670 | MGnify/ENA primary metagenome ERZ1023670 (study PRJEB33179, sample SAMN07448984) | human gut metagenome | biome: Human-gut; feature: Human associated habitat; material: Faeces | host: Homo sapiens | place: India: Bhopal | collected...
GTGACGAGGTGAAGGGTGAAGGGTATATTTTAAATCTTTATATTATATTCTTTTTAGGGCTTTTTCGATTTTTGGCCCTAGGGTACTTTTTTGATTTTACCCTTTTTCCCTTTACCCACGCGTACATATATAAATAGAGTTTTCAAACCTTCACCCTTCACTTTTTTATTTAACATTCTGTAAATCAATTTATTAAAGGTGAAGGGTGTGAAGGGTGGTTTCCTGTTTTTCTTAAACATATTTTAAGAATCCAAATAGACGTTTACATTTTTTAAGGGCTTGCTTTGGATGCAAAATAGGGGTCTTTATATATAGAATTGAGCCGTTATCTGCGTATAATTCCATTGTTGCTGCAAATTCTGCTGTAATCAGCCACCGCATCTGGGATATTATCTGTCTGATCATGCAGAGAAGGTTAAAAAATGAAAATCTGATATTTAAAAAAGGGATTCTGATAAAATACAGATGTATCTGATACGTTTATAATATAAGGAAATACTGAAAATAAAGAAATAAAGCGATAAAGGATATGAAAAGAATATTATTCGCCCTATCATTGATGGCGGCAACTACCGCTTCCTTTGCCCAGGTGGCAAAACCAATGGAAGATGTCAACAAAGTTATCGACAATACCGCGGATAGTCTGAACAAGGCGATGACCGCACGAATCCAACCGGGAACCAGTCGCAAGGGCAACAACCCGGTACTCTTCCTGATTGGTAACTCAACCATGCGCAATGGTACTCTGGGTAATGGAAACAATGGTCAGTGGGGCTGGGGTTACTACGAGCACGAGTTCTTCGATGCCAATAAGATTACGGTAGAAAACCAGGCGCTCGGAGGTATGAGCAGCCGCACCTTCTACAACCGTCTCTGGCCGGATGTGCGCAAGGGTATCAAGGCAGGCGACTGGGTAATCATCTCCATCGGTCATAACGACAATGGACCGTATGATAGTGGCAGGGCACGTGCCAGCATACCTGGTATCGGCAAAGATTCGCTCAATGTCACCATCAGGGAGACTGGTGTCAAGGAAACCGTTTATACCTATGGCGAATACATGCGTAAATACATCAACGACTGTAAGGCCTTGGGTGCTCATCCTATCCTGATGTCGTTGACTCCACGTGATGCCTACGATGAGAACGACAAGATAGTTCGTGTCAACAAGACCTTCGGATTGTGGGCAAAGCAGGTGGCTGAGCAGGAGCATGTACCTTTTGTTGATTTGAATGAGATTTCTGCAGCTAAGCTTGATAGCTATGGTCATTGGAAGGAGAAGTATCATTTCTTCAAGGATCATATCCATACCTCCCGCTTCGGAGCAATGATGAATGCCCGTTCGGCTGCAGAGGGATTGGCAGAGAGCAAAGACCCAAATCTGGCTCCTTTGCAGGCGATGATGATCAATGTAGCTTTGCCTACAGAGGATTTCAAGCGCGAGCCTGGCAAACCAGTTGTCTTCTTCACAGGCGACAGCACCGTGAAGAATGCCGATAAGGATGAAGACGGCATGTGGGGCTGGGCATCTCAGGCTTACACCATCTTCAATCCAAAGAAGATCACCTGTGTGAATGCAGCCAAGGCGGGTCGCAGTTCCCGTTCTTATCTCAATGAGGGAAGATGGGATAAAGTATATAACAGTCTTCAGCCGGGCGACTACGTGCTCATCGAGTTCGGTCACAACGATATTTGTTCCTTAACCGATAAGAAAATGCGTGGTTCCATTCCTTGTGCCAAGGATACCTGTCATGTGTATAAGATGGATGCGAGCAAGCAGTATGAGGTGGTTTATTCTTTCGGCTGGTATCTCAAAAAGTTTATCCAGGATGTACGTGAGAAGGGAGCTACCCCAATCCTTGTTTCCCTGACTCCTCGCAACGAGTGGCCTCATGGTAAGATGGAGCGCCGCAACGACACCTACGGAAAGTGGTATCGTGAAATCGTAGCAGAGACAGGCGTTGCTTTCCTCGATCTTCACAACATCGCAGCCGATTCTTATGATAAGATTGGCAAGGAGAAAGCGAAGGCTTATTACAAGATAGATCATACCCACACCAGTTTGAAGGGCGCCCGGCACAATGCAAGGTGTGTGGCTAAGGGGTTGAAGAAGATGAAAAGTCCATTGGCAAAATATTTGAAATAAGAAAAACCGGAGCCGTGATAAAATAAAATGCCCGTTTTTGAGTTTATAAATATAAAAACAAAGGCTTGAAAACGTTATGAACAATAAGATTTCTAAAATAGGAATGCTCAGTGCGCTGGCGTTATCTTGTACTCTCACGATGGGAGCGCGAGATATCGTACAGCGCACTGCTCATTATATGCCCGAAGGTAATGCCTTCGTCTGTGTGAATGGCAGCAGCCGTTATACCCGTGCTCTCTATGGCAGTACGGCTGAATGGCGGTTAGAAACCAGCGACCGCCCTGTCTTTGCCACCTACAAGAAGAACCAGACGGGCAATATCCGCTTCAGGATTTCGAATGGGGAACAGATGATGTGGCTCGATGAGGCTGAATACTGCAAGGCGAGTTATGAGGCAGGACGCCGTAACTATCTCCTGAAAGACAGGCGATGGGGAAAGGGTGAACTCGATATTTCCGTCCTGGCTTTTCCTGATACAGAAGGAGCTGTCTGGCGTTTTACTGTTCGTGGATTCGATAACAGAAAGCTGAAGGTAGAGGCTGTCTTGAGCCAGACCGCTGTTCCTAAACCAGTCCGTTCGGGTGACATCGGAAGTTTCCTGAAACCAGGAACCTTTGAACCTGCCACATCAGAAACGTCAGTTCTCGGGTCTGTATCCAGGCTTTCTCCCGGTTCCATCTTTTATTTCTCGGTAGATGGAGAAAACCAGCTTTCTACTGCTGAAAATGCGAAGATGCAGTCCCGATATGATGCAGCAGAGCAATGGCGTAACAAGCTTGCTTCATCTGTCGTCTTCCATACCCCCGATGCCTATATCAATCCGATAGGTGGCGCTCTGGTCATGGCTGCCGATGGTGCCTGGGACGGGAAGGTTTGGCAGCATGGAGCTGTGGGCTGGCGCATGTCTTTGCCCGGCTGGCGAGGTGCCTATATGGGCGATTTCCTCGGCATGCAGGATAGACAGCGTATCCATTTTGATGCATACGCCAAAAGTCAGGTAACCGATGTGCCGGTTGCCGAACCGCATCTCATGGACGAGAAGAACAACCTGGCGCGCGGTACCTATAAATGGGGTACTCCTATGTATAGTAACGGCTATATCTGCAGAAATCCGGAGAAGAACAACCAGTTTCATCATTACGACATGAACCTTGTGTTTATCGATGAACTGCTTTGGCACTTTCAGTTTGATGCAGATACAGTGTATATGCGCAAGATGTGGCCTGTCATCAAGAGTCATCTGGCTTGGGAAAAGCAGGCTTGGGATCCCGACAATGATGGCCTTTATGATGCTTATTGCTGTATCTGGGCAAGTGATGCCCTGCAATACAACAGCGGTGCCGTGACCCATTCTTCCGCCTATAACTATCGGGCTAATCTTCTGGCAGCTCGCATCGCCGGAATCATCGGTGAGAATCCGGGGCCTTATCAAGAGGAAGCTGATAGAATTCTGAAAGCCATGAACGAAAGATTATGGCTGAAGGATGCCGGACATTGGGCGGAATATCAGGATTTCATGGGATTGAAGCGGGTGCATCGCGATGCGGCTCTTTGGAGCATCTATACCCCGATAGACTGTGGGGCGGGAACGCCGGAACAGAACTATCGGGCAACCAGATATATCGACCGGCATATTCCGCACATCCCTTATATATATAATAAGGTGGAATATCAGACCCTGAGCACTTCTGACTGGGCTCCTTACGAATGGAGTATCAACAATGTGGCGATGGCCGAAGTGATGCATACAGTTCTGGCTTACTATCAGGCGGGAAGAACGGAAGAGGCTTATCAGTTGCTGAAGGCAAATATTCTCGATTTCATGTATCTTGGCAGCAGTCCTGCCAATTTCGGTCAGTTATCGCAGCTGGATGTAGCTACAGGTGAAGGTTACCGTGATTTTGCTGATGTTACCGGCATTTCTTCGCGTGCCCTTATCCAAGGTCTGTATGGTATAACGCCGAATGCTCTGGAGGGAGAATGCATCATCCGTCCGGGCTTCCCTGCTGCCTGGGATAGTGCTTCGGTGCATACTCCTTATCTCGATTATTCGTTTAAGCGGGTGAACGGGAAGGATGTGTTCGATGTTATCCAGAACTTCAAGCGACCTTTGAAACTAGTGATTCGCCGGAACCTGGGAGGCGGCAAGTATAAGGATACTGCTTTCTCTACAGATAAGGTACAGCATATCGAATTGCCTACCATTACGCCGAAGAAAGATGAAAAGGAGAAGGTTGGAAAATATCCATTGGCAGAAAGCATTGCTGAGCAAGCTGTGGATGCCTGGGCTTCTATCAAGGGCGTGGGCAACGACTTTGCCGAAGTAAACCCGAAGGAGTGCCGAAAGGTGAACATGGACAAGGTGTTTAATGCAAACGTGGGCGATATCTTCAAGAATCAGTATCTCTCGCCTCGTTCGCCATATACTACACTCTGTGTGCCAACCCAGGGCATCGGCGACTGGTGTTCTACCAAGAAGACGGCAAACATCGATGATACGAAGTTCAGAAGTCTTATCAAGGATGGTGTGTTTATGGCGAAAATAGATGGAAATTTGCCGTTCCGTTCTCCGAAAGAAGGAAAGAATATCGCCTATACTTCTCTTTGGGACAACTATCCGGATAGTATCTCCGTAGCCTTGAAGGGCAAGGCTTCTCATGCCTATCTCCTGTTGGCGGGTTCTACCAATCCGATGCAGTATGCTATAGAGAATGCAGTGATAAGAGTTGAATATGCTGATGGAACCAGTGATGAACTGATGCTGACTCCACCGGTTAACTGGTGCCCGATAGAGCAGGATTTCCTGGAGAATGCCACGGCCTTCCCGCAGCCGCAACTTCGTCCTTATCGCATAGGATTGGCATCGGGAAAGGTGAGTTGTCATCTCTTCCGTGATCTTCATCTGGAAGCTAACAGAAATATGGCTGATGTGCCTGGATTCAAGAAAGCTGTGGCTGAGATTGATGGTGGAGCGGCAATCTTGCTCGATATGCCGTTAGACGGAAAGAAGAAACTGCGACGCCTGACTTTGAGAACGCTCAGTAATGAAGTGGTAGTAGGATTAATGGGTATCACCCTGCAGAAATAGGTGTGAATGGGTAATAGATGAACAATAGATAGGCATGAAGCTGCTCAATCTGCCCATCCGTAAACCAGGATGTGACCAAGCCAGACGGAAATTAAAAAAATAAATTAGAAATGAAAAAGAAGACAATACTTTTCGGCTCGTTGCTGCTGGGTGGGTTTTCGTTGATGGGAACCTTACCGGCTGCTGCAGCGGTGCGCGATACCATCAGCATCAACTGCGGATGGCAGTTCCATCGCGGAGATGTGAAGAATATCTCTGAGTTGAAATCAACCCAGGGCGAAGATGATGTGGTGAATCTGCCACACGATTTTCTGATAGGACAGGATTGGGTGGCTCCGGATGCCAGCGAGCGGCCTGATAACAGCGATGCGGGCAGCAATGTACGCAGCCGATTGAGTCCGCGTGGCTTTAAGGAGATGGGCATCGGCTGGTATCGCTATGAGCTTACTCCCAAGGCTGAATGGAAGGGAAAGCGCATCGTGCTCGACTTCCAGGGTATCATGCTGGTGGGCGATGTCTATCTTAATGGGCAGCGTGTCGGTGGTACCGATTATGGCTACCTGGGTTTTGACATCGACCTGAGCAAACTTCTGAAGTGGGGGCAGGTGAATGAAATTATTGTAAAGGCGGATACCGGCAAGCCTAATAATTCCCGTTGGTATACGGGTGGCGGTCTCTTCCGTGATGTCAACCTCATCGTTACAGATAAGAATCTTTACTTCCCGCGTCATCCGCTCTTTATCCGTACAGTAAACAATAAAGAGATCAAGATTCGGGCGAATATCCTGAATCTGCAAAAGACGAAAAAGCCGCAGATTCCGGTGGAAGTCAAGATCCTGAATGCAGAAGGCAAGGTGGTGACTCAGCAGAAGAGCGACCTCCACTTCAATGCCAAATGGAGAGACCGGGAGTATGAATTGCCTTCTATCTCTTTGGAAGATGCTAAGTTGTGGTCGCCGGATTCACCTTATTTATATACTGCCGAGGTGACACTTTATGACAACGAAGGCAACATTGCCGACCAGATTAAGGAGTCGTTTGGTGTGCGCACCATCGAAATCGTTCCGCAGAAGGGCTTGCTCGTGAATGGCAAGAAGGTCTTGCTGAAGGGGTATGCCAATCATCATACCCTCGGTGCCTTGGGTGCTGCTGCTTATCCGCGTGCCATCGAGAAGCGACTGAAACTGATGAAAGAATTCGGAATGAACCATATCCGCACCTCTCATAATCCCTATAGTGAGGACTTTCTGAAACTCTGCGATAAGTATGGCATCTTGGTGGTGGATGAACTTTATGATAAGTGGCTCACCCAGTATGCCGGAGGCAGAGTGGAATGGGAGAGCCTCTGGCAGAAGGATATTCCGGAGTGGGTGAAGCGAGACAGAAACCATCCGTCGGTCATCCTCTGGAGTCTGGGAAATGAATTGCAGCAATATAGCAACCTGCCTTTCAACGATTGGGGCGTTACGGCTTATAAGCTTCAGAAGGAGTTGCTGCACCGTTATGATGATACCCGACTCACCACCGTGGCGATGCATCCCCGTTATCGTAATTTGGAGACGGATTCCATCCCAGCCGACCTGGCTGTGGCAACAGAAGTGAATTCTTACAACTACCGCTATATGTACTTCCCAGGCGATATGAAGCGTTATCCGGAGAAAACCTTCTATCAGAGTGAGGCGAGCGTGGCAGCTATGGGGCCAAATTTCTATGAGATGGACCGCGATAAGGTACTCGGATTGGCATATTGGGGCGCCATCGATTATCTCGGTGAGAGTATGGGATGGCCTGTAAAAGGATGGAACCAGGGTGTGTTCGACCTTTCTCTTCAGCCAAAGCCGGATGCTTATTTCGTGAAGAGTATGTTCTCTGAAGAACCTGTCGTGCATATCGGAATCATCGAAAAGTCGGGTGGCAACATCCAGTGGAATGGCATCAATGTTTCTGCCGGAAAGCTTTCTGAAAACTGGAACCGTGAGGCAGGCGAGCAGGTTTCGCTCTATACCTATACCAATGGCGACGAGGTGGAACTCTTCCTCAATGGCAAGAGTCTGGGTGTGAAGAAGAACAGTAACGACCCTAAGCTCCGTGCCCGCATCAAATGGGATGACATCGCCTATGCACCGGGTGCGCTTCTGGCTGTAGCCAGAAAGAACGGCAAGGTGGTGGCACGTCATCAGATAGAGACTACGGGCGAGGCTGTTGCCTTGAAGTTGGTGCCTGATGCTGAAAACTGGCATGCGGATGGTAAGGATCTGATGCATGTTCGCATCTATGCCGTGGATAAAAAGGGTAGAAGAGTGCTGAACGTGAAGGATGCCAAGGCTTTCGATAAGTTGACCTTCCAGGTGAAGGGCGATGCGAATATCGTGGCGGTGGATAATGGAAACATCACATCTGATGAACTTCATATCGGAAAGACCCAGTTGGAGAAGACCATTCAGCGCAATCTCTTCCAGGGTTCCGCCCTCGTGCTATTGCGAGCAGGTGATAAGCCGGGAAAGATAGAACTCTCGGTAGCTGGTGAAAAGATGAAAGCCAAGAAACTGGTTTTGAATACAAAATAAATATGATACTAAAAAAGGTCGCCAAAATGCTGGCGACCTTTTTAGCATCATGACACACTTTTCGATATAATCCGCTATAATTAGTTGTTTTCCCTATAAAACTCGTCATTTTTTGACGGGTTCAAAATGATATTCCGCTATAATCGTGACGAATTCGCTATAATTTCGCTATAAATAGTTTCCGTAGTATTGGCAGAAGTTTCCGTAGTTACAGAGGGTGTTTCCGTAGTTGTTTCTGTAGTTACCGTTAAAATAATTATGCTTCGACTTAGTTTTGGGGCACTGTTTTTTTTATCGCTATATCCGTCGAAATACTACGTAACTGATATAGTTTCGACGGATTGGCTTAAGTTTCGACGGAAATGTATTGCTTTTCGTCGAAATTCGATGGATTATTACTGAGTCCACTTTAAAAAGTCATTTTTGATAATTTCTTCAAATGTAACCATCTGATAATCAAATGGCGTTTTGTAGGATAAAGAACCCAAAACTACTTTTTAAAGTGGACTCATTATTGAATTTTCGCATGTAAAGTTCCACTCGCCCTGAAAAGGCAGAAACTCCTAGGCCAGGAGCTTCTGCCCGTACTTGAACCACTCGCAAAACTTGACTTATGAATAATTCTGGCTAAAAATCATCTACTCTGTAGATGACAAGTTCCCTTGGGAGATTGATGATTTTCAACCTCTCGAACCAGAGCTTCATGGAAGAGCCTTGGTGGCGCTTTATATGGCTATTGATGATATAATAGTCGGCCTGGTATTCGTCCATCAGGTCAGAGAAAGCTGCCTTGATGCGCGAACACTTCTCGTTGATGGCATTATCAAGAGGGTTCGTCAGGCGATTCACTGTTTCTGTGATTTTATCGGGATCGATTCTGTTGCCGATTTTTCGGTAGAGGGCAAACAGTTCCTCACGATGATCCACCAGGTTCTTGAACTCTATTCCTTCCGGGTGATTCAGAAAGAGCAGATAGAGGGCCTTGTGGATGGGACTGAGCTGTACTTCCCTGTTTCCGTAGTCAGGGAGCAAGAAACGGTAATCTTCCGTGATGACCAGAGGACTGAGGGTTGCCCTTGCTGCCTCGATACGGAGCTGTTCCAATATGGGCACACTGATGGCTTTTAACAAAAGATCGGTTCTACCTTCTGCTAAAAGCTGGGTGGAAAGCGTCTTTACCTGAGCGGCTTTCTCCTCTGGGGTCATATTTCTTGTTTCTTCTTGCATACTAGTTGCAAAAGTACAAAAAGAATGAGAAAAATCGTTTCTCATCAAGAAAAAATCTTCTTTTGCAAGGCTTGCGTTTGATTTTTTATCGGGAATCTGATTCTTTATATGTATCTTTGTGCCCAAATTGTAATATAGAAATGATGAAAGAAGATTGGACTCCTATAGATTTCGGGCAGACAGAAGACACTACCAAGAACATCATCAAGGTGATTGGTGTGGGTGGTGGCGGATGCAATGCCGTTAAGAATATGTATGCAGAGGGTATAGTAAATGTGAGTTTTGCCGTCTGCAATACGGATAGTCAATCACTATCCAAGTCGCCTGTGCCGGTAAAGATCATGCTCGGAAAGAGTGGTTTGGGTGCAGGGGCAAATCCCGAAGTGGGAAGAAGTGAGGCTCAGAATACCCAGGAAGACATCAAGAAACTGCTGGACGACGGAACTAAGATGGTTTTTGTTACAGCCGGAATGGGTGGTGGAACGGGTACGGGTGCCGCACCTGTCATTGCCGGTATTGCCAAAGGGATGGGCATCCTTACCGTTGGTATCATCACCATACCTTTCTACTTCGAGAAGCGAAAGAAAATTGTCAAGGCTCTGCAGGGTGTAGAAGAAATGCGCAAGAACGTGGATGCCTTGCTTATCGTCAACAACGAGCGTCTCTGCGATGTTTATGCCGACTCCGAGATTACCGTAAAGGATGCCTTCAAACTGGCAGACAAGGTACTGAGCGATGCCACCAAGAGTATCTCGGAACTCATCACCGTGGAGGGAACCATCAATCTTGACTTCCGTGACATCGAGACTACCATCAAGAGCGGTGGTGGTGCTATCATGGCCATGGGTAGAGCCAGTGGTGAAGGAAGGGTTCAGAGTGCCATCAAGAATGCGTTAGACTCTCCTCTGCTCTATGGCAGCGATATCAGTAATGCCCAGCGCATCCTTTTCAATATCTACACTTCCAGCAAGCACCCTATCTTTGTGAGGGAGATGAGAGAAATTGATGCCTTCTTTGATGAACTGAACCCAGACATCAAGGTGATTTGGGGCCTTTCTGATGATGACAGTCTGGATGAGGATGCCAAAGTCACTATTCTGGCAACTGGTCTGAACAATGAGTTGGCCGAGGATATTCCTGAAAGTTCTTCTGTATCGAAGGATGAGGAAGACTATCAGAGAATCATCGACAAGCTCTATCATCCTATCAGAGACAACTTCCAGATGCTAGCAAATAAAACTGGGCAAAAGCAAGAAGCAGAATCTATAGATAACAACAATCATGATGCTACCGAGAAGGAAGCTACTATTGCCCATCAAGAAGAAGAGTCAGGAAATGAGTCTGGAGAAGAGCCTGCTAAGGTTTGGGTGGAAGACAATCCTCCTACAGCAGAAAACTCAAGAGAAGTTCTTGCTGAACCGCCTGTCAATAAGCCAAAGGCATGGACATTAGGCGGAAGAATTAAAAATGGGCTGAAGAAAATAGCAGAAGATCTGGACATCATCACCTACGATGACGAAAACTACAAGTAGTTGATTTCCCAATAGTCGTTGTTCTTCTGTCTTGATTTGATTAATCCGAATCGTTTTGAATACGAAATAAATACTAAAAAAGGTCGCCAGCATTTTGGCGACCTTTTTTAGTAGTATCCTTTGTTTTCTCTTTATTTTCTGAACTTCTTCTTAAACCATTGCAGGAATGATTCGTAAGCACTGATC
>ERZ1023670.476-NODE-476-length-10597-cov-44.523810_pt1 | contig 10597 bp, 6 predicted proteins | sample MGYA00380342_ERZ1023670 | MGnify/ENA primary metagenome ERZ1023670 (study PRJEB33179, sample SAMN07448984) | human gut metagenome | biome: Human-gut; feature: Human associated habitat; material: Faeces | host: Homo sapiens | place: India: Bhopal | collected...
TTGGGCAAGAGTGCTACCAAGAAGGAGAAGCCAGTAGAACCAGAACCAGCTCCAGTACCAGTTCAGAAGGTTGAGGAGCCAGCTCCTGCTCCAGTAGTAGAGAAGAAGGTTGAGGAAATCCGCCGTGATATCTTCTTCACCATCAACTCTAACAAGATTTCTGAGAAGGAGAATCAGAAGATCCTCGAGGTTATCGACTTCCTGGTGAAGTATCCTGAGGCTAAGGTTGTTGTTACCGGTTATGCAGATAAGGGTACTGGTAACGACCGCATCAACGACCGCATCGCTGCTAAGCGTGCTGCTGCCGTTGTATGGATGTTGGAGAAGCGCTATGGCATTCCTGCTGAGCGCATCATTGAGGAATCAAAGGGTTCTCGTGTTCAGCCATTTGCTGAGAATGACATGAACCGTGTTTCTATCATGATTGCTAAATAATATATGGTCCATATATTATTTGAGCATTATTTAAAAAATAGGGTAAGCTGCAAGGCTTATCTGGGCGAGGCTTCTTTTTCTTGAAGCCTCGCTTTTTTTGGTTTGAAAAATGGTGTTTTTTCGATCCACCCCGTCCCTCCTTTGCCAAAGAGGGAGCTTTTCGATCCACCCCGTCCCTCCTTAGCCAAGGAGGGCTCCACATCCTAACCAAGCCTTCCCTTCTCAGAAGGGAAGGATGTAACCGCCCTCCGGTGCTCAGAACCGCTTCGCTCTAAGGTTGGCGGGGCATCAAAGCCCTCGCCATATTTTGCGGGCTGGGACCGCCTGGGGATAACGGGGGCATCAAAGCCCTCGCCATGTTTTGCGGGCTGGGACCGCCTGGGGATAACGGGGGCATCAAAGCCCTCGCCAGATTTTGCGGGCTGGGACCGCCTGGGGACAGCCTGCTGCTGATTTCAAGGTAAAAAATCTGTGGGAATCTGTGAAATCTGTGGGACTAAGAAGAGTAAATCTGTGCGTCATCCGAAGAATTATTCTTCCTTGATGATCCAATCGCTGATGGTGCGCTGGGTGCTGTCGTAATTAACGCCAATCTTAAAGAGACGCTTGCCGTCGGCAGAATAAGGAATCAGATATCCCTTTTCATCAATCTGCCTGATTGCTTCCTCTGCAGAACCATCATACTTCAACTCGAAAACAAACACGGCATCCGGCATATAAACCACGGCATCAGCCCTGCCTATCGCACTGTTCTCCTCTACCCTCATGTGGGCACCCATCAGATTGAAGACAAGATAGAACACCGTCTGAAAATCCCGCTCGCTCTTGTTGCTTAACCGGTTGGAGATGCTGGCAAGATATGCCTTCAGTCGCACCAACGCACCCTCGATATCTGCCTCATAGAGCTTCTCCAGGAAATCACCTACCAGACTGTTGTTGTCCAGAGAAATCGGTGAAAGATAGTTAGGCGCAAGACTCTTGAGCATGCCTATCTTAACCTCCCTGTTTGGATATTCAAGAGTATAGCGATGCAGCAGCGGGTTATATTTCTTGATGGTGAGATAACCACTCTGATAGAGCAGCGGAAGTGCTGAAGTCATCATTTCAGGTGAAACATCAAAGTCATCCACATCGCATGACTTTTTCTCGATATCCATCACATTGACGTGATACTTCTGCAACGTCTTGATAAGATAAGACGGTGTGCCGGAACCAAACCAGTAAGGGGCAATATCCCTTGCATTTAATGCCTTTACCAGACTGAACGGATTGAAGACATCCTCTGATTTCTTGCTGAAATGATAGCCGTCGTAGAATCTTGTCAGCTCTGCCAGACACTCCTCATACGTCATGCCAAGGGCTTCTCCCAATGCTGCCACATCCGGTTTCATCTGCGTGGTAAGCTCTGTCTTACTGATACCGCAGATGGCGGAATACTGGTCGAACATGCTGATGTTGTCGAGGTTGTTGAGTTCGCTGAAGATGCTGAGTTGCGAGAATTTGGTGATACCGGTGATAAAGCAGAACTCCAGATATGGGTCGAGCATCTTCAGGGGACTGTAGAAATTCTGCATGATGCGACGGAGGGGTTGCAGATTCTCCTTCTCATGCACCACGTCCAGCAGAGGGGCATCATATTCGTCGATGATGACAACCACCGTTTTGCCAGTCTGATTGTAAGCTCGCTTCACGATACCATCCAGTCTTTCATTAGGATAGTTTTCACCTTCTCCCTTGCCGTAAAGTTTTTCGTAGGGCAAAAGCTGCAGATTCAGATAACTGTTCAAGGCTACAGCATCAAAATGCTTGGCACCGCTCAGATCGAAGTGGAGCACAGGATGCTTCACCCATTCCTTCTCGTAATCAGCAATAGCCAATCCCTCGAAAAGTTCCTTTCTTCCCTCGAAATATGCCTGGAGGGTAGAGGCAAAGAGCGACTTGCCGAATCGTCTTGGACGACTCAGAAAGACATACGACATCTGCTTTTCCCTGAAATCCACGATATATTTGGTCTTATCTATATAGAGATAGCCATTCTTGCGGATTTTTTCAAAGGTCTGAATTCCTACAGGATATTTATTTACTATTTTTGCCATATTCCTACATGCTTTACGTTTTGCGCTGCTAAGTTACGAAGAAAATCTGAATTAGCCAAGCATAAGTGGAAAAAGTTAGTGCCTTCAGCTCTCCTTCAGCAGTTCAATTTCTTCTTCCGTCAAGCCAGTGGCTTGGGTTATTTGATCGACAGAAAGCCCAAGAGATAGAAGGTTTCTGGCGATTTCCAGACTTCGCTGGGACATGCCTTCTGCTCTTCCTTCAGCTCTTCCTTCTTCCTTACCTTCAGCTCTTCCTTCTTCCTTACCTTTTTGGTATCTGTCATCCAGGAGGGTTCTTTCAACGCTTACGGAATCCCAGAACTTGTCATAGGCTCTGAGTTCGGCATCAGTGAAGCCGGAAATCTCCAGTTCCTCTACGGCTTTTCCAATCTCCGGATCATTGAGCAGATCGGCAGGAATCTCCTTTGTATTGGAATTGATTTCCGTCAGGAACCGGAGCCACAAAACCATCATGCGCTTGTCTGCAATGGAATGAGGAGTGAACTTAGGGAGCTCAATGAAGGTGAAATGCAAGCCCTCGATGACCTTATTGCTGTCCTTATCATGTACGATGCGATAGTTGTGGATAAAATCCGGAGTATCATGCGCAAAGATATCATTCACAAGATTCAGGGAATATACTGGTTGGAGTTCACTGTATTTTCCTCCCTTTTTAGCCTGACTCACATAGAGCTTGGAAGCATTGAACAATACTCGCTGCTGAAAAGCATCTGACCATTCCATCTGCATTTCCACACAGAACTTCCTGCCTCTGGCATCTGTACAGAGTACATCTACTATGGTATTCTTGCCCCCTTCGAGCTGGGGCACAAGCTCTGTAGGCAGATACTCTATCTCGTGTATCTGCTCCTCGTCGCTGAGTGGCAGGAGGGCGTTCAGGAGGCTGATCAGTCTTGCGGGATGATTGCCGAATATCTTCTTGAACGTGAGGTCTGCCTTAGGATCTAAGTACTTCATAACCATCTGTTTTTAAATCTATAGCGCAAAGTTACGACTTTATTTTCAAACCTGCAAGCTTTTCGGGGACTTTTAAAAAGTAAAAAGGTAAAAAAGTAAAAAGAAATCTGCGTCATCTACGCAACTCCACATAAAAACGCATAAGGATGTGGCATAAAGTTTCCTCCATATTTATTTCCTGCGTAAAAAGTTTTTTTGAGAAAAAGTATCAAAGTATCATTATTTTGTGAAATATTCTTATAAGCAACTGATATTCTGTAATATACACGAATGAGACTTTTCTGATTATTTTACAAGAAGTATCATTAAAGTATCATAAATCCGGAAGAAGTATCATGAAATTCGGCTTTGAGTCGATTTAAAAGGCTAAAAAAGAAGTGTCTACTATTCCAGTTTTATAAAATTGAAAGTGTCTATTTTTTCAAGATATAAAGAATGTAAACACAAAATAGGAATAAGAGAAAAGATTGACAAGCAGGATTAGGAATAACAGCACATAAGGTGTTCTGTTAGAGATCATTAAGCGGTCTGTCCCTGCCCGTCAAGTGGGCACTTAGGGACCAAGTGTCGGGCATTGAGAGAACAAGTAACGGGCACTCATTGCCCGTACGGCGGGCACTGAGTACCCAAAGCATCGGACGATTTTTGGGCACATCTTGCAGGTCGGCAGCTTCGCTATTATGCATGATGCTTTATGGCGATTTTGTGATGCTTCAATGACGGTTTTTATGATACTTCTATCAATTTTATGATACTTCTATGATACTTTTTTGTAAAGTAATCCGAAAAGTATCATTCTTTTATCTTATTGTGTATCAAATGTTTATATCGTAAATTAGTCGAAAAGATGATACTTTGAGACTTTTTTCACGAAAAAACTTTTTCGTGTGCGTATAAGAAAGGTGGTAAATTTATAAAGTATCTGATATAATTTCTTATAGATACCCTCAAAATTACGTCCCGACGTAGCCTTTACTACATGGCGACGTAATCTTTACTACGTCCCGACGCAGAGATTCCTGCGTCGCCATGTAATTTCAAGGACATCGGTTCACCTCGTCAGTTTTTTCGATCCACCCCGTCCCTCCTTAGCCAAAGAGGGAACTTTTCGATCCACCTCGTCCCTCCTTAGCCAAGGAGGGCTCCACATCCTAACCAAGCCTTCCCTTCTGAGAAGGGAAGGATGTAACCGCCCTCCGGTGCTCAGAACCGCTTCGCTCTAAGGTTGGCGGGGCATCAAAGCCCTCGCCAGATTTTGCGGGCTGGGACCGCCTGGGGGACTTTTAAAGGTAAAAGGGTAAAAAATCTGTGGAGATCTGTGGGACTAAAAGAAAGTAAATCTGCAGGGCTGCAAGAGAAATCTGCGTGAGATTAGGACATGAAGCAAAAACTCTTCTAAAAATTTGGTAGTTTCACCGAAAACCCTTATATTTGCACAATGAACAGAGAAATGGGGTATAAACTTCATTAAAACCAATCAAATTACGCTGTTATGATTAGTAAGAATGTACAAAATATGATTCCAAAGATACAAGATTTCTTTGGTAGCCAGCCAATAACAAAGGCTTGGCTCTTTGGTTCATGCTCACGAGGAGAAGAAACTGCTGATAGTGACATAGACATTCTGGTAGAGTATGATCGTCAGCATAATCGAATTTCTCTGATGAAAATAGCAGGTATCATGTTGAATTTGGAAGACTTGCTTCATCGCAAGGTGGATATAGTAGAGGCTAATCGTCTCCTCCCTTTTGCTCAAGAAACAGCCAACCAAGATAAATTCTTGATTTATGAGAGAAAAAGTTAGAGATTCCTTGTGCATGGCTATTATACCATAGACCCCGAAAGTCTATGGGATACGATAGAAGTAGACATTCCTGAATTGAAACCTTGGATAGTTAAGTATCTGTCTGAGTGATAAGACTATCCACCTCGTCCCTCCTTAGCCAAGGAGGGCTCCACATCCTAACCAAGCCTTCCCTTCTTTTACTTCTGCTATCATATGTCTTAAAGAATCGAGCATCTTGCCGGAAAGACGTTTAGAAACTTTGATAAAGGCTTTAGAAAATTCGACTTTTATACACCTAACCACTTTTCAAAATCTTATTGTTCTTCTTTATTTTTATTGGCACGGATGAGCCCCTCTGGCTGCTCTTCTCTTAATTTGGCATAGAGCTTTGCATCTTCGTTACTTATCATGACGATACCAGCCTACGGAAAGGACGGAATTGTCAGCTTATTTCCTAAAATCTCTCTGGCAGAAACATTTCTTTCTCTATTATATGATAATGTGATACAGCCAAAAAAGTGTACTATCTCCCCGCAGGAGATAGTACAGAGAAAGTTTATAACTTAAAGTTAACAATTAATATTTTTAATTAAATTTTATCGTATGAAAAGAAAGTATTTAAGCGCGCTGCTTATGGGAACACTGACAGTGGCATCCGTAAGTACATTTACTTCTTGTAAGGATTATGATGATGACATCAGCAACTTGCAAGAGCAGATCGACAAGCTTGCTACTGCCGATCAGCTTAAGCAGAAGGTTGAAGAGCTCCAGGCTCTGATCTCTTCTAACAAATCTGACATCACTTCTCTTCAGGCAGAGTTGGCTAAGAAGACAACTCTTGAGGAGGTTAAGGCTGTCTTGGCTGACTATGCAACTAAGCAGTATGTTAATGATGCTGACAAGACATTGCAGGATGCTATTGATGCTCTCAAGACTGGCGATATCGCTAAGTTGAAGGAAGATGTAGTGAAAGCTCAGGCTGCTGCTGACAAGGCTGCAAAGGATGCAGAGGCTGCAAATGCTGAGATTATTGAGACATTGAAGACTTTGGCAACAAAGACTGAGCTTAAAGATGCTGCTGATGCTGCTCAGAAGGCAATCGAAGCTCTTGAGTCTAAGAACGCAGAGGATTTGAAGAAGGCACAGGATGCAATCACCGAGACTCTGAAGAGTTATGCAACAAAGAGCGATGTTGAAGATGGTGACAAGAAGACTCTTGAAAGCTTGGCTTCAACAATAAAGAATGCTAGTGATGCTTTGACACAGGCTAATACCAACAAGCAGGCTATCGCTGATGCTCTCGATATTCTCGGTAAGGGTTATAGCAAAGAGAACACTGTAGCTGCTGCAATCGAGGCTATCAAGGGTCAGATTGGTACTCCTAACAAGGAGCTCGGTACACTCGATTCACGTTTGGCTGCTATCGAGAGCGTATTGAACGGTGTTAAGGACGATGATACTAAGCTCGGTCTCGCTACTAAGGTTACAAACATTGAAACTCAGTTGAAGGACATCATCGGTCAGTACTCTACAATGGTAACTGACGTTCAGTTGTACAATTTCGCTCAAACTTATGTAGTAGATGGCTTCAATAATCATTCTTTGAACTTCGTACAGACTGCTGAGCAGGAGAATGTATTCCCTGTAGATGCTAAGGCTACTGACAAGCAGTTGACATTCAAGGATGGTAAGTATTACGTTGGCGAGGACAGCTTGTTGGTTCGTGTATCTCCTGTTGATGCAGAGTTGACTGCAAGCAATGTTTCTTTGATGAACTCTCAGGGTGTTGAGCTTGATGATATCATTGACGTAACTAACGTTCATAGATATAACGGTTTGATTTCTCGTGCAGCTGCAAACACTGGTCTTTGGGTAGTTAAGTTCAAGGCTAAGGATTTGGGTGATAAGTTCAAAGAAGTTGCAGAGACAAAGGTAAATGGTGATAAACAGCACATTCTTTACTCCGTAGCTGTTAAGAATACATATAACACAACAGGTAAGGAAGAGGATGCTAATACTCGTCGTGTAACTTCTGAGTTTGGTGTAGCTTTGACTACAACTGATGCAGAACCTGCTTGGGACTTTAGCGTTAACGGAAAGAATGTTTCTGAAATCCACAACCGTTATGTAAAATGTGAAGATGGAACTTCAACAAAACATGTTCAGGAATTGGTATGGAAGAAAGCAAGTAAGCCTGCAACAACTGTTATCACAGAGGGTAACAAGGCTAACGCTTTAAATCGTCCGTATTTGAATAATGATGACCGTCATAAACCAGACATCCTGGCTGTAGAAAAGGGGCAGCCAATCACTATCGACTTTGCAAGCATAGCAAATAAGGGTGTTAAGGGCTTCTATGTAACACTTGATGAGAAGTTCGCTTTGGAGTCTGCACCATCTGAGTTGAATGCTTGGAACTCTTACGAGTACGAGAACGTTGGTTACAATGGTAAGCCAGCTAAGTTGTTCGAGGGTAGCAAGGGTACTATCACTATCAAGAATATGAACAACGTAGAGGGTGACATCATCGGTTTCCGCGTATACGCTGTTAACTACGATGGTACTTTGACCGATCCAGATGGACGTTCATTCTACGTTGCTGTAGGTGACGTTAAGCAGGGTCTTGAGCTCGGTAACTCTAAGTTGACATTGAATGCATATAACAAGTTCGAGTCTACAGTAGAATTGCCAGCTGATTTCAGCAAGTACGACTTTACCGCTAATACAGCTTGGGAAGTAACAGAAGAGGATGCTGATGGTAAAAAACCTACAAGCTTCACTGTTGAGTACTTCAATGCAGATCACCAGAAGGTAACTTCTTTGACTAAGGACGTTAAGTATATCAAGTTCATCTTGAATACTGCAACAGATTTCATTGATGATGCTACTTACAATGTAACAACAACATTGACTAAGAAGATTTCTTCAGCTACAGCTGAGGTTTGCAAGGTTACTGCTTCATTCACAAAGGTAATGCCATCTGAGGCACCTATGTTCGGTTACCGTGATGGTTTCAGCAAGAATCCTGAGTACATCATCCCTGATAATAAGAGCTATAAGGTAGAAAGCCTTGTTAAGGGTGGTTATTTCGACTTTAGAAACATCTTGATCATCAACAACAACACTACATGGCATGGTTGGGACTTGATGGATCCAACTTCTGATGGTCTATTCACATTCAATGTTGCTGATGGTACTTATAGACCGAAGAACGGCAAGTATATCTTGAATGATGCTGCTACATTTAGCACCAATTACAAGTTGTTTGTTGACAATAGCGGTGAGAAAAACTTGGTTGATAATACAACAGAGCGTACAGTTACAGCTAAATTCATTTACAGAAATATCTCTAAGAGATATGATGCAGATAGAAAGGCATACTATGATAAGGGTGACTTCACTGTTCCTTCTATGTCAACTGAGAAGATCGTTTACTGCTCTTGGATTAAGACATTCAGCTATGATACTAAATCTAGTAATAATACCTGGTCGAAAGAGGCTAAGGTTACATGGAATAAGGTCGGTACTGCAAGTACAGCAACATTTGATTTGGCTAAGCTTCAAACAGAAATTAAGGATGCTAAGTTGCTCCCAGTTGCATTCCCTACAGGTGTAACAAAGAAAAATATGGGTGAATTCCTTACTAATAATGTATTGGCAGTAGTACCTGGTCAGTATGGTGATATCTACACCACAGACAATAACGATAAGCAGATTAACCCTTACTTCTCTGCAACTATCGCTAACGGTAAGATAACCCTTAAGCAGAAGAGTCAGGATGCAATTCCATCTAGTGTAACAGGTGGTAATATTCACTTCACTGTTAAGGACTGCTTCGGTAACACAATGAATATTGTATTGCCATTCAGTATCGAGGTAAAAGGTATTGCAGCTAAGAAGCACTAATTTGAGTTAATTTACAAGTTAGGAGTGACAAGCTCCACAATGTAAATAAGGTAATATTCATTGGGGGCGTTCAGTTTTGAGCGCCCCCTTTATTTTTTACTTATAAGATGAAGAAATTATTATCTATAATTACAGTCTGTCTTATTGCCATTCTCTCTTTCAATGCCTGCAGCGAAGAAATAAAGAGTACAAATATCAGTATCAAGCAGATGACGGATTCTACTCTTGTCACAATCATTGATGACCATCAGGTTACTTTCGATTACAAGCAGGCTACATTTGATAATGGCTTTGTTATGGCTGGCGACTCTGCCGAAATCAACTATATCGGCTCTCTCTCCGATGAACCGGTTAAAGCTGTACTCATCAAGCTGATTCCAAAGAAGGGGCATGTAATGAATGCAGTTTACGATCCAAACAAAAAGTTGGAAACTGCTCCAATGACTGATAAGGAAGTGAAGGAACTGGAGGAAGGTGTTGAGTTTGCCAAGAAGCACCAGCCAAAGAACATAAACAAATAAGGTAGTTATCACTTTTTATTAATTAATAAAGGAAATGATTATGAATACAATGAAATCTTTATTCGCTGCTTCCCTGCTTGCCCTCGGCACAACATCTGCCATGGCACAGGCTACTTACACCGACCAGAACGGTGATGAGTATACATTCAACAAGCATTTCTTCCTGGACCTCCAGGGTGGTGCTCAGTACACACTTGGTGAAGCTAAGTTTGGTGACTTGATTTCTCCTAACGTACAGTTGGGCTTGGGCTATCAGTTCTCTCCTGTCTTTGGCATGCGCTTGCAGGCTAACGGCTGGCAGAGCAAGGGTGGCTGGGCTGGTTTCCGCGCTCAGAAGGGCGAGACTCCTTACAACGCTCAATATAAATATAAGTATGTAGCTCCTGGTTTGGACTTCATGTTCAACCTCAGCAACCTCTTCTGCGGTTGGAACCCTAACCGTGTATTGAACGTTACTGCCTTCGCTGGTGCAGGTGCCAACATCGCCTGGGATAACGACGAGGTGAATGAGTTGGCTGCAACCATGAAGAACCTGGATGCATACAACCTGGAGTATCTCTGGGATGGTACCAAGGTTCGCCCTTATGGTCGTGCCGGTCTTGAGTTGGCTTTCAAGGTAAGCAAGTCTGTCAGCTTGATGTTGGAGGGTAATGCCAACATTACTTCTGACAAGTACAACTCAAAGAAGGCAGGTAATCCTGACTGGTATTTCAATGCTTTGGCTGGTCTTCGCATCAACCTGGGTAAGAGTGCTACCAAGAAGGAGAAGCCAGTAGAACCAGCTCCAGCACCAGTTCAGAAGGTTGAGGAGCCAGCTCCTGCTCCAGCACCTGTAGTAGAGAAGAAGGTTGAGGAAATCCGTCGTGATATCTTCT
>ERZ1023670.477-NODE-477-length-10547-cov-21.130576_pt1 | contig 10547 bp, 10 predicted proteins | sample MGYA00380342_ERZ1023670 | MGnify/ENA primary metagenome ERZ1023670 (study PRJEB33179, sample SAMN07448984) | human gut metagenome | biome: Human-gut; feature: Human associated habitat; material: Faeces | host: Homo sapiens | place: India: Bhopal | collected...
CATACAAACCATCTGCAACGATTTGCTTATGGCATATACATAGCCTAATTTTGTAAAAAAAAGCAATGAAGAAAGTATTAATAGTTATTGGAGTGTTAGTTTTGGCCGGTATGATTTTGGCTGGTGTCGTATGGTGGTGTTCTCGCACAAGCAACCCATGGAATGCTGCGACGATTGGAGACATTTCAGCTCCTGTTGGATATACCCGTGTAGACGGCAGTTATGCAGAGTTTATGCGCAGTTTGCCGCTGAAGAAACGTGGAAGCAAGGTGCAGCTCTATACGGGTGGTGATGCGCGGTTTCAGTTTCTCTCAACCGGCGTAATAGACATGCCGATGCTCAGCAACTCGGAGCAGTGTGCTGATATGACCATGAGAGTGAGGGCTGAGTACCTGTTCAGCCAGGGACGCTACTCGGAGATACGTTTCCAGGACGTAAATGGCAATACGCTTCAATATCAAGGTGGGGCTTCACGCAAAGCGCTGGAGAAATTCTTGAAGAAAGCCTACGGAGTGTGCAGCACTTTTTCTGTGAGCCGTGAGACGAAACCAAGAAAGATAAGTGATGTGCAACCCGGCGATGTGCTCGTCTATCCAGCTCGCAAGTTGGAAGGAATGGGACATGCTCTGATAGTGATTGATGTGGCTCGCAACGGCAAAAAAGTAGCCATTATGTGTGCTGAAGGCAATACACCTGCACGCGAATTGCATATCGTGAGAAATCCTAACCCTATATCTAATCCTTGGTTCTTTTTTGACGGCGATGAGAGTATGCTATTTGTTTCAATATTCCATTTTGGAAGGAATGAGTTGAGACATTATTGACAAACAATATAATATTATTCGTTTTTTGGCGTATATATTATATGACCTTTTTAAGTAATAACTATGTACAATTTGTAAGGATTAAATGGAAAGACTTAAAATTATCACATCCGTTGGACTGTTTAGGGTGCCAACGGACGACATTGCCTATATAGAAGCTTCTGGCAACTACTGTGACGTGCATCTCTTCAATGGAGAGTCGGTGACGATGACGTTCCAGTTGCACTACTTTGTGGAAGCCTTTAACAAGCTGAAGCAGAATTTCTTTACGCGTGTTGGCAAGAGTCTGATAGTAAACACTAATTATGTTTACGCCATCAACATTACCAACCAAGATTTGAAGCTCATGGATCATCGCATGAATCAAGGGTTTAGGTTAAAAGCTTCGAAGGAAGCACTCAAGGAGTTAAAGACAATTTTGGAACAGGAAAAGTAAATGATTATGAAATATACAGAAGGTAACGACATACAGGAGAAGCCTATTTTCGCGATAGAGAATGATGAAAACAGCACCTCTTCGCAAGAGCTTCTCGACGAACCCACGATTATTATAGAGAGTAGTGGCGAAATGAAGCACAGTACTTCGTCGGATCCCATTAAAAAGCGAGGTGGGTTGCCGAAGTGGAGTTTGGCTATCATGTGGTTTGTGGCAACCGTGGTGCTTGTATTTGGCTGCTACAAAGTCATACGCCTCTACAACTACTATTATAATATAGGTGTGAGTATTTCTGTATCGCCGAAAGAAAATATCAAGAAATTGGACAGCATGCAGGCGCAGAACGGTTCTTCGTCTGTCGTGCTTAAAACCGACTCGGTGCTCGGTGTTGCGCTTAACATCTACGAGTTGCACAACGTGAAGGCAGAACTGACGCTTGTGGAACCCGACACCGCCGACCATAGTGTGCTGATGTACACCCGTACTGCCGACTATACCGCCATGGGCAAGTATCTCGGCTCGTTGGTTGTCGACGGCGAGCAGAAACGGAGCGATGTGTCGCGTCTTGGCTATTGCGCCATAGCCAAGGGCAATATGGTCATCGGCATATCTCGTTTTGACGATATGTGCGAGCACATGGTAGCGTGTGACGGCTCTTACTTCCGCCAGTTTGTGCTCGTGTCCAACGGCGAACTGCCTCAGCGTTTCTTCCTGCATGGCAAGGTGGAACGCAAAGCCCTTGCACGTACCACGGACGACCGCCTTTGCATCATCGAGACCCGCCACCCCGAAACACTTTGGGACTTCGCCGATGCTTTGCGCGAATATGGCTATGTGGATGCCATATACCTTACCGGTGGCAACGAGAGCGGTTTCTATCGTGCTCCCGACGGAACCACATACTTCACGGAGAAAGCCGCAAAGTATCGTACGGATAAGCACCACGGTGTAGCTCCTTGGCTGGTGCTTAGAAAGCGATAATTGGCAAGATATACAATAACCCTGGCATCTTGTACAAGCCACCTCGGAAAGTTTCTCGGTTCAGAAAAGCCACACTACCTTTGCATTGTCAATAAGACAAAACCATTAAAAAACAATAGAAGACAATGAAGAAGTTAATGATTGCGCTGCTGATGGTTGTAGCAACCAGCACAGCAAGTTTTGCAAAGGGTAGTAACGACAATGTACAGACTGCTGCCAAGGAAGTGGTTCAGAAGGTGAAGGATGCTCCTTCGGGCACTACTTATGGGGTGGTGGAAGTGACCAAGAGCCATATCGTGGTGAACACCCCTCTCGGCCGTTACAACATCAACAAGAATGAAGACGGAAGCTTCTCTTTCATGGGTATGACTGCCAAGCTCGTTGCCGCCAAGAACGGTGTGTACAAGGTGAAGACCTCACTTGGTACGTTCAACATAAACATGCGCAAGGCCACCGTAACCAAACTGTAAGCAGACAAAGCCCGCATGAGGCTACTCTTTTGAGTGTCGCCATGTGGGCTTTAGTTTTTTTAATACATTTGTGTTGAGTGTCATATGCAGAAATTTATTAGAATTGCCTTGCCATGCGTTTGCTTTGCGGTAATTATATGGTGGTGTTGCTTCAACGGTTTCCAATACATTCATTGGAAATGGCTGATTTTGGCTGCAGGTATCGGTGGCATTTGTATTGCAGCATTGTATGTGAAACTACATAAGATGCTCGGCAAAAGTGAAGAACGGCGTAAAAAACAAATGGAAGAGTCTATTGAGGCTATTGCGCCCAAATTGGAAAAAATAAAGGGCAACTGGCTGAAGAAGGAGATGATAAAACGCCGTATGGTAAAGGAATATCTTGAAAAGAACACCGACTATTATGCGAATGCTTATGACAACAACGCTATTAGTAAGGTGCAAGATTGGATATCTTCTCTTTGGTGGAGTCTTTATTTGCTTTGTTTGCCTTTTGCGTCCATAATCATTTGGGTAATTGTTGCCATACTAATGGCATTGTTGTTTTATTGGTCGTTCTCAACCGAAATGGCTATATGTTGCGCATTTTCCGTTGCTGCAAGCATCATTTTGGTATGGCGGTGCTATTATGTGTTGGCTCCTATAGCCATAGGTCTTGCGGTAATCCTTCTATATGGGCTTTTAAATGCAGGATTAGATGGTGTGGAAATGCGTGCTTACAACATGGTGCTTGAAAACGAAGGAAATATTTTCCTTAGTCCATCCCATGCAGAATACACCATGTGGGGGAGCATGGTGATACTGGCTATCACCAGTATTTGTCTTGCTTTATATCCGTTATTAAAGAAAAAAACGTTGGTGATTTACGCGATATTGGTCTTACTGGTTGTAGAAGTAATACGTTACAGTGTTCAAATGAACATGACGCTCTCTATTCCTACATCATATTTGTACTATCCATATGTCTTGTTGTGTGCCATCAATGCCGACATAGCGGTTATGCTTGGTATTCCGTACAATGCTGCATTTATAGTGATATTCGTTTACTTGGCATGGCTGTTCCCCGTAATCTTCGCTATGCCTGCTTTCATAAGGTCGTGGAAGGGAATGGGCGAACTTAAAGAACGGTCGCCGTTGTCTAAAAAAGCCAAATATAGACGTCTATACTATGTTTGTCTTGTATGGCTGATAATGAATGCCTTGGCAACAGCTTTAGTATGGGGACGATTAATCGGTATATCTACGGAAGAATGTGCATCGATTTTGGTAAAAAACACTCAATACTTATCAGGGGTTACTGGCATAGGGTTTTGTGCAACGAACTTCATCGTCTATTGTGCGCCTATCTTGACCAGTGCGCTTTTCAGTTGGATATTATTCGCAATAACAAAGAGACAAATTAAATTGAAGGATGACATTTTATAAACCAAACATACAAGAGAACGATGAACAAGATATATATCATATTGCTGGTTGTCATAGTGCTGCTGATTGTTAGCATCCCTTTTGTGCCTCCCATTTATAACAGGTACACTAAGCCATTGTATAAGAATTACGTCGAGGCCAAGGAATGGTATGGTAAGGTGGATTGCGAGAATCTCTCGCAAGTACGAGACTATTGCGAGCAACGAGGGTATAGCACGGACTATTATATCCTGGTGGATTTCTCTATTCCATCGGGCAAGAAGCGGTTCTTCATCTACGACTTGCAGCATGGAAAGCGTGTGTTGAGCAGCTACTGTATGCACGGCAGTGGCAAGGGCAACACGGATGCCAAGCCTAAGTTCAGCAATGAGTTTGGCAGCGGATGCTCCAGCCTTGGACGATATGTGATGGTAGGAAAGGGTAGTAAGTTTAAGAAGAGCATCCGTCTTCGTGGGCTTGACAAGACCAATTATCTTGCCGAGACTCGTGGTATCTTGATTCATTCAGCAGGAAAAGTCACAAGATTCTCTGGCGATAGGGAGTATATCCCGATAGGCTCCGAGAGCCGTGGCTGCTTCACGGTATCGAGAGATTGTGTGACGAAAGTGATGGAGATATATCGTGGAGCTTCAAAGCATAGGCCTGTGATGCTTTATGCTAAATATAAATGATACAGTCTATGACGAACATGGCGATGTACTTGACTCTATGATTGAAACAGGTGGAATGAGCAAAGAATAATAGGATATAACGCTACATCGTGCTACAAGACGCTACAAGTAGGCTACATCTTTCGATTACAGATCACAATGTGGAGCCCTAATTGCGCCATGACCCAAAATATTCCTCCGAAAGGAGTGAGTTTCTCAGATTTAATTTGTATTTTCGCCATGTCATATCAGAGTTTTGCTTGTTTATTTTTGATCACAACTAAGTTGCTAAAAATCAGTGATATGTACAACTTTTTACTCATAGTTATCAACTTAAATTAATTCCGCCAACGGGTTACTGGTTTAAGAATATTGTGATTTTATACTCTCTCCTCCATGTATTCAGTGTTGCTTGTCATTGCAAAACACGACAAAACGAAGAAACGCCACAAACGAACGTTGTGGGGCAAATCCGATTGGGAGAAAACTTGTGATGATGGAGGAAAGTTCTTTGGTTGGTAATTTGGCCGCATATTAAACTTTTAGTTTATTTCGAGGCAAAATTTCTAACCAGTATGTTCTAATCTAATCAAGTATATATACAAAATCCCAAGCCAGTAGTTGACTTGGGATTATTTTGAATGTCAATATTGTGGTACAATGGACTCTTCCAATAAAAAAGGAATGACACCAACATACATTATGCCATCATCATCCGTCCATAATTTGGAGTTGCCATCAAGAATTACCATTTTCTTAAAGAAATCCCCTGAGTTCTTTAGAGAAAATGTTTCTTGGTTCTTTTTCTCAACAGTATCTACATTCAAAGCAGATTGGATGTAAATCTTTTCACGTCCTGTATTGACGATAAAATCGATCTCATATTGTGACTGTTTCTTCTTGCCATCAATAACACGTGTCAGTTCTACGACTCCAACATCGACGCGATATCCTCTACGTATTAGTTCTATATAAATAAGGTTCTCCATTAAATGAGATTTTTCTTGTTGGCGGAAATTCAGTTTCGCATTTCTTAATCCCATATCAATGGAATAATACTTCTGAGTGTTGTCGAAGTATTTCTTTCCTTTGATGTCATACCGTTTGGCACCCAAGAACAAATAAGCATCTTCAAGATAGTTGATGTAATTCTTGATAGTATGGTCAGATGTTTTGCGCTTCATCAAAGAACCGGCTGTATTGGTCAAGTTATGGGTATTGGTTAGTGAGCCTACTGCAGAATAAAGCGAGTCAATAAGTGCGTCCAACACTTCATCATCCTTTAAATTATACCTTTCAACAATATCTTTAATGTACACATTCTTGTGAAGGTCGTAAAGGTATTTCTGTTTTTCAGACTCACTTTGCTCCAAGACTGCTGACGGCATTCCCCCATAGGTTAAATACTCTTCAAGTGCATCAGCTTTTTCAAGTCCAGACACTTCATAATATTCTTTGAAGGAAAGTGGATATACTTTTATTTCTGATCCTCTGTCACGGAAATTCGTCACAATATCAGAAGACAGCATTTTAGAATTTGAACCAGTAACATATATGTCCAAATTCTTCCGTGCCATAAGGTCATTGAGAATGTCATAGAACGTTGTGTAAAGCATATCCTTGTCATCCTCAGACACAAGGCTTTCGTCTATATCAGTGTTTTTTACTTTTATAGACAATTGTATCTCATCGATAAAAATATAATATCGTTTTTTTTCGTCACATGCTTTATCCATGATGTATTCATAAAGCACATTCGGATTTCTGTACTTTATGTTCGCTTTTCTATCTAATGCGATTTCTATGAAGCAATCTTCAGAAACACCCTCTTTCTTCAGATAATCTTTATATAATGTCGATAACAGAAAAGATTTGCCACAGCGTCTAATGCCAGTGATTATCTTTACCTTTCCATTCCAACGCTTACTTATCAACGCTTCGATGTATTTATTTCTTCGGATAACCATATATTACTCATATTACTGCAATATCAGTCGTACTATTCGACCTTTTTTGCAGTGCAAAGTTATGGAATTTAATTTAAGTAAGCAAGTTTAAGGAAACTTTATTGCTATTTATGGGTTAATAATCAAGACAAAATGTGTTTCTTAAAAGAAAGGAGGCGGACGTCGTCTTCTGGTCGGCTATACAGATGACCGTGCAAAGAAAGATGCCTATAACCGAGAGAAGGGAATACGCAGGTTGGAAAAGGCTTACAAGCATGGCGCGCTTACGAAAGGTAACATCAACAAGAGAGGTTACAATAAGTTCTTATCCATGGATGGTGAGGTGAAAGTCGCCATCAACTATGACCGTGTTGCTGACGACTCCAAATGGGACGGTCTAAAAGGATATCTCACCAATACGGATATACCAATACAGGATGTATACACAGCATATCACAACCTTTGGCATGTAGAACGGGCCTTCCGTATAGCCAAATCAAAGATAGAGATACGCCCCATGTTTCACTTTACACGCAAACGCATCGAAGCCCATATATGCATCTGCTTTGTGGCTTTGAAAGTATACAAGGAACTGGAGCGCATGCTGAAAGTCTCAGAGATTAAGATGAGCGTGGACAAGGTGCTTGCATTGGCAAAGACAATCACGACCATACAAATTAAGCTACCTCTGAACAAGGAGGTTTACACCCAAACCATGCTGATGGCAAGGCATCAGAAAATAGCGAAACTCTTTGACGAAGACTTTTGGGGTACGCAATGACGAAGTCAGGAAAAAGACAAAGGGCTGGACTCCAAATCCGGAATCCAGCCCTTTAACGCTTTTCATTATCTGTTTCTATAGCAGACGATGGTGTCAGTCATTGCCCCAGTTACCGCTGTTCGACTCTCCCCACAAGTCTTTGTATTCAGTATTAGTCTTGGTCGCATCCTCGTTGACCACATCAAATTTGCTAATACAATTTCCATTGGTATTTCCTTCTAATACGCTCGCCGTTACGATGCCTCCGTTGCCTCCGTTGCAGAGAGCCTCGAGCTGTATCACATTTATTTCTGGAGTTATATAGTTCTTCTTCATTTTGCGTAACTGCTATTGTTGTCTTATCTGATAATTATCTTCTTTCCGTCCACTACATACATTCCCTTAGGCAGTCCCTCCAGGCTGCAACTGCGGCGCACCATCTGTCCGTTTATGTTGAACACGCCATCTATGCCACGCTTGTAGGATGTGCGGTCCGTGCTGCAGTGTATGTCGGCGATGCCTGTGGTGCTGTCTTCCACTCCGTCGATGAGCAGCGATACTTGGCTCGGTTTTCCAGAAGTTTTGTCCGTCAGCTCAAACCAGCAGCGGAACGCCTTCAGTCCGTATGAATACCGCTCGCCGTCGTCCTTATAGCCGTGCGGCACCTGTATCAGCTTTCCCTTATACATGAAGTAGTCGCCGTTGAGGTCGTCTCTGTTCGAGAGAATCTTGCCATTCTCGTATGTCTTCGCCATAGTGCCTTTGCAGACCATCGTGCCATGACCACCGCCGTTGGCAGAGAAGGTTGTTGTTGACTCCCAATTGGTGGTGTTTATATAGTTCTTCAGCTTCTCCCTGTCGAGCGTCACCATCGTGATGTCGTAGTGGTCGGCTTCCAATTTCTTCGTCAGTCGGTTGTTTTCGTCCTTAGACGGCTTGTAGTCTTTACCCAGCCATTCGCTGTTGTCCTCGCCCTTTGATGTGTAGAAGTGTTCTACGGTGTAGGGTGCCGACTTCACCTGTGTGTATGGTGGGAAGACGATATATGGCTCGAATGCTGTTACCATCACGTCATCGTCGTTCTTTGGCTCCACGGTCACGAACTGTACGCTGTTTTCCGTCAGTGCCGCAAGCTTTGCCACCTTCACGGCATCTCCGAACGTGCGCTTCATCTGTCCCCATGTCAGGTCTACGGGCAGTATGAGCGAGTTCCACATATTGGCGTTCAGCTTACGGTTCAGATGCAGCACGGTGTTCTTGTATTCGTCTTTAGCCTCGGTCAGATAGCGCAGGTCGGTAGACTCCTCATCGAGAATCAGCTCCGGGTTGCGTCGCGGTCCGGCATAAAGCAGCTTGAATTCGTCCACGGCAGTCAGCTCATTGGCGTCAACCTTCGACTTGTCTGTAGGGTCTACGTAGAAGCCTATGCGGAGCGTAACAGGATTGTCGCTTGTTATTTCTTTCCCATTCGGGGCTTTGTCGAGACATACCTGCACCTGGTTTTCATACTTTCCCTCGAAGAAGGCACGTCCGATACCGGCTCCTTCGTATGTATTGCCAAGCGTCTCGGCATCAGCCTGACTTATACCGTCGAGGGTTGCTGTTGAGTATTTATCATCAATCGGCTTGCCGTCGGCATCGAGCACTGTAATGAACAGGTTTGCAAGCGGTTTGCCGTTCGTAGTGATGCTCTCCGAACTGTTCGCTGTGCTGAATCCGTTGCATCGCAGCAGGTACCATCCTGCCTTGTGTACCTTCACGTCCTGATAGAATGTGAAGCCGCGCAAGCCTTTGGTGTAGCAATAGAAATATTGGCCGTATTTTTGTTGATGGGGTTCAGTTCTACCTGTCCAATCCTTATCTTGTGTGTTGCCAATTAGGTTATACGTCTTGTACATTTTTTTGTCTCCAAAGTACACATGGCTCTTTACGTCATTAGGTAAATTTTCACCTCCGATTGTCCATTTTGCAGCATCAGTATCATTTATTCTGAAATCAGGACAAGTAAGAAGGAAAGAGGCATCGACAACCGATTTCATATTTGCAGGGGTTATTTTGAAGAGTTGGTAATACTCATTCTTTGTTATAATCTTCCATTCTTGATTGTAGTATTCCTTGGTGCTCTCGTCGGCTTTGCTTGTATAATTGCAGATTTTATTCTCGTCATCAGGATATGCCGTGAGATAACCCTTTTTACTGATATTGACGAGATATACCCTATTCGTTGATGTATAGTCTTTGCCTTTTTCAAAAGTAATGACGCAATTCTGCCAGTCAGAACTTCCTCTGTCCATAAATACCCCATTTTTTCGAGTAAATTTTTCCCAGGCGATACCCATATATAAGCCAGCAGAAGAACCTGCCACTTTGCTTGCTAGAAAATACGTTTTTGAACCGCCATTCCAATACATATAAATGGAATGTGGTGAAACATCCAGTGCGGCTTGTGTGCCCCACAAACCACCAATGCTCAGAAACTTTTTGGCACCGACATTATACAGACATACAATCTTATTTCCATCGGTTTGATTTGTTCCAACCTTTGTGTCTGTACAATGTTCTGCCGAAGGATCAACGCCATAAAGGTCGTCAACCCCACCAATAACCGTTTTTTCTGTTCCGTTGTTTTCCGTCGCTTTATTTTGTGCCGAGGCTACAGTAGCATTTGCAGCCATCAGCACTGCGGCCAAAGCGACAGCCGCAATGCTTCCTTTTGCCTTGGCAAAAGAAAGCAGATAACTTTTACTCTTCATAATTTATTAATCCCTATTGAAGATTTTTTCTAAAAATACTTATTCATTCAAATGTGTCAATTGTGACAGCTATGATGTCGTCCTGATATGAAAAGGTCTGCAAAGGTATGAAGAAAAATGTTTACGATAAATTTTTTCCCCCCTGCCACTATTGTTATTTATGATTTATTAATAAAAATGAATGTCTGTCTTCTTGGCGTAGTGATGGTGGCTTGTAGACTGACAGTGCTTTATCGTTTCAATGTAATATTAATCCATGACACGCACCATGACGTAAACGTTGAATTGTAAAATATTATTGC
>ERZ1023670.483-NODE-483-length-10505-cov-19.398086_pt1 | contig 10505 bp, 9 predicted proteins | sample MGYA00380342_ERZ1023670 | MGnify/ENA primary metagenome ERZ1023670 (study PRJEB33179, sample SAMN07448984) | human gut metagenome | biome: Human-gut; feature: Human associated habitat; material: Faeces | host: Homo sapiens | place: India: Bhopal | collected...
ATCTTCGTCCTACATCGGGGCTTTTTTCAGCAGCCTCGTCCCCGCGTCGGCATTGTCAACTTGGGGCTCGATGCCCCTAGTTGGCAATACTTGAAGTATTGATATTCAAGTATTTGTTAGTCAAGGCATCGAGTCTTGACTAACAATGCCGACGCGAGGACGCGTCGCCCCCAGGCTAGCTTGCGTTCATTCCTGTCTGTTCGACAAATTGCAGTTTAAAAGTTGCATAATCTTGGATTGGTAGGTTATTGGGACGTTGTGGCATGGGATGAGTTTGAATAGCAGAAAGGTCGCAATGTAGATGCTGTACTTATTGACACGATGCAGAACTATCTTGCTAACAAGTCGTTCAACCGTGGTAAGAGTACACATGAGGCAAGTGCATCTATGTCTTTTGTTGGCAACACAAAGCATACTGTGCCATATATGTTGGAGAATAGTCATCTGCTTGAGAGCATTCCTACTTCCTTCATCAAGGGTGCGTTCCTTGACCGTATGCATCTATATAATCCAGGATGGGAAATCAAGATGTTGAAAAAGAACAGCTTCTTAAGGGGTATGGTCTCATCACGGACTACATAGCAGCCGTGTTACATGCTCTGCGCAATGACGATCGCACAGCATTGTTGAATGATTATGCCAAGTTCGATGGTTCGCTTTCCGAACGCGACCACCTTGCCATCCGTAAAACATTCTCTGGCATGATGAAACTCATCTATCCTGATGGTAAAATAACGGATGAGGAAGCTAAGGAAATCATTGACTTCGCTGCTGAAGGACGCAAACGAGTTAAAGACCAGTTGTACGTCATCGACAGTACTTTCTGTACCGAGCCGGCGAAGTTTGAATACACATGGCTGAAAACTGGCGAGTCCATAAAGGTGGAAACACTTGAAAATATCGAGCACAGGTCAATCCATACGATGGAGGATAACGATGGGCAGAATATGGATAAAAACGATGGGCAGGAAAATAAGCACGAAACAAAAATGGCTGGTTCTCGGCCTCGCATAAAACCTCTTGTAGTCAAGACTATATCCGTAAGAGAAAACCAGGGTGGGGTGACTTACAAAGACTTGTTTGGTGATTATTTGCGAACAGCAAAGGAAATCTGCATAACCGACCCTTTCATTCGCCAACCTTATCAGATAGACAATTTAGTGGATTTCATACAAATGGTGAAAGATGTGTCAACCCAGCAAGACACCATAAAAATTCATCTGAGCACGCAAAATGATGATGACGAAAAAGTGGCTGAGGTGATAGACTCGTTCAATGATTTGGCCGACGAGTTGTTGCCGATGGGTATAGAGTTCACTTACGACTTTAAGGCTGATCATGATCGCTTCATCAAAACAGATACAGGGTGGACTATAGCTCTTGGACGTGGCTTGGACATTTATGAGAAGTTCAACCGCTTCTCATTGTGCCGTTCCAATCAAAAGAACAGGCGTTGCAAGGCTTTTAATGTTTCTATTAACAAAACAGAAGATTACACGCCAAAAAAATATTGACGTGTTCGAGAATAATCCGAACACGCAATTAAATCTTGAGATAGTGAATAAAATATTTGGATTCGCTGCTGAAACAGTATAAAAAACAACATTTTTAAGTGAGCAACGAAATCTTAAATGAAAGAGCCGTGCGCAAGCACCTAAAAAGCCTCTGTAAGCCCTTTGTTGCATAAGAAAAAATCGTAACTTTGCAGTGCAAAACTTGTATTGTACACTTATAAGTGTGCAGATATAGGGTAAAACTTGCTCAAAAGAAGAAATTTAAGTCACAACACAAAATTATGAATATATCTTATAAATGGCTGAAAGAATACGTTGACTTCGACCTCACTGCACAAGAGGTGGCCGACGCGCTGACAAGCGAAGGACTTGAAGTAGACGGTGTAGAAGAAGTTCAAGCCATCAAAGGCGGACTGGAAGGATTGGTCGTAGGCCACATCGTAAGTTGCGAGCCCCACCCCAATAGCGACCATATGCACATCTGCCAAGTCGACCTTGGAGGCGACGCTCCACAGCAAATCGTATGTGGCGCCCCCAATGTAGCAGCAGGCCAAAAGGTGATCGTAGCAACCATCGGTACTAAACTCTACGACGGTGACCAGTGCTTCACCATAAAGCGCTCAAAGTTGCGTGGAATTGAAAGTTTGGGTATGATTTGTGCCGAAGACGAAATAGGCGTAGGCAATAGCCATGACGGCATCATCGTATTACCCGAAGATACACCTGTAGGACTCAAAGCCGCCGAATATTACGGTCTGGAGAGTGACTACGTAATCGAAGTAGATATCACTCCCAACCGCGCTGACGCTTGCTCACACTATGGTGTGGCACGCGACCTCTACGCGTGGCTCGTTCGCAATGGCAAAAAGACAGCGCTTCACCGCATGGACGTCTCAGCCTTTAAAGTAGATAATCACGAACTTAACATCGACGTTGAGGTAGAAAACACTGAAGCTTGCCCTCGCTACTGCGCAGTAACGATCAAAGGATGTGAGGTGAAGGAAAGCCCCGAATGGTTGAAAGAGAAACTCAATACCATTGGCCTACGTCCTATCAACAACATTGTCGACATTACGAACTACGTAATGATGGCTTACGGACAGCCCCTCCACTGCTTTGATGCTGATATGATAGAGGGTGGCAAGGTGATAGTGAAAGCCATGCCCAACGAAACAAAATTCCAAACGCTCGACGGCGTAGAACATACGCTCACCGATCGCGATCTCGCCATTTGCAACGCTTCAGCACCCATGTGTATCGCTGGCGTAATGGGTGGCCGTGGCTCAGGTACGTACGACACGACAAAGGATATATTACTCGAAAGCGCCTACTTCCACCCCACATGGATTCGAAAGAGCGCACGTCGTCATGGCCTTAGCACAGATGCCTCCTTCCGCTTTGAGCGCGGCGTCGACCCAGATGGACAAATCTATGCCCTCAAAGTGGCTGCCCTCTTGGTGAAAGAATTGGCTGGTGGCACAATAAGCATGGATATAAAGGACGTTGAAGCTTCAGGACTTGTTAAACACTTTAACGTTGACTTAGACTATAAGTACGTTCACGACCTCGTAGGTAAGGACATTCCCGTTGAAGTAATCAAAGAGATAGTCACTTCGCTCGAAATGAAAATTACAAGCGAAACGGCCGAAGGTATTAGCCTCGAAATTCCCGCCTATCGTGTTGATGTACAGCGCCCCTGCGACGTGGTAGAAGACATTCTGCGCATCTATGGTTACAACAATGTAGAGATACCCACCTCTGTCAAGTCAAGCCTTACAATTAAAGGCGATGTTGATCGTGCCAACAAGCTTGAGAATATCGTTGCCGAGCAATTAGTAGGTCAAGGTTTCCGCGAGATACTGAATAACTCACTCACTAAAGCGGCTTATTATAACGACCTCAAGGTATACACTGCTGACGAACTCGTACGCGTGCTGAACCCCTTAAGCAGCGACCTCAACGTAATGCGTCAGACGCTCCTCTTTGGAGGCCTTGAAAGCATTGCGCACAATGTAAACCGTAAGAATAGCAACCTCCGCTTCTTCGAGAGTGGCAACTGCTACTATTACAATTCGAGCAAACACACAACCGACCACACACTCAACGCTTATAGTCAAGCCCACTTCTTAGGCCTTTGGCTTATGGGTAATCACATAGAAGGCTCATGGGCACACGCTACAGAACCCTCAAGCGTATATGAACTTAAAGCTTACGTGATGAACATCATGGCACGTCTGGGTGTACATTTAGGCGGCTTAAAGGTAGTACAAGGCACAAACGACATCTTCGCCAAGAGCCTTGCCTTCACCGACCGCAACGGAAAGGTAATGGTAGAGTTTGGCATCGTTGCGAAAGCTATCACCGCCCAATTCAATCTCGAACAAGAGGTGTACTACGCTGAGATCAATTGGTCAATGATGATGAAGCACTTACAGAAGGGCCCCGTCTCGTTTAAAGAGATAAGCAAGTTTCCCACTGTAAGCCGCGACCTCGCACTACTCATCGACAAGAGCGTAGAGTTTGGCCAGATAGAACAAATCGCTTATGCCTCTGATAAGAAGTTCCTTAAGAAGGTAGAGCTCTTCGACGTATATGAAGGTGAGAAACTCCCTGATGGCAAGAAGAGCTATGCAGTCAACTTCGTTTTGCAAGACGAGACGAAGACGATGAATGACAAGCAGACTGATGCTGTGATGAAGAAGATTATTACTAATCTCGAAAAGCAACTTGGTGCAACACTGCGATAAGGCTATTATAGGTTAGAAGGTTATAAAGTTAGATCTACTGACTATCAGTGTAATCAAACTTTATAACCTAATAATCTTAAAGCTAAAAAGCATATCATTAGAACAAAAAATATTCAAAATAGCAAATAAGGGTATTAGTACATCTGCACATTTAATTATTTGCATAGTTACCCATGCTCACATTTGCACTTTTAAATCACATACTCCTATGGGAAGAGCTTTTGAATACAGAAAAGCAACAAAATTGAAGCGTTGGGGCCACATGGCTCGTACATTTACGAAGTTAGGTAAACAGATTGCAGTAGCCGTAAAGGCTGGCGGTCCTGAACCCGAAAACAATCCTACCCTTCGTGCTATCATTGCCACTTGTAAGCGCGAAAACATGCCCAAGGACAACATTGAGCGTGCTATCAAGAATGCTTGCGGTAAAGACCAAAGCGACTACAAGACAATGACCTATGAAGGCTATGGCCCTCACGGTGTGGCTATCTTTGTCGATACACTGACTGACAATGCTACTCGCACGGTAGGCGACGTTCGCTCGGTATTTAATAAGTTTAACGGCAACCTCGGCACAATGGGTTCGTTGGCTTACCTCTTCGACCACAAGGCCGTATTCACTATCCGTAAGAAGGAAGGTGTCGACATGGACGAACTTATACTCGACCTCATTGACTATGGCGTAGAAGACGAGTACGACGAAGATGAAGAAGAAAACAGCGTAACCATTTATGGCGACCCTAAGTGCTTCTCACAGATTCAAAAACACCTTGAAGAGAACGACTTCGAAGTACTTGCTGCAGAGTTTACTTACATTCCTAACGACCTCAAGGACGTTACCGACGAAGAGCGCGAAAGCATAGACAAGATGGTAGAACGACTCGAAGAGTTTGACGATGTTCAGACGGTTTACACCAACATGAAGCCTGCCGAGGACTAAAGAAGGGAGGACGTGTTTGTCAGTAAACGTAAGAAAACTACTGAGGTTATAAAGTTAGAATAAAAAAGGGTAGATAGTTTAACTTACTCTACGCTGCCTTAATCAAAGGCATATAACTTTATAACCTCATTTTTTGCTTTATAACACGATATGAAACACATTGATTATCAAACACAAGGTACTTGCTCACGCTGCATTCATCTCGACCTTACAGACGACGGCCGTATAGCTTCCGTTAGCTTTGACGGCGGCTGCAATGGCAATCTGCAAGGCATTGGAGCACTGGTAAAGGGCATGAAGAAGGAAGAGGTCATAGAACGCCTACAAGGCATTCGCTGTGGTAACAAACTTACCTCATGTCCAGACCAATTAGCCCACTGCTTACAGTCAATCGAAGAGGAACTGTAGTGAATGTGCAAATGCTTGAATGTAAAAATGCGTGAGAAATGCGTGAATGTACAAATAAACGCTTTGTAATTGTAAAACGAATAATTAAAAGCATTATTATATATTTGCACATTCTCACATTTGCACGTTAACTTATCGTTCGTACTCTTCAGCCTTAATTTGCGTCTCGTACACCACAGAACCCGTTGTTTGCGAACGATACTCGTAAGCAAAGGTGACACGCTGGGCTTTTACCTCCTTATAGTCCGAATTGTCAATTAATCGCTGACGAAGCATATAATGGAGTAGGGTAGACTGCTCGCGATACAAAGCCTCGTTAGCAGCCGAGAGGCTATAATATAGGGTATAGGTCTTACTCTGAGGACTGTATGCTACGCTGTCAAGCCGTGTGCCAGCCTCAGGCTCTTGCGGACAATTGTTTTTGGTAAATTCTTCAGCCTCATGCTGTAGACGTTCGTCAAAATTCATTTGACACGACGCTGAACTTAAAGCACAGATAACCAAAGCAAAAATGGTTTTAATGGTGTTGATTTTATTCATATTTTTGTGATTAAATATTGACATCTAGAATCTTCACTCTAACAAAGGAAGAAACCCTATTGCAGCAAAAGTAGAATAATTATGAAAGAAAAGCAACAGATAAGCCCCAAAATATCAACAGAAGAGGCGCAAAAGCGGGTGGAACAAGCCGTTGACAACTTTATGCAAGGCTATAATTGCTCGCAAAGTGTGGTAGCCGCTTTTGCTGATTTATACGGTTTTACGCGCGAACAAGCACTACGTATGTCAGCCTCATTTGGTGGTGGCATAGGGCGTATGCGTCAGACGTGTGGTGCAGCTTGTGGCATGTTTATGTTAGCCGGCCTTGACTGTGGAGCGACCGAAGGATCCGACCGAGCTGGCAAAAGTCATAATTATGCCGTTGTCCAACAATTAGCCGAAAAGTTTAAGTCGCAGACAGGGTCTATAATCTGTGCCGAACTTTTAGGGCTCAAGAAACCTGAAGCCTCGTCCGAGGCTGAAGCTCGTACAATGCAGTATTATAAAAAGCGCCCATGTCCGCGCATGGTACGCCTTGGTGCCGAACTCTTTGCAGCTTACTTGGTAGAGCAACAGAGAGTGAATGAATGCTAATAATATCCGTCATAATAAGTATTGCATATTGCTCACTCGTAAAATGAAAAGAATCAGTGTTATGTTTAATAGCATTCTAAGGCATTCGTATATTTACTCATTAATATATAGGCAATTAGCTCATTAGTTCATTAGCACATAATCACATTAGCATGATAGACAGAGCAACCATACAACGCGTGATGGACGCTACCGACATAGTCGACGTGGTGAGTGAATTCGTGACCCTCAAAAAGGCAGGCGCCAATTATAAGGGTTTGTGCCCCTTCCATAACGAACGTACCCCATCGTTTAGCATTTCGCCAGCTAGACAGATGTATAAGTGCTTCTCGTGTGGCAAAGGTGGCAATGCTGTTCACTTCTTAATGGAACTTGAACATATGACCTACCCCGAAGCTATTAAATGGTTAGGACGAAAGTATGGCATCGAGATAAAGGAAAAGGAACTTACAAACGAAGAAAAACTTCAACAAAATGAGCGCGAAAGTATGTTTGCCCTCAACGAATGGGCTTGTAAATACTTTGAGAAAACACTGCACGACACTGTAGACGGTGTGGCCATAGGTATGGCTTACTATCGTACGCGCGGATTTAGAGACGATATTATCAGAAAGTTTTCGTTGGGCTACTCGATTGAACAGCGCGACGCGTTGGCACAGGCCGCCCTCTCGCATGGTTTTAAGAAGGAGTATTTACTCAAAACGGGATTGTGCTTCGAGACAGAGGATAAACAAATCTTTGATCGTTATCGTGGTCGCGTTATCTTCCCTGTTCATAGCGTTTCGGGGCGTGTGGTAGCCTTTGGTGGCCGTGTGTTGAACACAGAAAAGCAGAAAAACGTTGGTAAATACGTCAATTCGCCCGAAAGCGACATTTATAGCAAGAGCCACGAACTTTATGGACTCTATCAGGCCAAAAGCGCTATTGTGAAGCATGAACGCTGCTTCTTAGTTGAAGGATATACTGACGTAATCTCTATGCACCAAAGCGGCATAGAAAATGTGGTGGCTTCGTCTGGTACTTCACTTACGGAGGGACAAATCCGTCTGTTACACCGATTTACGAACAATATAACGGTGCTTTATGACGGTGACGCGGCTGGTATTAAAGCCAGTTTGCGAGGCATTGATATGTTGTTGGCAGAGGGATTGAACATAAAAGTGCTGCTACTGCCCGACGGTGATGATCCTGATAGCTTTGCACGTAAACACAAGGCTGAGGAGTTTCAGAAATACATTGATACGCATCAGGTGGACTTTATCAAGTTTAAGATAGACTTGTTGATGAGCGATGCACAGAGCGACCCCTTGAAACGTGCAGAATTGGTGACAAACGTGGTGAAGAGCATTTCGGTTATCCCCAATGAAGTGGTGCGCCAAATGTACATTCACGAATGTGCCACCAGTCTGAGCGTTAGCGAAGAACTTATTGTTAATGAAATAAATAAGCAACACCGTGCGAAGCTGCAGGCTGAACGTAAAAAAAACGAAGGCAATGCTATAGACGACGCACAAGCTGCCGACGAGGCTGCGGCAATGGCTGCTGATGAAGAGCGCATGCAGCAACTCATGTTGGGCGAAACGGAGTTAGCCGAGGAACGTATGTTGGTGGCCCTTATCGTACGTTATGGCGATATGCCTATGGACGTTGTTGACGCGGCAGAGGACGTGGCTGAAGCAGATGCAGAAAAGGCAGCGAACCAAACGGAGGTGAGCAATGCGGCTTTGCAACAGATAAGCGTGGCGCACTACATTGACACTGACCTACAAGCGGACGGACTCACGCTACACAATGCAGTCTATAAGCAAGTGCTCAGTGAGGCATTAGCCCACGTAGACGAACAAGGGTGGAAGGCACTCCCCTACTTTTTGAATCACCCTGACCCTCGCATTAGTAAACTGGCGGCTGATGTGGGACAAGATGACTTTGTGTTGAGCAGTAAGCAGCGCGACCTCTACATTGAGGAACAATATAGGCTTGACAATGTTGTGCCTCGCATCTTACACGACTATAAACACGCAATCGTAAAGGAGCAACTCAAACACTTGCTGACAGAACTGCGTAACCCTCAGCTCATGAATGCCCCCGAGAAGGCTAAACAGCTGATGCGACAGTATATGGAAATAAGCCAGATAGAACGCGAACTGGCCAAACTCTTAGGCGACCGCGTTGTACTGAAATAACGATTTGAGCTGATTAATGCATAAAAACCTGGCAAATGTGCGCATTTTATAATTAAATTACACATAAATTAAAGTTTTTGTGTACCTTTGCCCAAAAATTAAAATATAGAAGAGCAAAAGGAGATAAAGTAAGAAGATCCCCCACCCCTTTTAGCCTCTTTACATTCAAAGTAAAACAAATGGGAATTTTACAAGACAGATTAGCGAAGTACACACTTCCGCAAGAATATAAGGCCAAAGGTGTGTATCCTTATTTTCGTGCCATTGAGGGCAAACAAGGAACCGAAGTAGAAATGGGTGGTCACCACGTATTAATGTTTGGTTCGAATGCCTATACGGGTCTGCCAGGCGATGAACGCATTATTAAGGCTGGCATCAAGGCTATGGAGCAATACGGCTCAGGTTGTGCTGGTTCACGTTTTTTGAATGGTACGCTTGACCTCCACCTGCAATTGGAGAAGGAATTAGCTGAGTTTGTAGGCAAGGACGATGCACTTTGTTTCTCAACTGGCTTTACAGTAAACTCTGGTGTAATTCCTGCTTTGTTAGGTCGTGAAGACTACTTAATCTGTGACGATCGTGACCACGCTTCAATCGTTGATGGTTGTCGTCTGTCGTTTGCTCAACGCTTAAAGTATAAGCACAACGATATGGCTGACTTAGAACGCAAGTTGCAAAAGTGTGCTCCTGAGGCTGTGAAATTGATTGTAGTAGACGGTGTGTTCTCTATGGAAGGCGATTTGGCTAACTTGCCTGAGATAGTTAAGTTGAAGCACAAGTATAACGCAACAATCATGGTGGACGAGGCTCATGGCTTGGGTGTATTCGGTCGACAAGGACGCGGTGTGTGTGACTACTTTGGCTTGACTGATGAGGTAGACCTTATCATGGGTACTTTCAGTAAGTCGTTGGCTTCAATCGGTGGCTTTATAGCAGCTGACGAGAGCATCATCAATTGGTTGCGCCATAATGCTCGTACCTACATCTTCTCAGCATCAAATACGCCTGCTGCAACGGCTTGTGCTTTAGAGGCTTTGCACATCATTCAGAACGAGCCTGAACGCATTGAAGCTTTGTGGGACGTTACGCGCTATGCATTAAAACGTTTTCGCGAGGAAGGCTTTGAAATTGGTGATACGGAATCACCGATCATTCCCCTTTACGTACGTGATACAGAGAAGACTTTCATTGCTACGGCACGTGCTTTTGACGAAGGTGTGTTCATCAACCCCGTAATTCCACCTGCCTGTGCTCCTCATGATACATTGGTACGTGTAGCATTGATGGCTACTCACACGAAGGAACAGGTAGATCGCGCGGTAGCAGCATTAGCTAAGGTGTTCCGCGAATTGGATATTATCAAGTAAGTTTATTGATAAGTAGACAAATTTCAATATGTTGACGGGTAAGTTAGTCCCAAACCGTATTGAAAAATAAAAAATGAGGAAAAGTTCTATTTTAGAGCTTTTCCTCATTTTTTATTTTTCAATATGGTTTGGATGGAATAATTACGGTTTTATGTTATGAAAGTACATATAAAAAGTGTTTGAGAGAAGAATGAGGAAAGTTTACTGGTTAT
>ERZ1023670.488-NODE-488-length-10456-cov-13.177291_pt1 | contig 10456 bp, 9 predicted proteins | sample MGYA00380342_ERZ1023670 | MGnify/ENA primary metagenome ERZ1023670 (study PRJEB33179, sample SAMN07448984) | human gut metagenome | biome: Human-gut; feature: Human associated habitat; material: Faeces | host: Homo sapiens | place: India: Bhopal | collected...
AACGATAGATTTTTTGTTTTTATTACTTATAATTAACAGGTTTGGTACACATTGCGCCTCACGGGAAACGACAAGGGTCTATATGCCACGATGAGAGGTGGGTGTATAGACCCTTGATCGTGTCTTGATACCTGTTGGGTGGATGATATGGCAGTGTGGTGGTTTCGTGCTGCCTGTTTTCATGGTTTGAAGTACCTTTGCGTCAATCGTGAGGTGCTCAAAACAAAATCGTTATGAAAACAGAAATGAAAGCATCAAACGAGTGTTTGTACCCTACCGATGTATTCTTGATTAGTTGCGGCATGGGATGCAAGCGAATCACCGTCACTGACATTGCTTATATTGAGGCAATGAAGGACAATTGTATTATCCACATGGTTGATGGAAAACGTTACACTCAGTCTTGTCCTATGGGTGACATTGAGCCAGAGTTGAATCCGCAAATGTTCAAGCGTATTCACCGTTCTTTCATCGTCAACATTCGCTACATCGACATGTACTATTATGGGCATGTCGTTTTGGAGAATGGTATGGAAGTACACATTGGAGACAAGTATCGTGAGGAATTGAAAATTCTCATTTCACTTTTGGGGTTCGAGAAACCGAAACAAGTAAGATTTTTATGTATTGCTTCTATATAACAAAGTTCAAATATCATCTTTGTTATTATCTCAACTTGTTTGCCATTCTGGCAAAGGGAACTGTCCGGTAAAATGACTATCTTTGCTCATGGTTATATATTTTTTCGCAAAACAAAGAAAGAAGACCATGCCAATGCAATACAGTAATCTTATCGCTTTGACTTAAAAGAACTTACATTTAACATCATTTACACAGAATAATTTGGAACTTATCCAAAAAAGATATATATTTGCCATATCTATCTATAATCATCATGATGAATAGTGAAAGTAATTAACCTTAAAAAATAACTTTTTAAAACGAAACATTATGAAAAAGTATGTATGTGATGTATGTGGCTGGGTGTACGACCCAGAAGTAGGCGATCCTGAAGGCGGTATAGCACCAGGAACAGCTTTCGAAGACATTCCCGACGACTGGGTTTGCCCTCTGTGCGGAGTAGGCAAAGACGAGTTCAGCCCCATGGACTGATATAAGTTACTAACCCACTCATTCATTTAACTTTTTTATATAGGAGGAAACATGATGACTAAAACAAGACAAGTGTACCGCTGCCCTATCTGCGGCAACGTAGTAGAAGTATTGCACTCAGGAGCCGTTCTGAGTTGCTGTGGACAACCCATGCAGTTGATGGAAGAAAACGCCACCGACGGAGCTTATGAGAAGCATGTGCCTGTCATTGAGCCCATAGAAGGCGGTTATCGGGTAAAGGTGGGAAGCGTAGAACATCCCATGATGCCCGAGCACTATATCGAGTGGATAGAATTACTCACCCCTACCGATGTGTTGCGCCATGAACTGAAACCAGGCGAGAAACCCGAGGCTATATTCATGACAGACGCCACCGAGGTTACTGCCCGTGAATATTGCAATCTGCACGGATTATGGAAAGGAAAATAAATCATTTCATTGATACTAAAAAGGACCATGAGCACTCATGCTCATGGTCCTTTTTTATTGAGTTACTTGAAAAAGCGGTTCAGTTGCTTCATAGCCTTGTCAAACTGCTTGGCAGGCAACACATGGTTTTTCACAGGATTCATCTTGGCATCATAGACATTGAGGGACCCCAGGGCTGTCTTCTCCAGCTTTGCAAATATCCGTATATTGGTTGAGTGGTTCTGATGTCATTTTACTTTAAGCTTAGAGAACTATAAAGTTACTGATAATCAGCCACTTAACCAATTTTGAATAGTTATATTTTATTAAATAAATATCTCATTTTCAATTAGTTACGCTAGAATTAACGGACTATTGAAAGATAATCCAAAGCGATTATGCCTGAAGAATCCTATTTTTTAGGTATTGCCGACTTCTTCTTTAATCTATAATTTTGCACCCGAATTCTGAAATAAGACAGATAATCTTTCAGAAACCCTCACTTGAAAGGACAAAGAATTATAAACATAAGATATTTTTTATATAAACATGAAACGAAGAAACATACTGACGGTAGTCTTTTCTCTGTTATGCGCGGCAACAATCATGGCACAGAATGTGGTAAAGGAAAAAACAGGAATACTTCTTGTTCATTACGGCACGTCAAACGACAAAAGCCGTGCTCAGACCATTGACAAGCTTAACACTCGTGTAACAGACACTTTTCCCGACTGTGCCGTTGTTGAGGCTTATTCGGCCCCGTCGGTGATAAAGATGCTTGCAAAGCGTGGCATCAAGAAACTTAACGTTTCGCAAGCTCTTGATTCGCTGAAAGCGCTCGGGTGCAACAAACTCGTTGTGCAGAGCACGATGCTTCTTGATGGAGTGATGACAGAGATGCTGAGAAAGGAAGTGGGCAAGGTAAAGAACGACTTTAGAGCTGTATCTGTTGTTCGGCCATTGCTTTACTCGGTAGACGACTGCCACACAATGATAGAGATGCTAAACAAGAGTATTCTTGAAGACAAATCTGTAGTAGCCAAAAGCTCACAAGTGGTGCTTGTTGGTCACGGTAGCGACAGTCCGGCAAATGCCATGTACTGTCAGATCGACTATTTGTTGAAAGCTGAAGGAAAGTCTTCATGGCATGTCGGCACGATAGAAGGTTTTCCTACGATAGAAAATGTGGAACAACAGTTGAGGAACAGCAAGAACAAAAACGTGATCCTTGTGCCTCTGCTCTACATCGCTGGTAACCACCAGAAGGATGATATTGACGGTGTGTGGAAAACACAGCTTCAGACAAAAGGTTACCATGTGGATGTGTTAGGGAAAGGGCTCGGAGAAATGGCCGAAATTCAGGACATGATCATTGCTAAAATAGATGCTCAAATAAAGGCAGTAAACTCTGAAAAGGCTGAATAAAATGTCGTAATCTACAGAAAAAAAAACAATGCGACAAGTCATAATAAAGAAAAAAGGGAGATGGCCTTATACACAGACAAACTTATACAAAAAAAACAACAAACGTAATTATATGAACAACAAAATTCTACTTTTTGTCGTAGTTGCTTCGCTTGGCTGCGTAAATGCCGTGGCAGGCAATGTTTATGAAGGGACGAATGGAGATAAGGACATTAACAAATCAATAGATCTCAACCCAGTAGTAGTAACCGGAAACGGACACCACCAGTTGCTTAAGTCAACCACGACACCTGTGCATGTGCTTTCACAGCAAGCAATAAAAGAAACAGGAGCAACCGACTTTCAAGATGTGCTGACAAAGCTCATGCCACAAGTATCGTTCTCTCCTAACGCCATGGGATCATACATCCGTGTTAACGGCTTGGGAAACAAATATGTGCTCGTTCTTGTCAACGGCAAAAAGATGATAGGCGACATTGCCGGCAATGTTGACTTAAGCCGCATCAACATGTCAAAGGTAAAACGTATTGAGGTGCTCGATGGTGCTGCCTCTGCCCTTTATGGCTCAGATGCCATTGGTGGAGTGATAAACATCATCACAGACGAGAAGACGATGGACAACGTTGTCGTGTCTTCAGACACACGACTATCGGGAAAAGGACAATTCTCTGAAGGTGTGAACCTTGACGTTACTTCAAAATATCTTGACTCTCACACCTCGTATTTTCATCAAGAGGCTGACAGCTATCAGAACAACAACATGGCCGTAGATGCTAACGGAAAAGAGTATGAGACAATAGCACCGCTGTTCATCGGTTTCAACTCAAACGTAATAAATCAGCGTTTCGACATAAAGCCCGCAAAGAATTTATCGATGTACGCAGGTGGATCATACAGCTATAAACTCACCGACCGTCCCAAGTCTCGCAAAGACATTACAGGAGGTTCCGATTATGACATGCGCAGCGAAGGATGGCGTTGGGAAGCAGGCGCAAAATATAAAATGGGCAAACACTCTGTGCTCTTCGATTTCGTTAACGACAACTACCACTACGGAAACCTCTATCAAGTGGCAACGAAGACCTACGACGTGGGAAACTTCGTACGCAACAAGTCGCAAAAATACTATGAGGCTGAACTGAAAGGCGTATTTCATTTCTATGACAAGGCAACAACGATTATCGGTGCCGACTGGCGTAATGACTTTCTCACGGCAACAAGCGGCGACGTAAACAACAATGTCTACACACTTGCCGGATATGTGCAGCACGATATGGAGATTATAAAAAATGTTAGCGCAACCCTTGGCATGCGCTACACCAAGCATGGCACCTTCGGAAACAACTTCACACCCAAAGTGGCTTTGATGTATGCTCCAGGCAACTTCCGCTTCCGTGCTGCCTACTCACGCGGTTTCCGCGCACCAGGTCTTGACGAGCTCTACTACCACTACTTCAAGATAATGGGCAAGCGTCCTGTCATAACGTTCGGAAACACAAACCTCAAGGCAGAAAGCAGCAACTACGTCTCGTTGAGCGCAGAATACAGCAACAAGTTTCTTACGCTCTCTGTTATGGGCTACATGAACTTTGTTGACAACATGATCGTAAAGGAGAACATCACGGTAGACGATGCTGTTCGTGCAGAACTCGCACAACAGTTTCCTGAGGCAACGGCCGACCAGCTTGCACAGCTGAAAACCTACGGCCACTACATTAACAGCAATAAAGGTGTGGTAAGAGGATTGCAGGCTAACGCAACGGTGAGTGTTACGAACGACCTCTCTCTTATGATAAACTATGCTTACACCAACGGCCGATCGAAGAACGCTGGCACATGGACCGTGCTTGAGCGAACCTTCAAGAACAGCTTAACGGCAGGAGCCAACTATAACCACACTTGGCGCAACTACACCCTCGGTGTGAACCTCAACGGCCGCTTCCAGTCGGCCACTTATTATCCTGGCTATGACAATGCTCCCGGCTATGGCGTAATAAACTTGAACACCACTCACACCTTTACCATAGGCAAGATGTATAAACTTGTTCCTAGCATCGGTATCGACAATGTCTTCGACAAGACAGATCATCGCATAGACACTCCTTCACAAAAAGTGGCACTTTACTCGCCTGGCAGAATGCTTGTGGTAGGACTAAAAGTGAATTTTGCAAAATAAAACAAAACTTTTTAATGGAATATCAAGGAGAGTGGAAGCATTAGAGGGTTAGTGTTCCGCTCTCCTTGCATTGATTGCATATTAAATAATGACTAAAAAATTTCTTTTGAAACTTCATCTGTACCTCTCTTTGCCTTTGGGTGTTGTCATCATGCTTATATGCCTGTCAGGAGCTACACTCGTGTTCAAAAATGAGATAAGAAATGCTCTTGAAATGCCAAAAGTCATTGCGCCACACGCAAAGAGCATTAAAGGGGATCATGACATAAAAGCGGGTGATGAAGAAAGAGTTGGCAAAACCATTGGCAAGTTTTCTTCCAAGGACGCTCCTTATGGAACAACGACAAAAAGAGATTTTTTCTCCTATGTCACCAAGTTTCACACCAGTCTCATGATGGGACCGGTTGGAAAACTTATAATCACCTATACCACATTACTCTTTATTTTCATCCTGATAACTGGTATATTTGTTCTTCTGCCGAAAGACAGAAAGCAGTTGTGCCAACGCTTTAAGGTGGAATGGAACAAAGGAAGCAGACGCCGCCTCTTCGACCTTCACGTCAGTCTTGGTTGGTGTGCACTCCTTTGGTTGTTACTTCTTTCTGTTACGGGCTTGGGATTTGGCTTGAAACTCGTACCCAAGGGCTCTGAGCTGATGCAGCTCTTTCACGTTTTACATATCGGTTCGTGGGGAGGTATGTTGACAAAGATCATAACTTTCATCATAAGCCTTATCGGTGCATCGCTGCCCGTTACTGGTTACCTACTATATTTTCGGCGTAAATACAAGTCTTAAATTTTACAGAAAAAATTATATAAAAGCGAAAAAAGTTATCTCCATAGAGGCTCCGAAATCCAATTTTCAGGGAATCCCATTGCTGCCGGGTCTACCTGTGGATAAGAAACGAGTAAGGATTTGAGTTCATTCTTGAAGTCCAATCCATATCCCATGGAATCAAGCCAATATGCTATACAACAGGCTATAGCATATACTTTGTTCGCATCAACACCATCAATGTTCACCCATGCACCACGTAAAGAAGCGTTCATTTGTGGAGCATTGGAAAGATAACGATTCCAAAGTCGTGAGTGGTGAGCGCAACAGTTTCTCAGGACAGTTACACTACGCATCCAGCTTTCCAACACCTCATGCTGTGGAAGATTGAATTGACGAGCTACACGCTTCTTCAACTTCTTGTCACTGAAATTGTAATAGAGTTTTGAGAGCGTGCCGAAAGATGCAAGTTCAAGCGTTTTCCATGCTGGAGGGAATATCGGCTTGTCATAGTTGCGCCTATGCTCTTTGATAAAGTCCTCCTTGCTACGTTGAAGTTCTCTATCTATGGAGTTCATATTCTCAATAAACTTGTGTTCATCGTCAGCAAGACTTGTATCAAAGAACCAAAACGGTCCATGAGCCAAAGAGAACTCTTGTATAATCTTTGTGCGCAAAGCAATCTCTAATCGTTGAACAGCCTTGAACATCAAATCTCTCAACTCTATATCAAAGTTATAGAGAGCTACGGCATCTTCAAATCTACTATTAGGCTTAAATTGATGCGTAGACTTGTCTGCCTCCATAGGACGAAGGTATTGGACAAAACGAAAATAACTGACCTCTCCAAGAAATTTTGCAGCCTTGGATAAATCAGCAATATTTAAGTCTCTACTTTTTAGTAGTTCTATTTGTTCGGAAATAGAAAGAGCCTGTTTAGTGTATAATCTTAATGTCCCCATAAAAGCAAAAGACCCGCCCTGGTTCGCTGTTCAAATGGGAAGCGTGGCGGATTCTGTTGCTGCAAATATACGAAAAATCATTGATAATACAAATTTTTTAGCAAGAAAAATTATGCCAAAGTGGAACTCTTTAACATATTTATATTTAATAATATTAAATCGAACCTTAAAATCATACTTTACCAGCCAAATAAAGTGGTTTTCAAGGTAAAAGTGTACTACCCTAGAAAAAGTTGAATGGATTTGTACTGTAAGCCAGAGGTTGGTTGAATGATTGGGAATGCTGTCCTTGTGCTCTTGCAATTTATAATCGAACAACCACTTCTCACTATCAATGCTCTCGGTCTCTGCTGTCAGGGATAGCGTCACCACTTCCAAATCCGAAAACTTGGGAACAGGACCACGACGTGGAACATTACACGATTCATTGACGAGATTTTCAGAGAATTGTTTGCATATCTCAAGTATTTTGACGAATTTTGCATAAAGTTGTTCATACGATGGTTTGAACTTAATGTTTTGAACACCACTGAATTACTAAATATCAGCGATATGTACGACTTTTTACTCATAACTATCAACTTAAATTAATTCCGCCAACGGGTATACATCACTTTTAAATATTAGCCACTATGAATAATTTTCTATTAAAATATCTGTTATTTTGTATATGCATAGGATATGTTATGTCTGCGAAGGCCCAAAACTATATAAACGGAAGAATATTAGACATACAAAACCAAGGACTTGATGCAGCTGTCGTCATGTTGGTATCTCTGCCAGAGAATGTTCTAATAGAGACAGCCGTAACTGATAGTACTGGGTGTTTTCATTTGCCTGTTCATAAAGGTGAGTTTCTTTTATGTATAAGGACCTTGGGTTATAAGGAGATAAAGAAGAATATAACCATAACAGGTCCTACCGCTATTCCGAACATCTATTTGGAGCCTGACGAGATTTCTCTGCAAGATGTTGTAGTCACAGCACGGAAGTCACGTCCAATGACAACTTCTTCGAACGGCAAGATTCATATTAATGTTGCCCAATCATATCTTACAGACATCGGAAATGCTTTAGAGGTTCTGAAGCATTCTCCAGGCGTTTCCGTAAATAACAAGGGTGAAATATCCTTGGCTTCGCTTGGTGGTACAGCCATATATGTTAATGGTAGAAAAGTAATGCTGCAGGGAGACGAGTTGTCAACTTATCTCCGCTCCATGTCTTCTGAGAAAATATCACAAATAGAAATATCCCATAACCCGAATGCAAGTTTTGGGTCAGAGGGTGCTGGCGGTGTAATAAATATCATTCTTAAAACATCTGAAACATCTGGTTTTTTCGTAACGACATCACATAGCGTTGGTTATTGGGAAAATCTAAAACAGAATTCTGATTTCGCTATTTCTTATAATACGAACAAATGGCAATTGGGTCTGAACTATAATCATAGTTTAGGACACCATTCGATGGATTATGGTTACGAAAAGGTTCAAAATGGAGACAAGAATATTTCAGAGACGACAGATACAGACAAACGAAACACTTATTCTGCAGGCATTGATTTTTCATGGCAACCTAATCAAAAGAACAAGCTTTTTATGAACAGCACTGTAAATGTGCTTGTTGGACCAGGAGAGACTGAGACAACAACAGAAATCTATCAAGGAACAAATCTGTTGGATAACATACTCAAAGCACGCAACAACTATGTTGAACAGAAAAACCTCCAATATAGCAACAACGTGAATTATCAGTATAGACCATCATCAAAGATGCAGTTCTCGTTTTCGGCAGATTGGACACATTTTGATGGCAATGCTCGTTGCGAGCAGCCTAATGAGTACTTCTCTGCAACCAATATGCCTATACGTTCCGATCTTTTTTATTCTGAGCCAGATAAAGACATTGATATCTATGCGCTTCTTGCAGACTATAAATACAACCCGAATGCTCAGAACGAGATACTTGCAGGTGTCAAGACTACTCTTATCAATAGTGACAATACGTTTATCTTCAAGAAGAATGGTGCAGTAGACACACAACGCTCAAACAACTTTTATTACGAGGAGAAAAACCTTGAGGCTTATGCTCAATACACTCATACTTGGAATAAAATCGAGTTGAGTGCAGGACTGCGTATGGAGTATATGCACACATACAACAGACTCAAATCGCAAACGAACCAAGATTCTGAGACAAACAAACAGAGTCATTTTCGATTGTTCCCAAATCTGAGTGCTTCATATACAATAAATGAGAAGAGCAAAATCGCTCTGCTATACAGCAGAAGACAGGACAAACCCCGTTATGAAGACCTGAATCCATTTGAATATCTGCTTGACGAATTGACTTATTGGAAAGGTAATCCGTTCCTCGAACCTCAAATAAGCAATAAGATCATGCTTTCCTATACATTAGGAAATCTGTCTTTGAATCTATATTACAACAAACTCAACGATTATTTTACATCAATTACTGATGTGTATGGTGAGAACAAAACAGTCATGACGACAAAAAATATAGGCAAACAGCAACAAATAGGTCTTGATGCTATATTCTCAAAACGCGTAGCTTCTTGGTGGCAGTTCAGTGCAAATGCAGGATTATACTACTTTATGAATAAACTGGATTACGAAACATATAAACATGAATACAAGCGTCCATCATGCTTCTTGTCTGCAACCAACAGTATTTTCCTGCCTGCCGGTATCACCCTTGAAGTATCAGGAAGGTACTATTCGAAGCGACAAGGTGGAAGCTATGAAGTGAGCAAGTCAACTGGAAGTGTAGATGTTGACCTTAACAAGAGTTGGCATGATGGACGTATGCGTCTTTCTCTTTTAATGACAGATATCTTCCATACTGAGCGTTGGGACAGCTATGGCATAAAGGATGCTTTGAATATTTCGTCTTGGGGCCATGGAGAAAGCCGTAAAGTTATGCTACGATTCAGTTATAGCTTCGGAAAGCAAAAGTTTGAAAAAGTTGACAAGAATATTGAAGAATTAAATAGGTTATAATTACCCCAGTTCGGGATAAGAAATAGTTTATAAAAAAGTTGGTAGTCTCATAAATATTTTGTGTCTTTATAGGTGAAAATCAATTAGCTACAAAACCCGAATTGGGGTATTACTATAAAGGGATGCTCCATTCAAGGAACATCCCTAAACTTTTTAGTTTTTCAAAATCTCCTCACCGAACTTTTTAATCTCATTGGTGAGTACTTCCTCTAATTCTTTCTTTGACACAATCAGTTGATAGTCAGCCACTCCTATTGGCTCGCCCATGTCTTCAAGGGCAAGCTCCACTTCCACACGGTCTTTCTCCGCACAGAGGATGATGCCGATAGAGCGAATACCCGATACCAAGCATCATCGACATCGTGAACAGCATACGTTCTGCCAAAGGCAACGTATTCGCTGAATGGAAACAGTCTGACACCGCCAAACTCTTTGAAGACCATGGATATAAAAATATAAAGCAAGCAGGAGGCTACTTTTTCTAAGAAGAAATTGTTATCTTTGCCATTGACTAATAATAATTAGTATGGATAGGGGTAGAAAAATTTGCGACGTACTGAAAGCTGTCAGAAAAAAG
>ERZ1023670.503-NODE-503-length-10263-cov-18.379604_pt1 | contig 10263 bp, 9 predicted proteins | sample MGYA00380342_ERZ1023670 | MGnify/ENA primary metagenome ERZ1023670 (study PRJEB33179, sample SAMN07448984) | human gut metagenome | biome: Human-gut; feature: Human associated habitat; material: Faeces | host: Homo sapiens | place: India: Bhopal | collected...
TTGAACTGGGGGATGATATCAGACTGCAGCATCTGGAGACTTCCTTGGATGGTGTGCCTGTGGAGCTGCATTTCTTTCCTTGTTCCATGAATAATCCTCTTTATCATGCTAGGTTGCAGAAATGGTTTCGGAGAAATGCGGATTTGCAATGTTCGCATATTGTGGGGCTGCCCGATGGGGCAGGGGATATTGCTATACCAACCTCTGCTTTTAATGTGGTGTACCAGCTGTGTCATCTTTATCATCATTTCTTTGATGAGGGGATTGGAATGAGGCAAATCATTGATTACTACTATGTTGTATCAATGTTAAATGCTAATTGTGAAATGTTAACTTGGTTGTCGAAGGAACTGAAGTATTTGGGATTGTGGAAGTTTGCAGGGGCGGTGATGTATGTGCTGCATGAGGCTTTGGGATTACCTGAGGAGAAGATGATAGCTCCGATGGATGAGAAGAGAGGAAAGTTATTGTTAACAGAGATACTGAATGGCGGCAATTTCGGAAAGCATTTTACCAAGTATGGTGGATTTACGCATCAGAGTATGGCGAAGAAGTACTTCCTGAAGATATGGAGGAACATGCACTTCGTGAGATATTATCCTGCTGAGGCACTGAGTGAGCCTATCTTCAGAACTTGGCATTTCTTCTGGAGGATGAATAATAAGAAATAACTGATATACGGGCGAACGGATCCCTCTCTCCTTTTTATTTAAGCTACTTTTGGGTGATGGAGCCTAGTAGCCCGTTTTTTCTTCTTTAAACATAATGTTGCTATGACACATTTACGTGGTGGAATGTAGAGGAATTTATCTCTCATTGCGTTCTTCGCTTGGTATCTTGGAGAGCGTATCATGTTTCCGACTGTCTTCTCGCTGGCATTGAGGGATGCGGGTACTAAGACCAAGCTTGCTTCTTCATTGCTTATCATGACGATTGTGGGTGGAGCGGTTGCTCCTGTAATCATGGGGTATATTGTGCGGATACTACGGGGAGTATGGCGATTGCCTTTCTCATACCGTTGGTATGTTATGGGGTGATTGGAACGTATGCGTTATCGAAACGCCACGTTCCTCTTTAGATAAAAGGAGGATTTTTCGAAAATCACCCCGTCCCTCTTTACCCTTAAAGAGGGCTCCACCTCTCACCCCGACCCTCTCTCCTCAGGAGCGAGGGAGAAAACCGCCCTACTCGGTGCTCAGAACCGCTACGCTCTAAGGTTGGCGGACCATCAAAGGTCTCGCCAGGTTTTACGGGATGGGACCGCCTGGGATGGTCTTACTATGTCTTGCTATAATGGACTTATAAAATAAAGATTTTGAGGGTAGAGGCCTTTTGACAAAAGGTGTGAAGGCTCAATCTCATTCAGAATGTGTGTACTTTGTAAGTCGTTTGAGTGATGAGGACTTACGCCTTTACTATTATGCAGCCTCTGTTTTTTTCATCCGTCACCAAAAACGAGGCGTTTTGTGTGCCCAAGACAGAAATGATGTTTTGTTGTACTCCTGCTGTCACTCTACCGGAGATGCTGGAGAAAATGGAAGAATGCTATAGGGAGATAAAAGGAAACAAATGAGGTCGTTCAAATCGAACGACCTCAAAATGCTGTATGTGTTCTTTTGTATGACAGAACACAATTTCGCTAGCGAAAAACGTGGGATGCCGAAGCTGCGATGAATTAAAGGGATTCTCAGCAAGCCGTTGAAGTTCTTCTTCCCCATCTATTAGAGGTTCCTCCTCTACGCTAAGACTCCATTCAAGATATTAATCAGATTGACCTCCCGCAGGAGTGCACTCTGAACATCACTTATTTTAAGTCGCTACCCCCATAGTCCGACTATGGGTGCAAAGATACATAAATATTATGGAATATCCAATAAAAATTAAAGGAAAAACGATAAAGCAAGTTACAAAACTTAATTTATCCCATAAAAATCTAAAGACAATACCTGATAATGTATATCAGTATACAAATCTGGAAAAGCTCGATTTAAGTTATAATAGGATAGAGGTGATTCCTCAAGAAATATTGAAACTCAAAAAACTTCGAACCTTAGATTTGGCTTTTAATAATTTAAAGGTATTACAAGGAGCTTTATTTAAACTCCCCAAGTTGAAGATTTTGAATCTGCATGGTAACCAAATCAAGCATTTACCCAAGCAAATACTTGATTCGAAGATTACTACACTCATTCTTAGTAAGAATAAAATAGAACATCTTGATGAAAGTTTGATAAGCGGTATCACAAAATTGGATATTTTAGATAATCCTTTGTCGTATGTTGATGAACTGGTAATTGAGGATGATAAGAAGGTTGTAATACCCTCTATGCAACTTCTAAAGAATGAAACTGAAAATAAAAAGATTATTATGCATAAAGATAAGAAGAAAATATTTATCAGCTATTCTCATGCTGATGAAATATTTCACAATAGATTGATGACCCATTTGAGTGTGCTGAAAAAGTATATAGGAGGTTTTGAAGAATGGTCTGACAAGAAAATTCATGCTGGACAACACTGGAAAGAAGAGATAAAAAAGGCATTGAATGGTGCTAACATTGCAATACTTTTGGTATCTACAGACTTTCTTGCTTCTGATTTTATTAAAAACAATGAACTTCCACCGATTTTAAGGAAGGCTGAAGCTGAGAATACTAAGGTGTTGTGTTTATTGGTAGAACCGAGTTTCTTTTTAAAATCAGAATTGTCAGAATTCCAAGCAGTAAATAAGCCTGAGGAAACTTTGGCGGAAATGGAAAAACCTGCACAAGAAAGAGTATTTCTTAAATTGATGGATGAAATTCAGAGAATAATAGAGGTCGAATAGTCAGGTCTTGACATTAAAACTATATGATAATGGGAGCACATAAAAAATATAATTTAGAAAGCATTAAGCAAGAAAGATGGTTCTATATTATCCATAGGAATCAATGCACTTTATGTGGAAAAGAATTTAGCAATGGGGAGGAAACTTTTATTGGGCATTTAGATGATGGTGCATTAGCTCATACTTGTAAAGGCTGTAGTTCGAAAATGAAAGATGCAAGATTTTATTCTAACAGAAGATTTTGCTGCAAAATTCCAGAACCATCAGCAAAGTTATGGCGATATATGGATTTAGCTAAGTTCCTGTCTTTATTGGATGAAAGTTCTTTGTATTTTACCCGTATAGATCATTTTAATGACCCTTATGAAGGTGCCTTGGGAGTTGCTACCAATGAAGATGCTTGGATTAAAATGGAAATGCAGCGAAGAGCACCATTCGTTAATTTGAAAGAATTTGACGAAGGGAGCAATGACGAAGAAAAAGCCAAATATGAATTTAATAGATATAGAAGAACAATTAGAAAGTGGCGCTTAAATAACTACATAAGTTGTTGGCATCAGTCAGATGGCGAGTCTGAAGCTATGTGGCAATTGTATTCTAGGGATACTAAACAAGGAATTGCTATTCAGACTACGTTTGAGCGTCTTTATCAGGCACTACCGGTTACAGCAAATTGCGAATTCGGTATGGTAAATTATATTGATTATAGCGAATATAATAATGGAACATCAGGGAAATACTTTCATATGTTTGATGCTCCTTGGTATAAAAGATTATCTTTTGCTCACGAGAAAGAATTTAGAGTGATTTCGGAATCTCCCGATTTTAATATGTTGACGGATGCACATGACTTGCTTATACCTGTGGATTTGAATCTGCTAATTGATAATATTTACTTTTCGCCAAAGGCAGACAAATGGTTTGTAAAATTAGTCTCGAATATCATTAAGAAAAAATATGGCCTATATTGTCCAATGCTTCAGTCTAATTTAAACAGAGCATCCTTTTATTAGCAGTAAGTAAAAACAGGCTTGAGCATGCTAAGGTTCTGAATTTGGAGGATACTGATGAAAGGTTATTGCAGATTCTATAAAATTAAGCATAGCTCAATCAATGGGCTATGCTGATGAGTTTACTTCCTAAGGCAGTTTCTATACGAGCTATGGTTTGAGTAGTGAAGTTATGTCTGCCTGTTAACCATTTGGAGATTTCAGAGTCTCGCTTGTTGAGCAATCGGGCGAAATCCTTTTGGGTGAGTCGCTTGGCTTTCAGAATTTCACTAATGCGCTCGGCAATACCGAAAGACAAATCGAACTCTGCCTTTTGCTCGGCTGGTATCGCAGTGAGGCAATCACGAAATAATTTATTCTGTATCATAACGATTAAATTTCAAAGGTTGCACTTTTCTATGTCTGTTATCATATTCTTTTCTAATGTTACTGAACTTTCGAAAGTAAGCTCCACACGCCCTAACAGGGCTGAAGGTGCTGTGGTATAAGTCCGTAATACTGGTTTGCAAGTCGCTAGGCGTTAGGGAGATACACAAGTCCGCAGGAACGCCTAACGGGTCCTAACGCCTAATGGACTTGCGAGCTGTTGATTTATATATGCCTTGAAGATTCATAGCATCATCGAGGATTTGATGAATAAAGACTGGAGTAAAGTTAACGAGACTCTTAAATAATGAAGGAAATCAAACTTTTTGATTACCAAGAGGATATGAAGGAACGGATTGAGAAGGCGTTGCGCCTTCATCGGTCCGTGATGGCACAAATGCCGACAGGAACAGGTAAGACCTATCTGTTGACAGCAGTCATAGACTCTTTTGTGAGCAACAATCCAATGGAGAAAGTATGGATTGTTGCCCATAGAAGAGAACTTGTGTCGCAGATAGACGAAACCGTAAGAAAGTTCCATTCCTATTCCGCATCAAACGCCTCATTCCTATTGTCTTCCGTCAAGGCTATGTCAATCCAGTGGTTGTCGAAGCACTATGACGAGATAGAGGAAGAGCCGGGACTGATTGTGATTGACGAGGCGCACCATGCACTTGCCAAGACCTATAAGGAGATGTGGGAGAGATTCCCGAAGGCTAAGTTCCTGGGACTGACGGCTACACCTTGCCGATTGAACGGTAAGGGATTCACTGACCTGTTTGACGTGTTGGTGCAGTCGTGGGGTGTTCCTGAGTTTATCAGCAAGGGTAGATTGGCGACATACGATTTCGTGAGCATCAAGTCGGATGGTGTGACGCAACGGCTCATTGACTCTTTGCAGAAGCGAGGGGCAGATGGTGACTACCAGAACAAGGAAATGGATATGTTGCTGAATAAGAAGCCGAGCATCGAAAGGCTCTATCGGAGCTTGGAAGAATATGGTAAGGATAGAAAGGGCATCGTGTATGCTATCAATATCAATCATGCTAATGCTATTGCCGAGTTCTACAGAGAACACGGCATAGCAGCTGTTGCCATTGATAGTAAAACGCCAAGTTCTTTACGAAAAGAACTTATTGAAAGGTTCAAAGCTTCTAATACTTCTTTTTCGAATCACCCTGACAATTTTTCGAAAACCCACCCGTCCTCCCTTACCCTTAAGAGAGATCTTTCGAATCACCCCGTCCCTCTTTCCAAAGAGGGCTCCACCTCTCACCCCGACCCTCTCACCCTCAGGGGAGAGGGAGGAAACCGCCCTACTCGGTGCTCGGAACCGCTACGCTCTAAGGTTGGCGGACCATCAAAGGTCTCGCCAGATTGTGCGGGATGGGACCGCCTGGGTGCTACTTGCTTGCGGCCTGCTGATAGACTTGCTGATGAACTTGATCCTATCCAAGTGCTGGTGAATGTGGACATCTTCTCGGAGGGATTTGACTGTCCGGATGTGGAGTTTGTACAGTTGGCTCGACCTACATTGTCGCTTGCCAAGTACCTGCAGATGGTGGGACGAGGACTGCGAGTAGCCAAGGGAAAGAAGAACTGCGTGATTATAGATAATGTGGGACTGTATCGGGTGTTCGGGTTGCCTTCGCAGGTATGGAACTGGAATGCGATGTTTGAAGGAAAGCTGAAAGTTGGCAAGAAAAAGGAGACAGACAAGGAAAGAGAGTTTTTCCTGATGAGCAAGGTGCAAGACTGTATTCAGATTCATCCAGACTCAGAAATGATGATGGTGATGAGCCATGAGGAATTGCTCCAAACGATACAGTATCGTGAGTTTGTGGATAGCAAAGGGGAGTTTGCCATCATCAAGCTGCCTGATGGAAAGATGACGGTAGTGAACCGGCAAGGAGAACAAGTACTGGAGCCAGGCGATTACTATGACATGAAACTGCTGGATGGCAACATCCTGTTCTACCGGCCTCGCAGAAAGGCGATATGCTATTATGACCTGTTGGCAAAAACTGTCATCGACGACGGCACTAACGTAGCAGGGGCTCCTCAGGTTGTCAACATCAAAGGATGGGAGTTTATAGAATATAACGACATCTTCATGTCTCGAACCCAAGAAGAATTTTCTTTGCCCTATCGTCCTTCACAATATGATTTTCAGAATTATGGGTATTATATGATATACAGATCCAGACTTTCTGCTACCGCTTGTCAAGTATGGTACTATTATGAGGGTAGTGAAGGGAAGATGCGCATGGGTAATGAAGAGAGCAGGAATGTGTGTTTCCTGCGTAATGATTACGAGCATGTGTATTGGTTATGTGCCATTCTGTATGGTGAACGTATTGTTGTCATGGACAGCAAAGAGGACTACTACCTGGTGGATTCAAATTTGAAGAAGACCTATATAGGGTGCAATCAGCCAAAGAATGAAAATGAAGATTTGAATTTTATGATGCCTCGCCTTGGCAAGAAATACTATCAAGAGGCGATGTTACAGAAGAAGGAAATGGAAGCAAGTGAGTTGCTTCTTTTGCATGAGAAGTCGGAGGCAGGTCATGTGGAATTGTATCAGGCCGGAAAGAAATGGGGCTTAAAGGTAGATGGTAAAGTTATCGTGCCACCCCTCTACCACCATATAGCGCTACCTGTCGGTGCCTATTGCGCCTTTGAACAGATACCCAGACATTGGGGCATTATGACATTAAAAGGAAAAGTGATTGTTGATGCCAAATATGAGAAGGTGGAGATTCGTGACAATGGAATCGCCGTGGTAACAGGCATCACGGGAAAAACACAGACAATCAAACTTTTAAAGGTAAAAGAGTAAAAAAGTAAAAGGGTAAAAAGAATTTTTGCTTTTTAAAATGACAATGAAGAAGATAACGCTTTTTGATTATCAGGAGGACATGGTGAAGAGAGTGCAAGAAGCATTTAGACACCATGATTCTGTGATGGTTCAAATGGGCACATTGAGAATAAAAGATTGATTGATAGTTGAGATTTATAGCGTTAAGGGGGAGAGGAGTTTGGTTCTCTCCCCCTTTTGGTCTTTATACGGATAATCTCCAATGTGCTGTTAGTTTATCCATCCAAGCAGGGACACCAGATAGGCGTTCCAGTTGATGGCAATCTCGTTCGAAGCATAGCTGCCGACGTTATCCTGGTAGGATTCATCTGGAATATTGGAAGCATAGGCTGGTACGAATTCTGCATCTTCCTGTCCCTTGTTGGCTCCTCCAGCCACCAGACCAGGTACTGGCTCCTTGATATTGTCAGCTGCAGAGATACGGTGGTGGATATTCATGACCCTCTGGGTGCCGAAGCCTGTCAGGTAGCAATAGCCTGTGGCGTTACGTCCAAAGAAATAATCTAAGGTGGAAAGGGCGGCTTGCCTATATTTGTTGTCCTTTGTTAGGGCATACTCGTACATTTGGGCAATGCCTCTTCCCAGGCAGCTTTCAGAGTTGCTTCCCCAGTGGAAGTCTTGGGCGCTGTTGCCGAAGATACTGTGGAATGAAGAGGTAGCCAGTTCTTGGATATCCTCATCACATTTTTCCTTTAGGGATTCTTTGAGCACTTCCATAGGGAGCTTGCCGGCATCAGGTGTGCCAAGGAGTTCCTGGTTTACCCATTGGAAGATGCCCAGACCTGCCACGTTACCCCAGGATGGAATGCTGAATTCATCTGGAACAAACTGTTTTGCCTGTTCCAGGTAGGATGTTTCAGAAGTCGTGAAGTATAGTTCTGTAGCTGCCCAGAAAAACTCGTCTTCGGTGTGGTTGTCACCATAACCACCCGTATGGATGGCTGGCGAGAATTTCTTGTTGTTTCCATCCTGGTCATAATAGACAGTGGGGTGTTTCACAGCCCATGCGTATGCTTTTTCTGCTGATTCTATGGCTTGTTGGCAGAAGCATTGGAACTCAGGGAATTTTTGGTAGATTCTGGCGGCCAGGGCCATGGTGGCAGCAAAGTCGAGAGCAGCTGTGGTGGTTTTCTGTACCACATAGCGTTGCTGCTTGCAGTCTTCTGGCATCACGAATCCCTCAAAGTTAGGGGTGGTGAGTTTATGATATACTCCTCCATCGGTTGGATCCTGCATGGTGAGCATCCACTCCAGGTTATACATCATCTCATCCAGGATATCCGGTATCTTATTGTCGGATTCCGGAATTTGAAGATTGAGAGAATTGAATCTATCCTGATGGAGCTGGTAGGACTGCAGAATCAGTCCGAGGGTAAATCCAGAATTGACGATATATTTGTTATAGTCGCCAGCATCGTACCATCCCTTGGGAGAAGAGATGATGGTTCCCGCCGGTCTTTTGGTGGTTGCAGCAGTTGGATGCACCATGACATGAGTGTCCAGGTGAGCTGCCGGCCGTGCATACTCGCCAGCATACTTTCTTTCCAAGCTCTCCCCAGAACGCTGATAGTAGTAGCCTTTGATGGATGCTTTCAAGGCTTCCGTATAGGGATCGCTGGAAATGATGAAGCTTTGTTTATGTCTTCCTGCTACCAGGGTATACCTGCCAGGCTTGGTGATAGAGGAGAAGTCTATCTCCTGGCGGATCTTGCTGGAGAATGGGGATTTCTTGGTGGTTGCATGTTTTGTGCGCCAGACGGTTTTACCCTCTTGGTCTCTGATGAGGAAGCTTTTGGACTTTGCCTCAGGTTCTATGGTTGCTATCTTGCTTTCATGGGTCAAATAGCCAACCTGGTTAACCTTGATGGGATTCTTCTCAGAAGAAGCTAGCATCGTTACTGCTGTCAGCAGTGCCATAGCGGTTAAGATTACTTTTCTCATTTTGCCTTATTTTTAAAGTGTTATAGTTGTTTTATGTTTATTGTCTGCAAAGATAGTTATTTTAGTTGGAAATTGTTTATGTTTTCTGGATTATTTTTGCTTTTAGTATGGTTTATTCTTTGTTGAGCCTTTTTGTTTCTATGGGACGGAACGTTTTAGGTCTCGTTCCGTCCCATATTATCATTTCCAGATATAGGTATTTCCATGATAAGGGAAGTGATAATGGAATGCATTTATGATTTTTCAGTCTCCAGTTCCAGCAAAATTCTCTTTGCTTCCAGTCCTCCGGCAAAGCCTGTCAGGGAACGGTTGCTGCCGATAATGCGATGGCAGGGGATAAGGATGCTGATGCCGTTGGATCCGATTGCTCCTGCCACGGCTCTGACACATTTGGGATTGCCTATACTTTGAGCGATTTCCTTATAGCTTCTGGTTTCACCGTATGGTATATCAAGCAATGCATTCCATACTTTTCTCTGGAAATCTGTTCCTACAGGATGCAACGGAATTTCGAATGACCTGCGGATGCCTAAAAAATATTCATCCAGTTGCTGCCTAGCCAGCTCCAGGACAGAAGATGTCTCTATTTTGAAATCTGCGTTCATATACCTTGCTAGTCGAAGCTTATTGCGCTCTGCACATGGCTTTTCATTCCAATCACATAGACACAATTCATCACCCACTGATGCCAGAATTAACTCTCCGCAGGGCGAGTTGTAATATTGGATGTTTATTTGCTGCATTCTATCAAATACGATTAAACTTTTTGCAAAAATAATAAATATTTTCAGATTTCGCAAGATAAAGTACAATATGGCATTCTTATTTATAATATATTATACTTTTATTGAACTTTTCTTTGAGTCCGCTCTGTGGGTCAGCACAGCCATAAGGTTTGGGTGAGGAGAAAAAATAAGATAAAGTATGATTTCTCATCATTTTCTTTGGTAGTTAGGAAATATTATTGTAGTTTTGCACAAAGTAAGATAAAGTCAAAAAAGTAGTAGATATGGAACAGAAGAAGAAACGCGTATATCGCAAGCGCATCCCTTATGGCATGATGAATTTCGAGGATGTTAGAAAGGATGATTGCTATTATGTGGATAAGACTCCGTTGAATCTGAATTTCTCTGTAGTTGCAGCTGGTATCCGAATTTGTCGCCAAGCTCAAAGATTATGCTGATAAATTAGCCAGTTCTATCTCCAAGTCAGGAAACAGTTACCAGGAAACTTATATG
>ERZ1023670.505-NODE-505-length-10243-cov-11.220259_pt1 | contig 10243 bp, 9 predicted proteins | sample MGYA00380342_ERZ1023670 | MGnify/ENA primary metagenome ERZ1023670 (study PRJEB33179, sample SAMN07448984) | human gut metagenome | biome: Human-gut; feature: Human associated habitat; material: Faeces | host: Homo sapiens | place: India: Bhopal | collected...
TCTTCACCTTATATAATACCACGAAATGGTTCTGGTTCCAATGAAGGATGCAAGGGAGCGGAGTCTCGCTTAGTTCCTCTATTGTGGCCCTTGCCGAAACCGTTTGAAATCCCAATATTTTTGCTGCCTCGTTGATGCCCAACATGGAAACACCTTCCGTTGTGGCAAAACAAATCTTCGACAGAGAGTCCAACGAGTACTCCCTGCCGAAAAACCTACATACCATTTGCAGGCAAGTGATGCCGCATTGCATGCTGTCATGCTGTTTTCTCACCTTCATAATTTCTATGGTTTATAGTTGATTGAAAGCATGATTTCACGACCACGTATTGCTGTAACAGATTGCATGGTTACCAAATTGGAGGCCGTGGTATATGCGTAGACTTTCTTATTGAATATATTACTTGCTTTCAATTCCCAATCTATATGCTTGGTTTTATAGCCTAATGTACAATTAGCCAAAAACATATCCTTGTATTTACTTTCCGTTATCTGGTTGTGATAATAATCTCCATCCAAATGAATACGGAAGGCAGACAATGGAACAATGACAGATATTTCATGTAGCCAACTTTCAAATGAAGTTCTTTCACTATAATCAGCCTTCATGTCAGAATAAGCATACTTCAAGCTATATGTCATGGTCATGTCTTTGTAAGGAGACAAGAGCAATGAGCCTGAGGCATTAAGCACATTGTACTTTGAATTTACCAAGTCTCCATCTTGCAACATCTTAGAATCATTGTGGGTAAATAAGCTACGTAGTACTATTTTTCCACCAAGCCAAGACAATCCTTGCTGCAAGTTGAAGTTACATAACCAACTACTGCTTTTTGTAACTTGCGCCTCTGTTCCCCACGCAATGTAATCCCCTATAAATTTCTGAGTCATTGTATAAGGGTTTTCCGTAAAGCGTCTTGTCACAGAAGTTACCAGATGCGTACCCTTCAGTGCATTACGATAGAGAATCGTATATCTCAGGGACTTGTTCTTTATCATCTCATATCCCAAGTATCCTTGGTTTAGCGTCAAATAATCTTGCAAGATGAGAGAACCATAAAAACGATTGTAGTCCAAAGGCTCTATATGATAACTTCCATTCAACCCCATAGCAAAACGAGAGGTCACATCCCAACGAACATTCAGCAAAGGCGAGACAGAAAAACAATTCTTACCATCGGATTCACTATATTTATAGTATGTATTCTCGAAAGGAACAGAGAAGGTAAACACAAAGCCATGCTTTGAGAACTCAACCTGAGGGCTCATATATAATCGCGCATAACTAAAATGACTCTTGTCTGCTAAAACTCCCAGGGAATCTGGCAAACCACTAGCCGTGGCATCCAGATAACGGAGCACACCCTTCATGCCCATTTTCATACTCAGATTAAACAAACCAAGTTTCCAGCCACCCATTCCATAGGTATCAGTTGCGTAATATCTTTGAGCAACATCCTGTCTTATCAAGGAATCTACGTCTAGATATTGTGGACGATTCTGAAATGTATTATAGGAATAAAAAGAAATCAAAGACTTGCCAAAACGTCTTACCACATATAGATTATCCCTAAAATCATATACAGGAAGATAAGCATGCTGAAGATGCGAATGAGTACCCACCTCCTCCAAGCGTTGTGACAACCAGGTTATATTGCCGGATAAAGAATTACGTAAATAACTCTTCTCTGAATTTAATTCATACTTTAGCAATGCATAAAGATCATTATTATTGCTTCTCAACGTTTTGGAATTATCAATTACCCGATTACCGTTATTTCGTGTATAAACAGTATTCCGCTGTCCCCATGCATTGTCTCGTTCATTGTTATAAACTAATTGGAAATTCAACTGAGAATCTTCATTCAGCTTCTTTAGCATATTCATTGTGACAGCATGACTTCTATTAAACAAGCTTCGTTCTTGATTGAGGCTGGAAGCCTTCGGCGAAGATAACAAGATAAAATCTTGTGGGAGTGTTTGATTACCAGACTCCGCATCAAATAAACTTGTGGACTCACGGCTAATATCTAGACCTATGTTATTTGTTTTATAAGTCAGCATCGTTTGGAATTGCGATTTCAATCTCAAGCCAAATCCTTCAACAGCCCAAAGTCCTTGGTCACCTCTAGCATTGTCAGAATGATTATTCCCATATCCGCCAGCTAATTTCCAAGACGTTACCCAATGACTCTTGGCACTATTCTTCATCTTGATATTGACAGCCGCATCATCCGTATAGGTAAAATCATCCAAGACACGAATAGGCTGATGCTTTCTCATAACTTCGACAGCACCAACCTCATCCTGCGGCAATGTATTTGTTGCCGCTCCATATTTTCCTCCCAGCATGTCAAGCCCTTCGATATAGAACTTGCTGACAGGTTTTCCCTCGTAAGAAATCTTACCGGAACTCTTGTCCACATCAAAGCCAGGCATTTTGGCGATAACATCACCGATAGAGCGATCATTACTGTTTGCAAAGGCACCTACCACATAACTGACAGTATCGCCACGTTCATGCACCTTATCCGATTTCACAGAAACCTCCTTAAGTTCGATAGCTCCACTACCCATTTTTACGGTTAAAGGCTTCATGTCACCTTTCACTGCAATATGCACTTCTTGAAAACCAAGCATAGTGAAGGTTAAGGAATCTCCTCTTTCTGCATTGATAGAGAAAGATCCATTATTACTACTAGTAGCATAGCCACGCATTTTGTGTTGGGTATTAAGACATTTGATGATAACGGAAGCCAAAGGCTTATTTTCATCATCAACAACATGTCCTGTTACTGCAACTTGAGCGGAAATTTGTAAGCTCAACAGAACACATATTATCAAAAAGAGTATCTTCTTCATTCCAATTCCATTTGTGGTATCATCATAGCTCCTTTGGGATACGATAAAGGATTTGTTTTAATCTTAAGAAACTTTTTCCTATTAATTATCGTAAACTTTTTCTTATAATAGTTATAGAATTTTACAGGAGTTAATCCCTTTGTAAAAATACCATTTGCTTCTATTTCTAGAAAACCTAGGCATTCTGCTCGCAAAACAAGGCCTGGCAAACCCGCAATTTTCCAAGGTCCTAAACATAAAGGAATATCTGCTGCAAACCAAACGACCCAATGTCTCCCACGGAAATCCGTCTCTGCTTTCTGGCACTTATAACCTAATATCATCCTTGTAGAATCCTGATCTATGGTCCAGTTCATGCACACACTATCCTTGAATTCATAATGTTCACCCATGCAACGACCATACACCGTATATACTCCATTGGTATTATTCCTGTAAATAAATTCTCCTCGAAAAGGAGTATATGTTTGCTCTATTTCATCATCATGTCTCTCTTTACTAAGTAATTCAAAACCACCAGGTACGAATTCCAAAGAGTCTTCTCTAACTCTTTCATAACAAAAGAATTGACTAGTTGTACTTCCACATCTTAAGGCACACAGATTGCTTGTTTTTCCCAATGTCTTGTTATGATAATCTCCAAGATATGAAACCACATATTTAACTTCCATACGAGAAGGCTCAATCTCATAAGTACCTTGTGCTTTCGAGATAGAACTTATAAATGCGAAAAATAAAATAAATAAATACTTCATAATAGAAACTAAAAATGTAGCCAAAATTAAATTTTGGCTACACACATTCTTAAAAAAATGCTATTTACACACAATTTTCCATGAAGCTATCAGCCCAAGCATCCCAATCCTGTACTGTTCCTTGAGATGCGTCACCTTGTAGCTCCTTACATTTTTCATCATTGTAGCAGAGACAGAGGCAAGACTCGGAAAATCAGGATCTGTCACTAGAACCTTGCACAACTCCTTATCATTGAAAGCTATTTTATAAGCTTTCAAATAGAGTTTGATAAGATTCATTATGTACAAGTTTGAATTATTCATTTCTTTTTTTTAATTGTTTTGTACTTAGATTAAGCGAGAATTACATCTTCGCCATCTGGTTCTTCATCACTTTCGATGTAGATCCATAGTCCATTAGGTGCTTGCCACCAATAGCCTCCACCTAGGACTTTGCCCTGTTCATTATTATTCAATATATCCATAGCTGTTACTCTTTATATTAATTGAAATTTTCTGGATGCAAAATTACGGCAAATTGCTCAAACTACCAAACTTTTTACATCATTTCTCACATAATATTTGCCCCCTAAATTATTATATAAAAATGATGTTAGAAAGTACGCTACTTGAAAAAATATTTGTATTTTTGCACTCTTGAAGTAAAATAAGTAAAAATACAAAGCATGAAAAAGTATTATTGTATAACGATTTTAGCACTTTTAGTTGTTACTTTGTTACAAGGATATAATGTGTCTTTGCAATACAAGGAATATACCTATAAGGAAATAGATAAGATAAATTCTGCACTGAAAGTTTCTGTTGATGAAGAATATGCTATCCGAGCACATCAAAATTACAATCCACATAAAGATGGAAAGCAACGACTCTACACAAAAATAATGACGGACGAAGACTTCATCAAAGCAAAGCCCAAGAAAGAAGATGTCATTCGTTTTGACGAAATAAACATCCAAGACCTAAGAGACAAAGGCATTATCGAGACTGAAGCTGAAGCTATGGGATTATTGACAAAAGACATACTTACTACCAAGGGTAATCCTATTAATATCAATAAACTCTCTCAAATATTCAAGAAGAATCTAAATGAGGATTTCTCTTATATCTTATTGATATTAGATGAGAATAAAAAGGTCATTAAGAGTTATGGGCAAATAAAGGACATTGAGACTTGGCAGGCTAGCAAGCCTATCGGCATCGGGCTCAAACCGATCCGTTTCGTTCAAGCAAAGGTGGATATAACTCCATCTTCCTTCATCAGAAATTCTATAGAAACACTTGTGGCCACCATTTTGTTAGCTCTCATCATCGTCTTCTGCGTAGGATACCAGATGACTGCCATCAGAAATAAGGAAAACCTTTTGAGAAATCGAGAGGTAAGCATTCATGGCACCATCCACGACCTGAAGGCACCATTGGCAAGCGTACTCCTCACGTTGGGGTTCATCAAGGACAGCATAGAAGACATGCAGCTCCAGGAGTTGCTACATTCTTCGGAGAAGAAGATTCAGAATCTTGCCAATACCATCAAGACGATTCTCATTACTGCCAAAGCAGGAGAAAACAAGCTTGCTCTGAACAAAGATCCAGTAAATCTCATGGAATTGGCAAAACTGGCACAGGAACAGGTAGATAGCAACTATGCAGACAAGCCACACAGCATACATATCCATGACTGCAGAACCTGCAAGGAAGAGATTCCTGCAGACCGCTATCTGATAGAGAATGTTCTGGGCAACCTGATAGAAAACGCCGTGAAGTATTCTGAAGCGGAAGCTGACATAGAAGTAAGTATCCGTTCTGATGAACATTTCGCCATCGTCAGCGTAAAAGACAACGGTATCGGAATCGACAGAAAATATCAGAAGAAGATTTTCGAGCAATTCTATCGCATACCGGGAACCCAGCATAAGAACGGATATGGCATCGGACTTGCTCTGGTGAAATATGCCGTCAGGGCACATGGAGGAACCATCAGGGTAGAAAGTGAACCGGGTAAGGGCAGCACCTTTACCTTTACTCTTCCCCTGAAAAAGAAATAGGAAACAAGAACCGAAAAAACAACAAGACAATGGAAAAGATAAAAGTATTGCTGGTAGATGATGACCTGTTGTTTGGCAACATCGCAACCAAGATCCTGCAGGCTGCCGACTATGAGGTCTATTTTCAGAACTCACTGTTTGGCATAGAGAGTCTCATCATGAAACTGAACCCCAACATCATTATCCTGGATGTGATGGTGGGAGAAGAAAACAGTCTTGAGAGAATCAACGATATCCGACTCGCCGCCGAAGACATTCCTATCATCTTCGTATCTTCTGACAGCGGAGTGGAAACTGAGGAACAGGCTATAACAAATGGCGCAGTGGTATATCTGGAGAAGCCGTTCAGCAAAGAGAAGCTGTTGCTGTGGGTGAAACGTTACGCCAAACATAGCGACTTCAGTAACTCCCACAAAATCAATATGGGAGCCTATACCCTTGATACAGAAACCCATATTCTCAGCATTTATGGTAACAACGAGAAAACGCTGAGTAACACGGAATATGCTACCATCAAGGCTCTATGGATCAATAAAGGAGAAGTAGTTACCCGTCAGGATCTCAAGAATTCTGTATGGAGAGGCATTAGCTGTTCGGATGAGAACCTCAACAACGTGGTTTATAACCTCAGGAAATATTTCGCCAAGGATGCCTCCATTCACCTGGATACCCTTCGTGGCGAAGGATTCAGGATGTGGATGGATGAGTAGTTTAATAACGACTCAATCCCATAAGGGAAAATAGGCATACTATTAAGGGAAAATGGAAATATCCTTAAGGGTAAATAGAATTATCCTTAAGGGAAAATAAAAACACCGTTAAAGGAAAATAGGAATATCCTTTATGGTAAATGTTGATACTATTAAAGAAAATCTCCGTTCAATAGTTTTGAACGTACATTCAAAATCATTGAACGCACATTCAAAACTATTGAACGGAGATTCAAAATCATTGAATATAAAAAATCGTTAGGGCTTATCCTTTTTTTCTATAAGCCTATAACCTTTTTTCTATAATTCTATAAGATATCTCCCATAAGCCTATAACCTTTTTCCTATGAAAGCGAAAGCATCTTTTCTATAGGCTTCACGGCATCCTTGGCTATTTCTGGAGCCACTTCTACTGTAGGCCAGCCGAACTTCAGGCTATTGTAGATCTTCTTCAATGAGTTCATCTTCATATACTCGCACTCATTGCAGCTGCAACCTACTCCACCCTCACTTACCTCTGGTGGTACAGGATAGAAGATGACGTCAGGGCAGTTGCGCTCCAACTCATGCAGGATACCTGCCTCTGTGGCGATGATGTATTCCTTGATTTCTGGATGCTCCTGGGCATAATGCAGCATCGTGGCGGTAGAACCCTTCACATCGGCTACGGCAAGCACTGGTGCCTTGCACTCCAGGTGAGCCATCACAACAGCCTCAGGATGCTCCTGCTTCAACTTGATGATAGCCTCTACCGAGAATTTCTCGTGTACATGACAGCCACCATTCCAGAGCAGCATGTTTCTGCCTGTTACGCTGTTGATATAGTTGCCGAGGTTGTAATCAGGACCAAAGATTATCTTCGCATCCTGTGGGAAACTGTCGATTACCTTCTTGGCATTGCCACTGGTCACCACGCAATCGGTCAAAGCCTTCACGGCAGCGGTGGTATTCACATAGCTTACCACCTGGTAGCCTGGGTGCTCTTCCTTATACTTCTTCAGATCCTCAGCCTTGCAGCTGTCGGCAAGCGAGCAGCCGGCATTCAGGTCAGGGCAGAGCACAATCTTGTCTGGACTCAAGAGCTTGCAGGTTTCAGCCATGAAGTGCACGCCGCACATCACCATCACCTTAGCTTCTGTTTCAGCAGCCTTACGAGCCAAAGCCAGAGAATCACCCACAAAGTCGGCAATATCCTGAATATCGCCTACAGTATAGTAGTGTGCCAGGATAATCGCATCTTTCTCCTTGCAAAGCTTTCTGATTTCAGCTTTCAAGTCTAAGGTTTCGTCGATCGGTTCATCCACGTAACCTTTCTCAATCCATTCTTTTTTCACCATAACATTAATATTATATTTTTTATTTCTTATTTTTAAAAAGAGATTATAAGAATGATGATATGTCGTGGATAAGTGGATAAAAAACACCTTCTAAATTTGCTTTTTTCATTATCCATATCTTATGCAGAGTTATCCGTATTCGACTTGGAAATCTTTTTCTTGGTCTTTAAAGGATTAGCTCTTTTATCAACATTTCCCCAATTCGGTGCAAAGTTAATAAGTTTATATCTTTTTTCCGTCAAAAACTGCGAAAAAGTTTCTAAAAACTTATTAATAACCTTGTGGATATCCCTATTCTTCGGGTTTCGGGATGGGAGCGGTGGATATCCACAAAGTTATTAAATAGTTATTCCTGTGGTTTTCCTTATACTTTTCCACGGGTTTGTGGATAATGAAAAAAGCAGGTTTTCCCCTGACTTTTGCGTCATCGGAAAATCTGCTTCTTCTATCTCTTTATCCATCTTTTCTTCTTTTATGAAGGAAAAGATTCTCTTTATTTTCTGTTCAGAACGTTCTCTACCTTTTCCACAATCAGCTCCGGCGAGATGTTCTTCATGCAGGCAAAGTCGCCACGCATGCACGGCTTGTTGCCATAGATGCTGCATGGGCGGCAAGGCATATCGAGCTGTACGGCATTGTCGGGACTCTGATGCCAGCCCATAAAACCGGCGTATGGATGGGTGGCTCCCCAGACACTTACCACTGGGGTATTGACCAGAGATGCCAGATGCATATTGCCGCTGTCCATACTGATCATCAGGCGGAGATGACTCATCAGGATGAGTTCGTCGGAAATGCCGTGGAGCTTGCCTGAAGCATTCACTACCTGTGGATATTTCTCTTCCCAGGCATCCATCACCGGAGTTTCGGTCTTTCCGCCTCCGAAAAGGAAGATGCGACAGTGAGGATGATTGTGAATCAGGCGTTCTACTACCTTCTCCATCTGCTGTACCGGATAGATCTTGCCTTCGTGGGCAGCGAATGGAGCCAGACCTATCCAAGGTTCCGCTGGGTTATGAGCATCCTTGTTGATAACTGTGGATTTATCCTTGCTGTTATCAACAGTAACCTGGAAAACTTGCTCAGGGAGCAGACTCAGGTCTCCTCCTTCTTCCGGAAAGAGAGAAGTGAAATCCATCTGTACAGGATAACCCAACTTGGCAAAGACATCGGCGTAATTCTGGAAGGAAGATGGCTGTTTCTCCATCACCTTGCCGGAGGAAGCCACCAGCTTGCGCTTTCCCTTGCGATGCTTGTCGATATGTGCCACCTTGAAGTTGGAGAGGTTGAAGCGCATGCGCAGATAGCTGGAGCGCAAAACACTGTGAAGGTCGGCTATCGCAGTAAACTGCTTGGCGATGAGCCGGCGATAGAGTGCATTGAGACCTTTTACACCCTTATATTCCCCCTTGAGGTCAGCCTCCATGAAGCCGACATTTGGGGCAAGATTCTCGAAGAACGGGCGAGCAAAGGAACGGCTTAACACGGTGATTCTTACGTGAGGATACTGCTTTGCCAATGAATAAATCACAGGTACAGTCATGGCAACGTCACCCATGGCCGAAAATCTAATAACGAGAATATGCTCTGTCTTCATCTTTTTTAAGTCTCTTTATATATATAATAAGGTGTAAAATAGAGCGGGCTTCGCTTTTTATGGTAAAAAACAAAGCCTACTCTGCTTCTATTCTGATTGATGCGGGGTTACTTCTTGTAGAGTACAGGGTTGGTAGAAGGATCGTTGTACATCTTCATCTGTCGATAGACCTTCATGTACTTTCTTCCAGCTTCGATGTCCTCCAGGAGCTGGTCGATGGCAGTAGAAAGATCCACCTGCTGTTCGAGGAGTACGTTGAGCTTAGCCTGGCACTTAGCCTTGTGCTCTTCAGAAGCCTCCGGGCGCTCCACCTGCTCCTTCATGTGATAGATCTTGAGGGCAAGGATGCTGAGACGGTCAACAGCCCATGCAGGACTTTCGGTATTGATGCGTGCATCATCCAGCACTTTTACATCCTTGTAAACCTCGCGGAAGTAAGAATCAATCTGCTCCACGAGATCAGTACGGTCCTGATTGCTCTTATCGATTCTGCGCTTCAAGACAAGCGCCTCTGCAGGGTCGATCTGAGGGTCGCGGATGATATCCTCGAAATGCCACTGAACGGTGTCGATCCAGCACTTGAGGTAGAGACGGTTCTCAATGGTACCTTCCTCGAATGGATTATTGATAGGAGTATCAATGTTGTCTTTGATGTGATAATCGGCTATCGCCTGATTAAAAATCTTGTTAGCGTTTTCTGTAAATGTCATACGGTTTGAACTATTTGATTTAATACCGTACAAAAGTAACAAAATAATCTCAAAGAGCCAACAAAAAAGCGAAAAAAGGCGAAAAAGATGCACAATTAGGGGGTGTTTGTGCACCGAAAAGCACTTTTTTTGCTAAAATATTTGTTTATATCAAAAAAAAAGTGTTCCTTTGCACCCAGATTTTTAATTAGAAATTAATTTATAAACATTTTAAAGGTTACAATTATGTC
>ERZ1023670.512-NODE-512-length-10181-cov-7.882086_pt1 | contig 10181 bp, 13 predicted proteins | sample MGYA00380342_ERZ1023670 | MGnify/ENA primary metagenome ERZ1023670 (study PRJEB33179, sample SAMN07448984) | human gut metagenome | biome: Human-gut; feature: Human associated habitat; material: Faeces | host: Homo sapiens | place: India: Bhopal | collected...
CCTAAATCTATTACTACTAACCTAAACAATCTATTAACCTTTTGACGATGCAAAGGTACATACTTTCCGTTGTGTGCGCAAACACTTTTACAAAAAACTTTCATTTTTCATTATATTATTGACATACGTCAAACATAAAGACATATTAGTATGCTTTTAGAAGAAAACAAACAGTTTTTGCACTGAATATAACGAACAGCATCGAAACACTCCCCATAGAGATATTTGCACACAGATATTTTGCCATATCCGTTTTTTACATTAATTTTGTAATTGGATTCAGTCACAAGCGTGTGATGCCAATCCGTTTTCGTGGAAAAAATAATAAGCGTTTGCTGTTTATTCATAAAACGTTCAGAAACTTGCAGGTAGAAGAACAATATACAGAATAAGCGAGTAAGCGTCCATATATAGCGTGGACGTTTCTCTTGTCTGTATATTAGGTTTTTACCCTATTTAATATCCATATATTACTTAAATACAATAATTTTATATGATTACAAGTAACAAAAAAGTAACATTTCCAAGAATTTTTATGGACATGTTACATTGTCAGTTATCTACATCTTGATGGAGATAAGCGAATGCAGTAAATCTGGGGAATGGATTGTTTGATTAGTGCACATTGAGAATTTTGGCATATACACAGCATACTCATTTGAGAATTTCGGCGTTTTACCACAAAAAACCTTTGAGAATTTCGGCGTTTTTTACTCTTTCCCTTTGGTAATTGGGATTTTATAGCTATCTTTGCACCGAATTAAATAAAAAAGATGGCAGAAAGAATATTTAGACGTAAGATCTATGAACAAATGCTGAGTTGGAAACAAAATCAGCACGGGACAACCGCACTTCTTATCAGAGGTGCAAGGCGTGTCGGCAAATCCACTGTTGCCGAGGAGTTTGCCCGTCATGAATACGAGAGCTACATATTGGTTGACTTCTCAAAGGCAACGCCAGCAATACACCGTTTGTTTGAAGATATCTCCAATTTGGACTACATCTTCACCCAGTTGCAACTTAACTATCGAAAAAACCTGAAACCACGCAAGTCTGTCATCATCTTTGATGAAATACAAAAGCAGCCATTAGCCCGGCAAGCCATTAAAACACTCGTGGCCGATGGACGCTACGATTATATCGAGACTGGTTCTCTGTTGAGCATCAAACGTAAATGGAAATCAGCAGGCAAGAATAGCCAACAGAACAATATTCTCATTCCCAGTGAGGAGACACGCCTTGATATGTACCCTATGGACTATGAGGAGTTTCGTTGGGCGTTGGGAGATGACCAGACTATTCCCCTTTTGCATACAATGTTCAACAATTTGAGCTCACTGAGTGATGACACGAATCGTCATATGATGCGCGATTTCCGTCTGTATGTTTTGGTTGGAGGCATGCCCCAGGCAGTCAATGACTACCTTGACACGAACGACATGAGCATTGTTGACCAACGCAAGCGTAGCATTCTTGACCTATACGATGAAGATTTCTACAACTTGGATCCATCAGGTCAAACCTCCGACCTGTTTCACGCCATTCCTGCTCAACTAAGCAGTAACGCATCTCGCTATCAGGTGAGTAGCGTGATTAAAGGAGGAAAACTGGATCGTTTGAGAGGTCAGATAAATATCCTCAAAGATTCTATGACCGTCAATATAGCTTATCATGCTAACGACCCAAGTGCAGGACTGGCGTCACACATCAACCGCGACCAGTTCAAATTGTTTTGCGGAGATACAGGGTTGTTTGTCACTCTCGCTTTTTGGGACGATAAATTTACGGAGAATGTCATTTACCAGAAATTGTTGAGTGACAAACTGAAAGCTGATGTGGGCTATGTATATGAGAACGTTGTGTCGCAGATACTGACAGCAACAGGAAATAAGCTATATTACCATACGTGGCCAACACCATCGGGCAAACATAATTACGAGATAGACTTCCTTCTGTCTCGTAAAGCTAAAATTTGCCCAATAGAAGTCAAGTCATCGACATCCAATCTTCATGTTTCTATCAATGAATTCCAGAAAAAGTTCTCAGCCCGTATTCAGCAACGATACCTTCTACACTCGAAGGATATTCGTAAAGAGCAAGACTTGATATTACTGCCAATGTATATGTCAATGTTTCTTTAGATGTAAATCAGCCAATATAACAACTGACGATACCGTAAAATCCGTCACTGGCGAACATAGGGTTCGTGACATACACCGAACTTTGCATTCGAAAATAAAAAAACTGGTTATGGGAAAAAGTCAAGTCAATGAAAAATATGTGCTTGCACTAGTCGAGAACTGTGATACAACACTTAGTGTAAGGAGAATGGACATACCAAGTTCTAAAGTGCCCATTGCTGAATTAGAAGCTATGGTAGATAATCCTAACAGAACTGTTTACGATATGTCGTCATATTTCTATTCCGTTTTTTCTCCTAAAGTTAAGGCATTTGCCTTTTGCTATCCAAGTGAATATAATGATAGTTTCATAAACAGCCGTTCTGTTCCTAAAGAAATTTCTTATGCGGATTATGTAAAAAGTGTTAAGGATATAGAAACGACTTTCAATGCGAAACATCGTTTCAGTAAAGAACCCTTAGATGCTTTAAAGTTGAAGCTGGATAAGGAAATCATAAAGGCCAACCATTCTGCTAAAAAGAAGTATTTGAATAAGGCTTCCATATACATCAAATGTCAGCGACTTAGTGAAACCGTAAAGAAGATAAAAGAACATGACGAGATAAAATTGTACTCCCGTGATGTTGTTGGATACTCTACTTATACACATAAAATCAATGACGATATTACCGTTGAATTGAGGACCAATTTTGGTTATGGTAGTGCGGCGTATTTTAATCTCGCTGTCAAGTATAAGGATATTGTTATCTTGCCGTATTCATACCTTGTTCACTACTATTATGCCAACATGAAATCTCTTATGGCATGCACAAGGGCATACCGTCCTCTACGAGAAAACTGGGAGGCATCAATCGATTTCATCGCAGACTTCGTAAATCAGTCAATAGACGACCCGAGAAAATTTATCAGCGAATATGTGATAAAAGAAGTTGAAGAGATGATGAATGGTTTACGAGCCATTATGGATAATCCTGCAGAAATTCAAAGCAGAATTAAAGATTCAACTTCATCTGAAATTCGTCTCAGCGTTATACGTCCTTTTAACAAGAATGAGTTTGTTATGATGGAAACCATGGCGGACGAACTGACCACTTTGTTTAAGGCCGAAAAAATTACGGGAGCTTTGTTGTTTGTTGAAAGTCTTAGACAACTGCAAGAGGTCTGTGGAGATATGTCAGCATTAATAGATGAAATTCTATCAATGAACAAAGGAGTTAAACCAGAAATTTCTCCAGTGCTGAATAGCGTTCGTTCAACTATTGAAACATTCAAGAGGGAAGAAATGAATCTTGAACGACAAATTAAGTTTAAGGAAAACAAAAAACTATATTTTGATAAACAGAAAGATCGCCTTCATGCTAAAATGACTTTCGCAGAGAAAATTGCACATGACAAGATATTCCGTGAGAAGAACCCGTTATATGTTAAGCTCGAAGAGGAAATCAACGAGTTAAATCTAAAGGTGTATAATCTTCAAGACAAGATTCGGAAACGCGAAAGAGTAGAAGAACGTTTGACTGTTTGTTTGAAGAGAACAGAGAGTATCGAAGAATATAAAAAAGAAGATCATGCCAGCGAATAAGAATGCGATGACCAGATATAAAATACTGGATGGTTTACTGAGCAACCGGTATCATAATTACTCCTTGGATGACCTAACGGAGGAGGTGAACTATCGTCTTTCCGAAATGTACCCTAACACCAATGGCATTGTCAGAAGAACAATAGAGAAGGACATCTTCTATTTGGAATATGAAGGTCCATTTCTGGTTGATATAGAACGGTACACTGTTGATGCATACAACAAAGAAAAGCAAAAATCTTATGCTAAACAATGTCTCCGATATGCAAACCCTGCATTCTGGTAGTGTAAACATTATAATACATTTGATACATTCGTGAACTGTTGCATTTATTGCAATAGTTGGTATGTCATTGTTTTTCTCTTAGCTCTTCTATCAAGTCATTAACAATATATGTGTCGCTCATCAGATGCAGTCCGAGGTCTTTGTCGTGAAGCATACGACAGACATCAGAGTCATAGAATATCTGCAATGCTCTGTCGGTTGATATATGCAGCGTATCGGCTAACTGTGCTATGATACGAGCAATTTTGTTCCATAATAAAAAGTCCAACATAATTATACCCTTTCGTATGATTTAAACAGCAAATGCTTATCCATCATTATTCCCTTTCCCAATTCTTTAGAGCCTCAACGACATCGCTCGCTACGGCTTCACGGCTCTCGGTATGCAAAGTGTCGTAGCAATCCTGTATGAGACTTTTTATAAGCCCCACCTTATCCAACCGCCTTCTCATCTCAGACGGCGATATATTCATTTTCTGAGCAGAAGTCTCAATAGCCAAGACCGTAAAGGCTAAACGGTCGAACTCCTGCGTCTTATTCATTGTCTCAATTGCAAATAATTAGTTTCATACACCTGTTAGGCTCATACAATAGGATAGCCTTCTTCCTTAATAATTTCTTTGAGGACATTGACCTTTGCTGTTGAAGCATCTTCCTTGTCATAAATGAGCAAAAGAACAATCTCCCCATCCATTTCATGTGTAATAAAATTGTAAGTGATGACCCTTGCGCCACCAGATTTTCCTTTGCTTTTAGACTTTATAGCTATTCGTATTTTGCGGATGCCAGGCGGTAATACAACACCTTGTTTTGGGTTTTCAAGATGCGATTTACCGAAGTTGACCAAGTCATCCTTAAATGAAGGGTATTTCTTCGCAAGTTTCTTCGCTGCCACATCAAAGTAACTTGAAGTTGTTATACTATAATTCATTTATCAAGTTATCAAGTGTATTCAGTTGCTTCTTACCAGCAATAACTTCTTTCAGCTCACGAAGTGCACCTCTCAAATCCTCTGCAATATTCTTGGTACTCCCAGAAACAGAGTCAGAAGGCGTAACCGGAACCAAACGGAAACTGCCTTCACGTGACTTTAAAATCACGTGTTCACCAGAATTTACCATAGAGAAATACTTTCCCTGATTGGCTCTAAAATCTCTTGCACTTACTATTCTCATATCTGTATACCTTTATGTTACGCCACAAAGATAAGCATTATTTTCATATTAGCAACCATTTTGGTACCAAAATTAATACCAAACATTAAAAAGAGAGGAATGACATAACTATTCAAGTTAAATAACAAAAAACGACTCTCATAATCCTTGCGGATTATGAGAGCCGTCATATTATGTAAATCTTCTAAGAGAGAAGAAATTACTTCTTGTTGAGGGCGAGGTCGATAGCAACGGCGATAGCTACAGAAGCACCTACCATTGGGTTGTTACCCATGCCGAGGAAGCCCATCATCTCTACGTGAGCAGGAACAGAAGAAGAACCTGCGAACTGAGCGTCAGAGTGCATACGGCCGAGAGTATCAGTCATACCGTAAGAAGCAGGACCTGCTGCCATGTTGTCCGGGTGGAGTGTACGACCTGTACCGCCACCAGAAGCAACTGAGAAGTAAGGTTTGCCTTTCAATATGCGTTCCTTCTTATATGTACCAGCTACCGGGTGCTGGAAGCGTGTCGGGTTGGTAGAGTTACCAGTGATTGATACATCTACGTCCTCGCTCCAGTTGATTGCTACACCCTCGCGAACGTCGTTAGCACCGTAACAGTTAACCTTAGCACGTGGGCCGTCTGAGTAAGCGATGCGGTCAACAACCTTCAGCTCGCCAGTGTAGTAGTCGAACTCTGTCTTAACGTATGTGAAGCCGTTGATGCGGCTGATGATCTGAGCAGCGTCCTTGCCAAGACCGTTGAGGATAACGCGCAGAGGATTCTTGCGAACCTTGTTTGCCATCTCTGCAATCTTGATAGCACCCTCGGCAGCAGCGAACGACTCGTGACCTGCCAAGAAGGCGAAGCACTGTGTCTCCTCGCGGAGCAGACGGGCAGCGAGGTTACCGTGGCCAAGACCTACCTTACGGTCGTCGGCTACAGAACCAGGGATGCAGAATGCTTGCAAACCAACACCGATTGCCTCAGCTGCATCGGCAGCTGTCTTAACGCCACGCTTGATAGCGATGGCAGCACCTGCAACGTATGCCCACTTTGCGTTCTCGAAGCAGATACGCTGTGTGTCCTCACACATCTGATAAGGATCAACACCTACAGCTTCGCAAATCTCGTTAGCCTCTTCAAGGTTCTTGATTCCCTCAGCGTTGAGAGCGGCAAGGACCTGAGCCTCGCGGCGCTCCTGACTTTCGTAACTTACTTTTCTAATCATAGTTGTGTATCTCCTTATTATTCTTTACGTGGATCAATTGCTTTAACAACACCCTGCTCGGCAGTTGTACGACCGTAAGAGCCAGTGAACTTCTTCACAGCCTCGTTGGCGTCCATACCGTTCTTGATGGCTTCCATCATCTTGCCGAGGTGAACATACTCATAACCACAAACCTGATTGTCCTTGTCAAGGAACTGGCGTGTGATGTAGCCTTCTGTCAATTCGAGGTAGCGTGTACCCTTGGCTACTGTGCCATAGAGTGTACCTGTCTGTGAACGAAGACCCTTGCCAAGATCCTCAAGACCTGCACCGATTACGAGACCGCCCTCAGAGAATGCGCTCTGTGTGCGTCCGTAAACAATCTGAAGGAAGAGCTCGCGCATTGCTGTATTGATAGCATCGCAAACGAGGTCGGTATTCAGAGCTTCGAGAATGGTCTTGCCAGGAAGGATTTCAGAAGCCATAGCTGCTGAGTGAGTCATACCTGTGCAACCGATTGTCTCAACGAGAGCTTCCTGAATAACACCATCCTTCACATTGAGAGACAGCTTGCAGGCACCCTGCTGGGGAGCACACCAACCCACACCGTGAGTATAACCAGAAATATCCGTAATCTCCTTGGCATAAACCCATTTTCCTTCTTCAGGAATTGGAGCCGGTCCGTGGTTAGGACCTTTTGCGACAACGCACATGTTGTCAACTTCTTTTGAATAAATCATAATCGGTATAATAATAAATTATTAAAATGTAAAGTCGTATGTCTGAAACGGGACAGGTTCCTGCCTGTTACCCATAAACAATTACAAAATTACAAAAAAAGAACAAGTTTCCATATATTTCGCTTCACTTTTTACCTACAAATTAGTATTTTTTGTTGATTGTTGGCTTTTGGCATTGCCGCATTACTGATATATCAGAATTCGGCACGGAACGTGGAAGCGGGGAGTCCGTCGGCATTCACCATATTGGCTCGTGTGAACGGTTGCCAGGCATAGCGCACGAAATGCGGAGTGCGAACTTTGTCGGACGAAAGGCGCACCTTGCCGCCCGATATTTCAGCCTCGGCAGGATAGAACAAGCCGTCTGTTTCAGCCACTTCGAAGCATCGGAGAGGGTTGCCGTCGCTTGTGGTCAGACCATCTGCATAGTCAAACTCCACAACGGCGGTACTGCCTTCACGCCATGCCCTGCTGAACAATGGACCTGAAGGCACAACCTTTCTGGCGTAGGTCTTGCACAAAGCCCAGCGAGCAAGACGCTCACCCACTTCAAGTTTATGCGTGGGATGCACATCAAGCGAGTCGCCGACATCAGAAGATACCGCCATGCCTAAACCCGGCAACTGGCGCATCAAGCGCAACTGACTGTCGCGGAACCACGGCCATGACGGGCGGTTGAGACTGGAAAGCTGCACGAAATAGAACGGCATTTCCTCGTTTTTCATATTCGTGCGCCATGAATCCACAAGGAGTTTGAAGAGTCGTTCGTGCGCTTCCATATTGTGCGCATTCGATTCTCCTTGATACCACACCACACCTTTCACCCTATATTGTAGCAACGGCAGCATGCCGCTTTCATACAGATAGCACGGTTCGTAGGGATGACGCGCTGACGCTCCCCCTGCATTCGAGATGTTCTTTGCTGCACGCTCCCTCACCCACTGCTGGATAAAATCGTTATGCAGCCAGTCGTTCAAGATTGCCGGGAAACGTGTTTCAAGTGTATTGCGGTCTATCCACGCCTCTGTGGGTGCTCCACCTACGGCTTTGCACACAAGTCCGACGGGGACTTGCAGGCTGTCGCGAAGCATCTTGCCGAAATAATAAGCCACAGCCGAGAACTGTCCGGCTGTTTCAGGAGTAGCTCCATGCCATGAGGTTGGTGCAAAATACTGCAAATGGTTGAGCGAATCGATAGCGGAAAGAGGCCATGCCACATCGTTTGTCTGCCAATTCGCCTTCATGTCGAAGAAACGCAAATCGGCATCGGAAACATTGGGAATATCCCTTGCGGCAGTGGCTGCCTGTTGAATGGTAAACGCCATGTTCGACTGTCCGGAACACAGCCACACCTCGCCGACGGCAACATCACGGAACACTTTCTTAGTCTTGTCCGATTCTACCACCAGCATCTGGTTGCGTGCCGCCTTCATGGGCTGGAGGGTAACGCTCCATTCACCACGGTTATTTGCTACAGTCTGCACCTTTTGTCCTGCGAACATCACCGTCACTTTCCTGCCGGCATCAGCCTTACCATGAATATCCAACGGGACTTCACGTTGCAGCACCATACCGTCGGTATAAATTTCAGCCATCTGCAAGCCGCCATAATCGCCCGTTATACCACCATACACCGTGCGGGCAAGAATACCGGCACCCTCCGCATTGGGATGAATCGCATCGGGAAGAAGATTCGGATAAGGATAAAGGGGAGCATGGAAATCAACGAGTTCCGCACCGCTCACCTTGGCAACGGTTTCTATCGCCTGCTGAATTTCCGTATGCCAAAGCTTGGTTCCGGAAATGAAACGCGGATGGCGATGCGCTATCGGCGTCATCCGCGCTATGATAAAACGGGCATTATGATTGACGCTGCGAAGTGAATCGATAAGAGCAAGATAGTCCGTCACGAACTCATCACGATAGTTCGGCCAGTTTCGCGGGTCTGTGTCATTGATACCTAAATGTATGACTACAATGTCGCCCTTGAACCGCATAGCTTCTTTGAACTCATTCTGCTCAAAATACGGACGGTGACCATGGCGCAACAAAGTGGCACCGGGTTTTCCGAAGTTGCCCACTACATATTTGTCGCCGAGCATCTTCTGCAACTGCACGGGATAAGAGAAATGCTCTCTGTCCTCAATGCCCGTACCGTATGTTATGCTGTTGCCCACACAAGCCACACGAATCGTGGGTTTGTTCTGCGGTTTTGCATGAACGGCAGAACAAGAGAAAAGCCACAACAATGCAAGCAGAATAGGACCATGCTTTGCCTTTCTAAAAAACGAATCTATAATAAAGGTCATTTTGTCAAGGTGAGTATTTATGAGAAAGACGGTTATATTTTCACTTTGATGATAAGTTTTCTTATCTTTCCTTCACCGATGACCGGTGCATGGGCATCCTCCGGCCATACTATCAGAATCTGCCCAGGTAGCATCTTGAAATAAGTTGCAGCCTGCTCATCATAAAGGGCGCAGTCTTCATCCTCATTGTAAGATTTAGTCTCGTTACGGCAATCAGACAGAGGTTTCCACCCTACGGTCTCTTCACCTTCAAGCAACACATGAATGTCAATGTACTTACGATGAACCTCAAGCACCTGCTTCTCGGCCTTCACACACTCCGGATTGCTGTTGTTGATAAAGAGTGCATCGCCCTCTACTTCGATGCGTCCCAAAGGAGCATCAAGCAGATTGTGGCTCTTCACATAATCAAAAACTTTCTTGAATAAAGGATGCAGCACTTCAAATCTGCCACAATCCTGCAAAGTAGATAATATCATAAGTTATCAGATTAGATAATTGAACATTAGTCCGTCAGTAAAATCTATACAAAGGTAATGATTTTTTCGTAAACACACGCAGTTGGTAATTCATAAATCATAATGGCCCGACCTTTCTCTGTAGCCAGACAAGGAAACTCGGAAAGCAAGAATAATGAATCGCCGGGCAGTGTTGTCGAGCGGGGACGCTCGACCTCCTATCGATTTTTTTTTCGCTTACGAGCACAAAAAAAGGTCTCCAAAGTCATTTGACTCTGAAGACCCTGATAAAAGAAGG
>ERZ1023670.515-NODE-515-length-10118-cov-16.820233_pt1 | contig 10118 bp, 8 predicted proteins | sample MGYA00380342_ERZ1023670 | MGnify/ENA primary metagenome ERZ1023670 (study PRJEB33179, sample SAMN07448984) | human gut metagenome | biome: Human-gut; feature: Human associated habitat; material: Faeces | host: Homo sapiens | place: India: Bhopal | collected...
CAAGATGAAGCACCAAGTCGGCTTCCAGTCCGTAGCGGTCGCGATAGTATGACAGGCGGCTATCGTGAGAGGCTGAATACACCCTAAGATCTCGTGCGCACATTTGCTCAAAAATAAAGCCAAATGTCTTTAATTGAGTCATTAAGGATTCTGGTGACAGGTTGAGTAATGCGACTGCAACCGATGGATCACAGAACGCTCGTTTGGGTCTGCTTTGGATTGTTGTCTTGCTCCTTATGGAAGGGCACCAAGCCTCTATGTCCTGAATGACAAACAGTTTTTCCAATGCCTCGATGTAGCTTTCAAGCGTAGGCCTGGTACATTCTACATCATCAGAAGCAGTAACGTCTGCCAATATGGATGTGGTTTTCGCCAATGTAGAGATGTTGCGTGCGTATGATTTCATTATCAGGTGCGCCAACTTCTGATTTCTCTTTACCCCATCTATGCGTGATATGTCATTCTTATATACAGACTTTACATACTTTTTGGCAACAAGTAATTTTGACTTGTCGTCACCTAAATTCAATGTTGCTGGCCAACCTCCTCTGCATGCAGCAAATATGATTTCTTCCATTTTTAGTTCCGAGGTAGCGAAGATTTCTTCTTGAGGATTGTCGAACATCTCCATCAATGATACGCTGCCGTTAGATTCACCATATTCCCACAGGCTCATGGGCAGCATCTCCATCCGGGAAATACGCCCTGTTCCACTATGATGGATTTTACTGTCGTCAATAGCGTTAGACCCTGTCAATATGAATTGACCAGGCAAGCCACGCTCATCAACCTTTGTGCGCATTGCATCCCATAGCATTGGGGCATCTTGCCATTCATCTATCAAGCGAGGCACTTCCCCTTCTAATAAGAATGAGGGCTTGGTAATGGCTGTAGCCAAATATTCTTCACGATGGTCAGTATCTTGTAAACTAATAACACTATTGGCCAATTGCTTGGCAGTGGTGGTTTTGCCACACCATTTTGGTCCTTCAATGAGCACTGCTCCCATTGCTTTAAGATGCGCTTTAAGTCGCAAGTCAAAGACTCTATTTAGATATGCCATATTTGATTTTGTTTTATGCTGCAAAGGTACTCATTTTAATTTGATTACCAAACGTATTTTAAGTTTTTGATGTGTTTTATTTTAAGTTTTTGTTCTAATCCATTTGTAGTTTTTGAGGTATTTCATTTGTAGTTTTTGGGGCGTTTTATCATGTGTTTTTGTGGTAAAGCACTACCTTTTAATAAGGTAGGCTGCACCTCGGAAATAAAAATAAATGTGATTTATTTTTGTTTTTCTCTCCATTTGCACTACCTTTGCAGCAGTTGAGTGCATGTTTGCTTATCGTTGCTTATTTCCATAATTGTAGCACATTTGCAGCACGCTCACGCAGATGGCTTGTTTAATAACGGTTTGCATTTCGAGGAAGTGAAGTAAAGTCCGGTAATCAAGGATAAATAAACATAGGACGGGCGCAACCCATTGGGTTGCGCCTATTTTTTTTGTAGGAGCAGTTGTAATTTCCGTGGGCCGCTGTGGCGCGTGTGTATGCGTTTACGAAAACGTTAAACGTTAAAACGTTAAGACGTTAGTAGGGTGGGCTTGGCAGGCTAATGAGCCAGAAGAGTGAACGGATATCCCCGTTTGGGCGGATATCCTCCGGTTTCAGCAGCAGGGTACGCTATTTTAATGGGATCGTATCTCGAATAGCACCCAAAATAGGAACCGCCGTGTGCGGAACCGCATGTACGGTGGTGTGAGTGGTCGGTAAACACGAAAGTAGGAGATAAACACCTATGATTAGTGTTTACCTCCTACTCGATCTCGATTGGGGGTGGAAAACTTTGGTCGGTTATTATTCAGTCCAAATGTTTTCCCATGCTTCTTTTGTTTGTGCTCCCTTCAGTGGGTTTACAAATGCAGGATGTTTGGGTGTCATACCTTCGCACTTCTTTATTTCGCCATACAGCCACTCTTCGTTTAAGGCGGCTACCGAAGTGCCCTTTATGTCTTTCTCTCTCTTCCACATGTTCTTGTACCAATAGTGGGCTTTGTGAGCCAGTTCTATCACCTGATTACGAGTGAGTACGTAGCATCTGAATGTTGATATGTCATTCTCTGAATCTATGGCGATAAAAACCCACGGGCCGATGACATGTTCCTTAAGAAAATCAATGTTTAAGCATTCGTCTATTGTAAATCCTAAAGGAAATGATTTTAACTTTGTTGTCTTTACCTGAATTAATGCAGTACGTGGCTTCCACATCTTTGCGTCTTCGGGTTTTAGACATATAATGTCCACTAATTTATAATTGTTGTAAGTGCTATTAGCATTAAATGCGTCCCATCCTTTCTGCATGAGTCTCATCTGCACGTAGCTTTCTCCAATAGCTCCAAGTCGTGCGCTTTGTCCATGTTTATTTGCCATATCATTAGTTATTTTGTCGTCTCCAATCAAATTCTTCTATGCCCAATATCTCCAATCCTTGATATTTCCATCTTTCCTGGTCAAAGTTTGGGGTATATCTTGTCATAAGCACTCTTACCTTATGATCTTCCGTTGATTCTCTTGCGAGATTGAAGTCCATAACACGCTCATTGACGTCTCTCGCCACTTCGTTTTTGCCAATTTGATAATATACTGTGCCAAATCGCGTAATACGAACCTGTTGTCTGAGGCAATCATCCAATCGCCAACTATGATTGTCGAGGATAAAGCCATAGAATCCGCTCCCATCAGCATCAGCCATAGCTCCTAAAGCCAGATAATATGGCGTATTGTCATTTCTCTCTTGTACTTCAATGACGTCGCCTGTGTATATTATCTCACCGTTGGTGTCTCGAAAATTGGTTTCAACACCGGCATAAATCCTTTGACATACATATCCCCTGCCTTTGCATTCGTCATGGAAAACTTCGCTAACAACTGCTTCGTTATGCTCTTCGGCATATTTGTCGTCTGTTTCCCATACATACATTTGGTCTCTATTAAAGAAGAAATTGCCAAATTTGGCGTAGCCAAACTCGCCACGTCCCTTTACATAACGGACTTTCAGGTCAGGTAAGAAAGTATTGATACCAGCTCCTATTTCGTATTTATGTAGAGCAGTGTACTTATTTAGAGTTTTTAGTGTCCATACTTTTGGAAACTTTGGATATGATTGACTTGTACGCCATACACCACATTCTTTGCCAATAATATCCCACCATGTTTTTGGTAGTGCAATATTCGAAATGTTCACGGCTTCCTCAAACAACGGTGCAATTTCCATATCATGAAATCCTGCAATGCCGCAACCTATGCGTGTAACCAAAAATCTGTTATCTGGATGTGTTTTGGCGTATTCAAGAAACTTATTTACGTAAGGTTCAATAGTTTCCACACCACCTTGCATGGTTGGAATAGCATAACACCTACCCGTGGGGCCAACACCAACACCCCATTCTGCGCCGAACTTTTCCATGGCGACACGTGCTGCGCCACCAGTATGATAGCCTTTAAGGTTACTACCAAACACAAATATTTCGCTACGCGACAACTCTGTGATTTTATTGGGAGTTGCCGAAAAATCTCTAGGTTTCATGCTTTTTACATTTAATGGTTGTTAGTCTGCCATTATTATTTCTCCTGTTTCTGTCAATTTTGAATGGCCACATTTGGGACAATGTCCTTCTACCGGATTCCATGTGCGAAGTCCATCCATTCGCCCACATATTGGACATTCTGGATATTGTTCTTGCAATGTAACTTTTACTATTTCCTTGCAGTGTGAACAAAAGAAGTAGTATTTAGTACCAAACATCAAGGCTTCGTAGCCCTTTGCGTCTGCTATAATTCCATATCCGCACTTTGTGCATTTGTAACCTCTTAATGTGGCCATCGTGTTGAAAGTCTAATTTGAAACGTATAGGCTAATTTAAAAGTGTACCACTTTCTAATTACGAAGTGTACTACTTCAAACCGTTTACAAAGGTATTCATAAATTATTAAACAGCCAAATATAATTTGCGAAATTATTTGATTTTCTTATTAAATTTCTTAGTTTCTTTCAATCTGTATGATTCGCCGTTCATATTTGCCAAAAAGCATTATGCGTAAGTTTGTCAACCACAAGGTATGTGTTGATTTTGACTGGAGTCACAATCATACGAACGAATCTAATGGCAGATCATTCAAGATTGGTACTGTTCATGTGCAAGAATGGAATATGGGTAAAGACGGAAAATTCCATCGCATTTCGGAAAAAGCTCGTTTTATGAGCAACAAAGAAATGAAAAGTATGGTTCGCTTATCAAAGCTTTTTGTCCGACAGTTAAGTTTAGATAAGATGTAGATATGGTTAGATAAGTTGGGGGTTAACTGCATCACATGTTAGTCCTTCAAGCAAGCCAGCGGAATGATTTTGATACCATCCGGACGAGTGTGCCATTTCTCTGCCTGTGATAACCATCAGCAAGTCGGGTTCACGTAATAAGCTCAAATGCTCATCGGCAGCCCTTTTGAGATATTCCATATTGTTTGCTATATAATGATGCTGCATAGATACTGGTTTCTTGTGGATTCTGCAAGGTGTTTGGTATTTTTGTGGCATTTTGTTTGGTGTTTTTGCGCAGTTCACTATTCCGTGTGGGCCACTGCGGCAGCGCAAGTTCAAGATAAAACTTTCTTCCCAGGTACAGGCGTATGCGTTTTCGAAAACGTCAAAGCAAAGAAGCCAAAACAAAAACGTTAAACGTTATAACGTTAAGACGTTAGTAGGGTGGGGCTTGGCAGACTAAGGAGCAAGAAAAGTGAACGGATATCCCCGTTTTGGGTGGGTGGATATCCTCCGTTTTCAGCATACAGTATTCGTAATTAAATAAATCCAAGCCTTTAAAATCTGATTTGTTATCTATTAAATGCCCTATTCTCATTGTCTTTTGTATTAGTTAATTTAGAATATTTCCTGTATCTTTTCAGAGACATAATTGGGTAATATCTTTTTAAATTTAAGCTCCATTCCCATTGGTACATATATTATTTTGAGATTTAAACACCAATAAAATGCAGTCTCATCAACAAATTCTATCGAATTAGATAAAGTTATGTATGTTACGTCTGTACCGAAGAAGGCATTTTTACCAATTGACTTGACATTATCTTTGATCCTAATTGTTGATTTATTACCAACATAAGCAATCAATCTTCTTTCTCTAATATCATATAAGATTTCATCTGTTATTTCGAAATTTGATGATTGATTATCAATATGCACTCCATTAACAATTTTACCATTATCACAAGGTAACCAAATGCCAGCAAATGGGTTGTCTCCTATATGTTTTACAGATTTTGGTATCTGAATGTGCTTTATGTTCTTTTCACTAAATGCGCCACCTTTAATAAAAATGACTGTAGGAGGAATATTCACGACTTCTTCAGTTCCAAAATATCTATATAATGTTTTCTTGTCATTAGAAAGCAGAAAACTATTCTCAACGACAAAATTGCAAGAGTTACATTCAATGTTTGTTATACTAGCACAAAAAACGTTGTTTCCGATTCTTACTAATGATTCTGGCAGGATAAGTTTTTTTAAACAATGCACATCGCACTCGGAATACAAGTCATTAAAACTATCATCACATAGAACTTCTGTTCCCTCTGTCACAGAATACTCGTATCCGTATGTACCCCAAGAACATAAAAACCTACGCCCATCGGAACTATATATTCCAGTACCGCATTCACCTATTTCTTTTATTTCATGCTGTTCAACAAATGTCTCATCCTTGATATCATGTTGCTTACACAATAATTCCAAGCGTACTTCGGCCAACGTGCAACCTCCTACAGAATGGACTGATTTCAAATAATAATTGTATGCAGCTTGATAGTCTTTAGCTGTTCCAATAGCATTTTCATAACAGTATCCCAACAGAAAAAGTATTACCGAGTCTGAAGTATCATAATAATAGTCAATTAAGGAGAATGCTTTGTCATAATTTCGTTCTATTCCAGTTCCATTTAAATAGCAGAAGAACAAATGGCGTATAGCATTTAAATTACCTTGCTGTGCAGATTTATCAAACCAATATACAGCATCAATCCAACTGACAGGATACTCGATCACGCCTTTACTATAAACTTCTCCTATTATTGTTTGTGCTTCACTATCTCCTAATTCTGCAGCACGCTGATAGAATTTAATACTTTCCTTAAAGTTCTGCTGAACATGTTCACCCTTTCTGTAATAATTAGCAAGTCTTTTATTCGCATAAGCATATCCTAAACAGGCTGCATGTTTCAACTTTTCTATACTAAAGGTATCCTTTCGTATTGCTATCCAATAAATAGCAGGCACAAATTCTAAAGATGCAGCCTTCTGAAAAAACTCATTTGCATGATTTGAGTCCTTATACAAGTCTTCTTCAGCTTCTCTACACAAAGAGAAGTCTATATGATTATCACACATTGCTCTATGAATAGGATTCTTACGATAATTTTTAATATTGTAATAGTCATTTTGAAAATGATAAAAATGTCGACATATTCCACATGAGGCATTAACATTCCCCATAGATTTAGCTGTGTAATAAAATTCTAACGCCTTGTAATCATTTATGGGAGTAAATTTGCCTCTAGAATAAGTGTCTCCTAATTGAATCATAGCTTGGGTGTCACCTTTGATAGCATTTGATAAAAGGCTTAGTTCTAAATGTCTGTTCCTTTTTCGCTCGTCATAAAACACATTGTGTAACATCTCGCGTTCTATAAAGCCAATGCTATTGACCAAAAGATATGCTGATAGTAGTTTAGAAATGCCAACACTATTTATGTGATTACTTACATATGCGACCAATGCTTCCTTATTCATAGACAAGAAGAACTCCAAAGGTTTGTGGTCAATAGATATTAACTTTATAATCAGCGTAAGATAAATGCCTGCATAATCATCAATATATTCATTAAAATCAGAAATCGTTCGACATTTATATTGAAACTGAGGAGTACCAAGGTCGCGTGAATATTGACCCTGCATAGATGGGACAAACATTCCATCATAATCAATGAGAACGATATTGCTATCGGCAGTTACAATTATATTGTCAGGCTTTAAATCTCCATGGGCAAGATGCGATGGCAACAGCCACTCTATCATATCCTGAAGATTGTTATATAGATTAGCCATTTTCTCGCTATTGTCATAATTACGAGAAATATACTCACTTAATCCTAAGCCGTCAACCCAATCCATTAATAGCACAGGAAATTCGTTATCTTCAGTTTGAGTGGTATCAACAAACAATTCTTTTTCATAATAACTTGTTGAAACGAAATGTTTTGTATGGATATTGCTGAAAACGGAGGATATCCACCCACCCAAAACGGGGATATCCGTTCACTTTTCTGGCTCTTTAGTCTAATGGCGTTGCAAAATTAGTCATTTCTGTGGGTTTCTGTACTTTTTATGTTGCTTTTTTGGCGCATGGAGGCTCCTTTCAACTCAAAGCGCACGCTTGTGTGCACCAACCGGTCGAGGATGGCGTCTGCCGCGGTGGTGTTTCCCTTCATCACGTCATACCAGTTCGCCACGGGCAACTGCGAGACTATGATGGTGGCCTTCTGCCCGTGCCTGTCCTCTATGATCTCCATGAAGTCAAGCAGCTGCTGCCCGTCGAGCACCTTCATGCCAAAGTCATCCAGTATGAGCAGGTCCGTCTGTGCCAGCTTGGCAAAGAAGCGGTGCAGCGTGCTTGAGATGCGTGCAAGGGCTATTTCCTCGAAGAGGCGATAGAGATTGTAGTATGCCACCTTGTGGCCATTCATGCAGGCCTGATGGCCGAGGGCCGTCCCAAGCCAGCTCTTGCCTGTTCCGGCAGCTCCGGTTATGAGCACGGACACTCCCTTGCGCACATAGTCGCATGTGGCCAGGTTCAGCACCTTCTGTTTGTCCACTCCGCGCTTGCCGTCGTAAATGACCTCGCTGATGGAGGCCTGGTAGCGGAAGCGGGCTTTCTTCACGAGACGTGAGTTGCGGCTTGTCGTCCGACTGTCCTGCTCGGCCTGTATGAGCAGCTGCAAGCCGTCCTTGAGGGAGAGCGAGTCATGCTGTCGCGTCTCCTGCATGGTAGTCCAGTAATGGGCCATTCTTGGCATTTTCAGACTTCTTAGGGCGTTTGATATTTCATCCATTTGTTTGTTGTTTTGGGTGGGTTGATGTATGTGTTGTTTAACTCTGTTACCTAAACTGCTCGCGTCCTCTTATGTTGTCATGCTCGGGTGGGGAGAGAAGGCTGCCTTCCTGTGCCACTCCCGCGCATTTGCTTTCCACAAGAGAGCGTATGAACCTGTAGTTACAGCGTCCATGCCTCAGGGCAGTCTCGCAGGCCGTACGGAAGACCACCGGCTCGCTGCTTCTCTGCAGGTTGAGCAGGCCGTCGCATGTGCGGTAGTGTGTCTCCGCTGGCATGTTGGAGTCGTAGAAGATGCGCGTCATCACCTCCGCGAGTTCCCTGGACGCCTTTCTGGCACGCTCTATGTACTTGCCGGCGCTCAGTCCCCTGTACTCGCTCGAGTTGCTTGCAAGGTGCTCCTCCACGATGGTGTACTTGCCTTTGGCATGGTCTCTTGGGTGCGTTGCGACGAGTTCCCCGTCCACGTAGATTTTCACGAGCGAGCGTGTGTAGGCCACGTGGGCCTTTTTGGAGATATGCTGGTACGGCACGCTGTAGTAGTGCTGGTCGCGTCCGAGGTATATGCAGCAGTTGGTGGACACCTTGAGGCTCGTGTAGGAGACTATCTCAAAGTCCGTTGCCGGCAGCGGTCTCAGGTTGGGGCGGTCGATGGCAAGGAAGCGCTCCTCGCGGGTGTACGGGTTCTTCTGCATGCGCTTCTGGTTGTGCTTGCGCATCTTGTCCGTGGCTGCGGCATTCAGCTCGTCGATGGAATAGAAGGTCTCGTTGCGGAGCTCCGCGAAGACGCGCATGTATACGAGCCTGACATTGCCCTCCACGTTGGACTTGTCCCTGGGGCGGACGGGGCGTGCCGGCACCACGACCGTTCCATAGTGGTTGGCCATGTCCTCAAGCACCCTGTTGAGCGACGGCTCGTACCTGTCGGTCTTGACGACCGCTGCCTTGAGGTTGTCGGGAACGAGCATTCTCGGCACGCCTCCAAGGTGTTTCAGGCACTGTGTGATGGCGTACACAAAGTCCTCCGTGCGCTGTGACGGGACGAAGAGCAGGAAGCCGTAGTCGCTTGCGGGAAGTGTTGCAACAAAAGCCTGGCATTGCACCATCTCGCCCGTCTCCAGGTCGATGTACCCCATCGTGTCACCCGTGAAGTCAAGGAAGAGCTTCTCACCGCCCGTGCGCATGTCCGCCAGAACGGTCGATGGAGACTCCTTCTTCGCCTCGGTGTTCTGGCTGTAGTGAAAGCGGAACTGGGTGAGGCTGTAGTGGTCGTCGGGATGCTCCTCCACGTACTCCTCCCACAGGAGTTTCTGCGTCACGTGCTTGCGCCTCATCTCCTCCTGGAGGTATGGAAGCAGTTCCTTGAACACCTCGAAGCGACTGTCCGTGTATGCGGGATTGCCGCCCTTGAGGCGATGCTCAAGCACGGGATCGTCGAGTTTGAGAAGGCCGTCTATGCCGAGTCTGTCGGCAAGAGCCTTCCTTACGTAGTTGTTTGCGGTCTCCTTGTTGATGCCGACTATCTCGGCGGCCTTGCGGTTGGAGACACCCTCCTTCTTCAGGAGCAATAGCTGTTTAATCTGGCTCATGTCCTTTGTCTTTCCTGCCATGGTCACGTGTTGTATGTTGGTTCTTCCACATACAATAACGTAAAAAGAGCAGAGAAGTGAACGGACATGCTCCGTTTTTTTGATGCGGGTTGACATTCAACGGGAAAAGTGAACGGACATGCTCCGTTTTTCGGTCGCAAGCGTCTTGATGACAGCGACTTCTGTTTCTCCGAGTGAACGGACATGCTCCGTTTTTCATGCTATTTAGGTGGTCTGTCACACACCTTCGTAGCTGGTGAACGGCAATGCTCCGTTTTTTGAGGCGTTTTTGGGCGTTTTAATCGATGTTGAACGGCAATGCTCCGTTTTTTAAGCCTCTTTTAACCCCTTTC
>ERZ1023670.517-NODE-517-length-10115-cov-6.545527_pt1 | contig 10115 bp, 8 predicted proteins | sample MGYA00380342_ERZ1023670 | MGnify/ENA primary metagenome ERZ1023670 (study PRJEB33179, sample SAMN07448984) | human gut metagenome | biome: Human-gut; feature: Human associated habitat; material: Faeces | host: Homo sapiens | place: India: Bhopal | collected...
CACTTGTCCATGTTCACGATGGCCTTCACATCGCCCGTGTTCACTTCCATTACTATCGCCACGCCCACTGACGCGTTGATGAGTTTCAGTTCCTTCAGTAGCGCACGCTCCGCCAGATCCTGCATTCCCACATCTATTGTCGTCACGATGTCGGCTCCGTCTATTGGCGGCACATCGATTATGTCGAGGAATTTGTTGAGCACCTTGCGCCGTTGTTTCGTTCCTTTCGTTCCTCGCAGTATTGAGTCGCACGACAGTTCGAGTCCGCATTGCGCCGTGTCCTTGGCTCCGTACATCTTGCCAATGGTGCGTTCGGCGAGCGATCCGTATGCCTGTTTGCGTGCATTGAACTCTTCGAAGTGGAATCCTGCACTTTTGCCGAGCACGAACACCGGCAGCCGTCGCACTTCGGAGAAGGTGCTGTAGTTTATGCGTTTCGGCCACATCAGCCAGTGTGCATTGTTCTTCTTCTGTCCTTCCTCGAGTCGTTTCTTGAACTCCTCTGCCGACTTTTCGGGGAAGATGGCGTTCAGTCCCATGCAGATGGAGTCGAGTTTCTCTGCCCAGAGTGTGTCCTTCTTCGCCCTTTTCAGTGTTCGGAAGTCCATGTATATCCTGTATTCCGGCAGCGACGAGGCCAGCAGCTGTCCGTCGCAGCTCAGTATGTTGCCTCGTGCGGGCGGTATCGGTTTGTTGTCGGCCTTTACGCGGTCGGCCACTTGCAGCCAGAAGTCGCGCTTGACAGTCATTATGTAGAGCGTCTTCCCTATCACCGCTATTGCCAGCAGCGTCATCACTATGGCGATGAAGCTGTATCGCGGCATCACTTTCTTATAGTCGAATTTGCTCATTCTCAGTCGTTTGTCGGGATGGTTATTATATATGGCGGCTGCGTGGGTATGTGCAGCACGCTGTCTTTGTTGCTTCTAAGTTTTTCGAGCACCTTGCTTTCGCGGCTCTGTTCGGTGAGTTCGCTGTTGCTTGACAGTGCTCTGTATTTCGCGTCTTGCAGCTCTTTGTTGAGTTTGTCTATCTTTATCAGACTCTGTTGGCAGCTGTACCGGTTGCTGATGTAGATGATTGTGAAGACGAATGCAATCATTATCACTCCCATCTGCCGTCTGATGAACTTTGCCTTGAGTATGTCGCCTCCGATGACTTTTGCCAGGCTCAGGTCTGAAACGTTGCCTGTCTCGTTTTCTTCCGCCTGTCCTCTGATGATTGAGAGGAACGAGTCGGCTGTGCCGTTGCCGCCGTTTCCCTTTGCTGCGGCCTGCTTCTGTGTGTCCTTTGCGTTGCCGTCGCCCTTCTGCGCAGGCTCCGTTCTGTCGGCTCCGTCGTCGTCACCGCTGCCTTTTGCCGTCTTCACGGTGTCGTGGGCAACGGTTTCTGCCTCCCTTGCGGCGATGTCGTTGAGTATCTGCCCTGGGCCGGGTTTTGTGTTGTCTTCGTTCTGTTTCATTTCTTTTCGGCAATTCTGAGTTTCGCGCTGCGGCTTCTCGGATTCTTCTCCAGTTCTTCGTCCGACGGTGTTATCACCTTGTTGTTCACGAGGCGGAACGGTGTCTGTATGCGTCCGAAGAAGTCCTGCTCCACCTTTCCTGCCGCGTTGCCCGCTTTCATGATGTTCTTCACGATGCGGTCTTCGAGCGAGTGGTAGGTTATCACCGACAGTCTGCCCTCCGGCGCGAGCAGTTCCGTGGCGGCGAGCAGCATTTCCTTGAGTGCGTCCATTTCGTGGTTCACCTCTATGCGCAGTGCCTGGAACAGTTTGGTCATGTCCTTCTTCTCACGTTCGCGTTTGAAGAGCGGTGCGGCGATGTCCATGAAGTCGTTTGTCGTAGCTATCTTCTTCGTCGTGCGTGCCTTTGCCACTGCTGCCGCTATGCGTCGTGAGTTCTTCAGTTCGCCGTAGATGTAGAACACGTCGGCAAGCTGTTCCTCGTCGTAGGTGTTCAGTATGTCGGCGGCTGTCATTCCTGCGCGTTTGTTCATGCGCATGTCGAGTGGCGCGTCGAAGCGGAACGAGAATCCGCGTTCGGCGTCGTCGAAGTGGTGTGACGACACGCCGAGGTCGGCGAGGAGTCCGTCTATGTGGTCGATGCCGTAGTATCGCATCCAGTTCTTGAGGTAACGGAAGTTGCTTCTCACGAATGTGAATCCTTCGGCGTCGGCAGGTATGTTGTTTTCGGCGTCGGCATCCTGGTCGAAGCTGAACAGGCGTGCGCCTCCGGTGAGTCGGCTCAGTATCTCGCGTGAGTGTCCGCCGCCTCCGAAGGTGACATCCACATAGATGCCGCCGGGTTTCAGTGCCAGTCCGTCGATGCTCTCGTTGAGGAGCACAGGTACATGATATGTCTCTGCTGTCTTTATTGTCATAACTTGTTTTCTTCGTTTTGTCAGGGTGTGCGGCGCGTGTCTGGTGTCATGTCTGCGCCGTCTGGTGTCAGAGTGTTGCCTCGGTTGCCGTTTCGCCCATTATTTCTTCGAGTGCCTTGCCGAAGTCTGCCGCTTCCATGAAGGGCTGCTGTGTTCGCTCGTTGCTCCACACTTCTATGGTGTCGCCCATGCCGATGAATTTTATGTCCTGCTCTATGCCTGCCATCTGGAGGTAGCGTCGCGGCATGAGGAGTCGGCCGCTGGAGTCGAGTGTCACCATCTCCACATCCGAGACGAACTGCCGGAATATCTGCTGGTGTGTGGGGTTCCAGCGGCTTAGCCGTGCCCTCAGGGCGTCCATCTGTTCGTTCCACACCGATTCGGGGTAGAGCACGAGGCACTGCTGGAACACGTCCTTGCGCAGGACGAGATGTTCCTCGCCCGCGGCTTGCAGCACCTTGCGGAATGCTGCCGGCAGGAATGCCCTGCCTTTGGTGTCGGTTCGTGCTTCTATGTTACCTAAAAATCGCATGTGTACAATATAAATGTTTTTTGGGTTCAAAGTTACACAAATTTCTCCACAACTCTCCACTTTTCCCCACAAATATTTCTTTCGGGTATGATTTTTTTGTTTTTGAGGGGAGAAGGAGGGGTGGGTTTTGAGAATTCAGGAGTTTGTTTTTTAGGAGACAGGAGTTAAGAATACAGAAGTTAAGCCGAATGTTTTTGGGATTTGGAATTTGTGGCGGAGGGCATTATGAATTATGAATTCGGAATTATGAATTGCATAATAAAGGTTTGGTGTCGGGTTTTTACGATGATGCGGTGCAATGTTGTAATGCGTTGCGGTTCAATGTGGTTACGGGTTAGGGTGGTGTTGTCGAGCGGGACGCTCGACCTCCTATCTGCCAATTCACAACTGGCTTTGCGGCAAGCCTTTCTGTCAGTCAAAACATACGGCTTAACTTCTGTATTCTTAACTCCTGCATTCTAAAAACCAAACTCCTGTCTTCTTAATCCCATAACCTCTTGATTTTCAGTGTCAATCCATGCATTTTAAAAACAAGCCTTGTTTGCACTCAAAAGAAGGCTTCTTTACACTCCAAACAAGGCTTGTTTTCACTGCAAAGAAGTCTTGTTTTCAAACCGACTGAATTGTGTTGTTTTTGTCGAATCATTAAGATTTTGTTGCGGAAACGAACATTTTTCAACTAAAAATGGAACTTTTAGAAAAAGATATGTTATTTTTGCAGTGCATTAGCAGAAGAAAGCATGAACGAGATAACAGAGAAGACCATCGACATCGACAGGATATTGCAAAGCAAAATGGGGAAGAAGGCGCGTTATGTGCCGCGTTTCCTCACGGCATGGCTCAAGAGGATTATCCATCAGGACCAGGTGAACGCGTTCATTTGGGAGAACCGCCATCTCACTGGCGTAGAATGGCTTGAGGCGTGTGTGCGATACCTTAGGATGGACATCGAGATTGTGGGCAAGGAGAACCTGCCCCCCGCCGACGACGGACGCCTCTACACCTTCGTTTCCAACCACCCTCTGGGCGGTCAGGACGGAGTGGCCCTCGGTGCCGTGATAGGGCGGCATTACGGCGGACGCTTCCGCTATCTCGTGAACGACCTGCTCATGAATCTGCCCGGACTCGCACCCGTGTGCATCGGCATCAACAAGACGGGGCGCAACAGCCGCGACTTCCCACGCATGGTGGAGGCAGGATTCAACGGCGACAACCACATACTCATGTTCCCCGCCGGACTCAACAGCCGCCGCCAACCAGACGGTAGCATACACGACATAGCATGGAAAAAGACATTCATCGCCAAGAGCGTTGAGCATCAGCGCGATGTGGTGCCCATCCACTTCAGCGGCTGCAACAGTCGCCGCTTCTACCGCATAGCACGCTTCAGCGACCGCTTCCTGCCATTCAACCTCGCCATGATTTTCCTCGTGGACGAGATGTACCGCAACGTGGGCAAGCACTTCACCATACACATAGGCAAGCCCATTCCGTGGCAGACCTTCGACCGCTCGCGCACACAGGCAGAGTGGGCGCAGTGGGTGGAGGACAGAGTCTATGAGCTGCCGAAAGGTTAGAACCGCGCACCCATGCCGTCGCCAAGGGATTGTAGAGCCACTCCCCCTCCGGCATCACCGCAAGATTGAAAAGAAAAACAGACAAGAGATTACAATAACAATGGAAGAGCCAATCATCGCACCCATTAGCAAAGAGATACTGAAAAGCGAACTCACGCCGGAGCGACAGCTCCGTATGACCAACAAAAGCCACAACGAAATCTACGTCGTGACAGCCCACAACGCGCCCAACGTGATGCGCGAGATAGGCCGTCTGCGCGAGATAGCCTTCCGCGAAGCCGGTGGAGGCACGGGGAAGGAGATGGACATCGACGAGTTCGACACCTGCGAGAACTGCTATAAGCAGCTCATCGTCTGGAATCCCGAAGCCGAAGAGATAATCGGAGGCTACCGCTATATGCTCGGAAGCGACTGGCAGCTCGACGGCAACGGGCAGCCGAAGCTCGCCACAAGCCACATGTTCCACTTCTCCGACCGCTTCATCAGCGACTACATGCCATACACCGTGGAACTGGGACGCTCCTTCGTGACACTCGAATACCAGAGCACACGCCGCGGCGCGAAGAGCCTCTTCGCTCTCGACAACCTCTGGGACGGACTCGGAGCACTCACCGTCATCAAGCCGGAAGTGAAGTACTTCTTCGGAAAAATGACGATGTACCCGTCATACATACGCCGCGGACGCGACATGATACTCTATTTCCTCAAGAAGCATTTCGACGACAAGGAGCACCTTATAATACCGCTCAAGCCGCTCAAGATAGAGACACCCGAAAGCGAACTCGCCGCCCTATTCTCGAAGGCCGACTTCCGTGAGGATTACAAGATACTCAATACCGAAATCCGCAAGCTCGGATACAACATCCCGCCACTCGTCAATGCCTACATGAGCCTCAGTCCGACGATGAAGCTCTTCGGCACCGCCATCAACTACGGATTCGGCGATGTGGAGGAAACGGGCATACTCATTGCCGTCGATGAAATACTCGAAAGCAAGCGGGTGCGCCACATCGATTCCTACATAAAGGAGCATCCCGAAGCAATGCAGATAACAAGTGGGGCGAACAACGTGATTTACCGCGAAAAGCCCTGATCTGTCTTAGAAAGGCTTAAAAAGGCTTAGAAAATGCTTAGAAAGGCTTAGTCAGGCATAAAAAGGCTTAGATAATGCTTAGCCAGGCTTAGTCAGCCTTAAAAAAGGCTTAGTCAGGCTTAGAAAGGCTTAGTCAGGCTTAGAAAAATCACGACACCCCTCACACCAATCTTATCGGATTCACATTTTATAACTAAAAACTATAGTGACATGAAAATCAGATTATTGGCATCGGCAGTAGCTGCCGTAGCTATGCTTTTCACAACCTCAACGGCTGCAAAAGCACAGCAGACACCGCGACCGGAATACCCGCGTCCGCAGTTTGAACGCGCCGCATGGGTGAACCTCAACGGCACATGGACCTACTCTTTCGACTTCGGAAAGACAGGAAAGGAAAAGAACTGGCAGAACCAGAAGGCTTTCGACGGAAAGATTCTCGTACCGTTCTGCCCCGAAAGTTCGCTCTCCGGCGTTCAGCACACCGACTTCATCAACAGCATTTGGTATCAGCGCAGCATCAATATCCCTGCCGCATGGGACGGAAAGAAAATCCTCCTCAACTTCGGCGCAGTAGATTATGAAGCCCATGTCTATATCGACGGAAAGCTGGTACGCCTGCACAACGGCTCAGGCTCATCGTTCAGCTGCGACATCACACGCTATGTCAAGGCCGGACAAAGCCACAACCTCGTCGTACAGGTGAACGACGACCTCCGCAGCGGTATGCAACCAGGCGGAAAGCAGAGCACACGCCTCAACTCCTACGCCTGCTCCTACACCCGCACGACGGGCATCTGGCAGACAGTGTGGATGGAAGCTGTCGATAAGGAAGGCCTGAAGAGCGTCTTCGCAGTGCCCGACATCGACCAGAAGCAGCTCGTGATACACCCGCAGTTCTATGCCGAGAACGCCGGCAACCGCCTCGTCGTGACACTCTTCGACGGCAAAAAGGCAGTGGCAAAGGCAAGCGTGGTGTGCGGCAACAACTCCGTCGTAGTGCTGCCGGTGAAGAACATGAAGCTCTGGAGCCCCGAATCGCCCTTCCTCTACGATGTGAAATACCAGGTGGTGAAAGGCGGTAAGGTAATCGACGAGGTGAACTCATACGCAGGTATGCGCAAGGTGCATCTCGCCAACGGCTACTTCTACCTCAACAACAAACCCTACTACCAGCGTCTCGTGCTCGATCAGGGCTTCTATCCCGACGGCATCTGGACAGCACCCACCGATGCTGCCCTGAAGAAGGACATAGAACTCGCCAAGGCTGTGGGCTTCAACGGAGCGCGTCTGCACCAGAAGAGCTTCGAGGAACGCTACTATTACTGGGCCGACAAGCTGGGTTACCTCACATGGGGAGAAAGCGCGAGCTGGGAACTCAACTGGAACAACAACGAGGCATGCGGCAACTTCATCAACGAGTGGGCTGAACTCGTGGAGCGCGACCGCAACCATCCGTCGCTCGTGACATGGACTCCGCTCAACGAGACATGGCGTCTCACCAACCCCGAAGTATATACCCGCTTCGTGCAGAATCTCTATCAGCAGACAAGAGCTCTCGACGGCACCCGACCCGTGAACGATGCCAGCGGCGACGCACACATCGTCACCGACATCTGGACCGTACACAACTACGAGCGCGACCCGCAGAAGCTCATTCAGGACTTCACCTTCGAGCACGGAAAGGAACCTTACCGCAACGTGCGCGACCAGGATTGGCTCGCAAAGTATGAGGGACAGCCCTACATGCTCGACGAGTTCGGAGGCCTGCCCTGGATTAAGGAGTCGGAACGCAGCACATCATGGGGCTACGGAAACAACATCGACAACATAGAAGACTTCTACTCAATCCTCCGCAAGGAAGTGGAGGCCATCAAGAGCTGCAAGCACATCACCGGCTTCTGCTACACCCAGATAACCGATGTTGAGCAGGAGAAGAACGGAATATACCACTACGACCGCACACCGAAGTTCGACACAAAGCGCATCAAGGAAATCTTCGAGCTCATCCCGTCGAACATTGAAAAGGTGGAGGATCTGAGCTACTAAGCACGGTTCCGGCTTATGAAAAGCCAGGGAAGCTGAAGGAGTGAGTGGACGCAATGCCTATGCTCCGCCTGCCACGACGCAGGATATGGAGCATAGGCTGTGCCTCGCAGCTTGCAGAGCAGGCTCTCGCCCTTCCGCTTCTTTGGCTTTTTCTTTTTCGACACTCCCTTCGTCTTCTTGACGGCGACTTCACGAATGCTTGCCATCGCCTGCATGGATCCGTGACATTACATACGGAAACAGGCTGCCGCAGACACTGCCATGCCCAGTATTCTCATAAATGAAAACATAAGACAATGAAAAACATCATTCTCGGAGCAATGGCATTGCTCTCCACAACATGCGCCACGGCACAGACTTTCGCCGACGGCGGCATACAGATAAAGATAAGAAACCACATCGGACGGCGCATCGACACTTGCATAGAACGCCGTGTGAAGGCGCAGGACACCGATGAACTCATAGCCCCCTTCCGCCAATACACCGAGGGAGGAGGCTGGCAGATGGAGTTCATCGGCAAGTGGATGCTTGGAGCCTGCGCCTCGTATGCCTACTCGCACGATGCCGCTTTGCGCGACAAGATAAGCGATGCCGCCCGAAAACTCATGGCTACCCAGGCTGCCGACGGCTACATCGGCAACTACAAGGCTTCCGACCGCCTCACCAATTGGGATATATGGGGACGCAAGTATGTCGCGCTCGGACTCCTTGCCTACTACAAACTCTCCGCCGACAGCCATGCCCTCACTGCCGTCGGCAGGCTCATCGACTCGCTGATGCACGACCTCGACGCCACCGGCATCGACATTGCCGCCACCGGCAACTACTTCGGCATGGCGAGTTGCTCCGTACTCGAACCCGTGGTTTACCTCTATAAGGCCACGGGAGAGAAGCGTTATCTCGACTTCGCACGCAGCATCGTGACGAGCATCGAGCGCGACGGGCATGCACAGCTCATAGCGAAAGCCCTCGACGGAGTGCCCGTCTATCGCCGTTCGGCCTATCCCAAGTCGTGGTGGAGCTATGAGAACGGACAGAAGGCCTACGAGATGATGTCGTGCTACGAGGGACTTGTGGAGCTGGGCAATGTCCTGCACGACCCGCTCTATCTGCAAGTTGCCGAGCGGACAGCGGCAAGCATCATCGAAAACGAGATAAACGTCGCCGGGTCGGGAGCCGCCTTCGAGTGCTGGTATGAGGGAAAGAAAAACCAGATACTGCCCGCCTATCACACAATGGAGACCTGCGTCACATTCACATGGATGCAGTTCTGCGCCCGTCTGTTGCGCAATACGGGCAACAGCATGTATGCCGACACCTTCGAACGCACCATGTACAACGCCCTGATGGCGTCGATGCGCAGCGATGGAGGGCAGATTTCCAAATACAGTCCGCTTGAAGGACGGCGCGTAGAGGGCGAGAACCAGTGCGGACTGCACATCAACTGCTGCAATGCCAACGGTCCGCGCGGCTTCGCCTTGATTCCGCAGACAGCCTATACCGTGCGTGACAGCCGCATAGACGTGAATCTCTACCTCGACTCCGAAGCCTCCCTGCGGATGGGAAAGAACCTTGTCGGCATCGACATGCAGACACGTTATCCGCTCGACGGCAAGGTGCATCTCGTCGTGAATCCGCGCCGCAGCGAGGCGTTCGCCATAGCCCTGCGCATCCCCTCATGGGTGGATTCCGGCTTTACGGTGCTCCTCAACGGCGTGGAGCAGCCCTGTCTGCACAAGGGAGGCTACCTCGTCATGGAACGGAAGTGGGCGAAGGGCGACATCATCGACATCGACTTCCGCCTGAAAACCAAGGTGCAGACATTCAACCACCATCAGGCCGTCACGCACGGACCGCTTGTCTTCGCACGCGACAGCCGCTTTGCCGACGGCGATGTGGACGAGTGTGCCGTGGTGAAGTGCGATGCCGACGGCACCGTTGAGGCCCGCCTCACCGACACCGACGGTTCCTCATTCGCTTGGATCACAATGGAAGTGCCGGCAGTTCTGGGCACCGACCTCGAAGGCGACGACAACAAGGCAGTGCGATGGGTGAAGTTCTGCGACTTCGCCTCGGCAGGAAACGACTGGAACAAAGACTGCCGTTACCGCGTGTGGATACCCAAGACGCTGCACCAGATGTCGGAACCCTACCACAAGTATTGACGATTTTGAAAGGTAAAAAAGTAAAGAAGTAAAAAAGTAAAAAGGGAATGTGAGAGGGCGGCATCCTGACATTCCTGTCGGAAAGAGCCTCCTTGTCGTGCATGTCTGAATGGAAATGCGCCGCAAGGAGGCTTTTCTCTTTCCGTTTCTGCCTGTTCCGTCGCGAGCCGTAAGCCCCCGACACCCCGCCTCTGTCGCCCCAAAATGGAAAAAAAAGAGCATGGAAATGTGTCCGTTTTGGCGGAATTTTATTAATTTTGCAAAACCTTTCAAGCAAGTAAAGCAGGGCGATTGCCTTGGCGACAATGGCGTCTCGCTCCTGC
>ERZ1023670.521-NODE-521-length-10069-cov-6.510785_pt1 | contig 10069 bp, 8 predicted proteins | sample MGYA00380342_ERZ1023670 | MGnify/ENA primary metagenome ERZ1023670 (study PRJEB33179, sample SAMN07448984) | human gut metagenome | biome: Human-gut; feature: Human associated habitat; material: Faeces | host: Homo sapiens | place: India: Bhopal | collected...
TGCCTTTATGGAAAAGTTTGCATATATTAAAGGAAATCGGCTGGCTAAGGCGGCAGTGGAAAATGCGCTTTGGGAGCTCATGGTGCAGAGGACCGGCAAGTCTCTGAAGACACTGCTGGGCGGAACTCAGAAGGAAATCAAGGTAGGCGTTTCTTTGGGGATTGAAAAGGATATTAATGTCCTTTTCAAAGAAATCGGACATTATCTGGAGCAGGGATATCATCGCACAAAGATTAAAATTCATCCCGGCCGTGATATTGAGGTGGTGAAGGCTATCAGAAAGGAGTTTGGTGACATCCCTCTCACTGTAGATGCCAATTCTGCCTATACCTTGAAGGATATCGATCTGTTCCGCGCCATGGATGAATACCACCTCCAGTATATTGAGCAGCCTTTAGGTGAGGAAGATATTGTGGACCATGCAGCGCTGCAGAAGGCTATTGAGACGCCGGTGTGTCTTGACGAAAGTATCGTATCCTATGAGGCGGCTGAGGCAGCTATCCGGCTGGGAAGCTGTAAGGTGATTAACATCAAGTCCAGCCGCTGCGGCGGGGTGTATGAAGGGAAACGGATTCATGATCTCTGCGTGGCTCATGGCATTCCCGTATGGTGCGGTGGTATGACGGAACTTGGCATCGGCCGGGCGCAGAATGTGTCCTTTGCCAGTCTGCCGGGCTTTACAGAACTGGCCCATGATGTAGCAGCGGCTAATCGTTATTTCGAGGAGGACATTACCAATCCAATGGTGGATATTACGGACCGCTGCACTATTATTGTGCCAGATGAGGAAAATGGTATTCGCTATGACGTGGACGAAAAGCAGATCGATAAGATGGAAGCAGGACATTGGATTTTTAAATAAAGCAGAGCAGGTATAAAAAAACCTGAAGACTGACCATGGATGGCAGCCTTCAGGTTTTTTATTTTTTCATGTGCTGTTTGGGCTCAAAGAGGATTTCGATAATGCGGCTGGGCCGTCCTGTTTTGTCCTTGAACTGCCGGCCTACGTCCTGGGCCAGGTGGTGGTCCATAAGTTTACAGAGGATGCGGTTCATGGTTCTGGGGGTAACTCCGATAATGTCTGCCAACTCTGCGGCGGTGAACCGTTGACGCCCGGTATCTCGGCAGGCTTGATAAAGGTTGGCAATAATGCGTACGCTTACTTTTGATTTTTTTGAAATGTAAAGGAACTGCTCATCAATGGGGCGGTCTCTCTTTTTCTGCCTATCCTGATCATTGGATGACATGGGGATAGGAGAAAACAAAGATTTTCCTATGAGAAATGCTCTGTTACCACCGGCTTTGGAAGCATGCTCCAAAGCACGGAAGGCATGGTAGCATGCTTCAGCCGGATTCAGACCATAGCCTATGCCAATAGACAGGGTAAAGGCGGTAGTCTCAGCAATGTTTCTCAGCAGGGGCAGACGCTGGAAATGATTGGTGCTGTTTTCTATATCCTTGGCAGTTGTAAATAGAAGATAATTGGCCGGCGGCTGTTCAATGCAGGCCGCATTGATATGATGGGCGGCCCGGTAAATTTCCTTTGTGACGGCCAGTTTTTCTACAGAAAGCCGGTATGCATTATTATCCGGCAGGTTATCATCGGGGTTGTCAATCTGAATGGCGATGACAGCGGTCTGGCTGTTCTGGGTGAGATGGAGTTCATGGGACAGGACCAGCCGCTGGATTCCGTTGCGAATATCATCAAAGGAAGGCTGAAGAATATAAACGGGGACGCCTTTGGCATGAAGGATTTCCCTAACTTTGTAATACATGGTGATACAGAATTTGATTTTCCCTTGACGGTAGAGTTTTTCTATCCGATTAGCAGCCTGAATGAGGAGCCCTTCGCTGTAGGCGGGCAGGTGGATGATTTCCAGGGAGATTTCTTCCGGCGCAAACCCGATTTCATGAAAGGCCTGGAGAAAGAATTTTTCATTGTTGAGGTCGGTGGCAATATGCATGGGAAAACCGGCGACTTCTGCCCGAAAAAGAAGACGGAGCAGGGCGGAGGAAGAACGAGGGATGGTGAGCCATTCAGAAGAATGGGGGATTGCCTTTTCCGCATACCGCCGGGCAGTGTCACCTAGAAAGAGGAAGCTGTCCACTTGATTTTGCTTGCCTGACAGATTGTCGGGAATATCCATAATGGAGTCATAGGGGAAAGGAATGGCTTCTATTTCGGGAAATTCTTTTCTGAGGAAAGATATGATTTCATTAACAATTTCTCTTGGAACAACGATACCGATTTGCATAAGGTCTCCTTTGGGACAGAATAAAGGTCTATTAAGGACATTACACTTTCTTTATGATAGGCGTAAATGGGAGAAAAGTAAATAGGAGGTACGCCGGAATTGGATTGGGGCAATGCTCCGGCAATGAGGCCTGTGATACTGCTGGTATCGGACTCATTTTTGTAAGAAAAAGATTTGGGAGTAGTGCAGGAGGTATTGTTATGAGTTGGTTAAAGAAGCTGCAAAGTGAAAACAAGTATGTGGTGTTTTTCTTTCTATATATAGGGTTTTGCATATCCTATATTGACCGTTCCGCCATTGGTCTATCTCTGCCATCAATTTCAAAAGAGTTTAATCTGGCACCTACAGAAATGGGCGTGGTTATCAGTGCTTTTTTCATCGGGTATTCTATCATGCAGATTCCTGGTGGCTGGTTAGCAGATCATTTGGGAAGTAAAACGGTGATTCTTATAGCTAAGACTCTGTGGTCTATTTTTACCTTTACTACCGGTCATGCATCTACGCTGGCAGGTCTGCTTTTCCTGCGTTTTGTTTTTGGCCTCTGTGAAGGGCCCTACGCCGGTTCCTGCTATCGTGCTATTGCGGAATATTTTCCAAGAGAGCTTCGCCCTGCCTTCGCAACTGGTATTCTTTCCTCTAACTATATTGGCTCTGCCATTGCACCGGTAATTATTGTTCCTCTTATTCTCTGGTTTGGCTGGAGAGGTATGTTCCAGATTTTGGGTGTTATCGGCCTGGTTTATGTTTTCTTTTATGCTCTCTTTGTTAAACAGACTAAGCCTAAGGAAGAAAGGGCGGCAGATAAGGGAAATAAGACGAAGCACTTCCTCCGTTTAATGAAATATTCCATGATTTGGAAGCTGGTTCTCTGTGCATTCTGTATTTCCTGCATTAACAAGGGTCTGGATGCCTGGATGCCGACTTATCTGATTGCTGAACGAGGCATCAATCTGAAGGCTGTAGGTTATCTGACACCTATCCCCTTTATTGCCTCTTTCCTTTCTACGGCTATTTGTGGCTGGGTTATGAATAAGTATTTTGATAAAAAAGAACATTACATGATTGTCATCTGCGCTGCAATGACTGCTATTTTCCTGTATTTCATGTATAATGCGGAAACCATTATGTGGGTTGTGATTTTCCAGTGCGGAGTGTATTTCTTTAAGGCATGTATTATGGGAACTGCCGTGGCTATTGTATTGAAGATTGTCACTGGCAGTATTTCGGGATCTGCCACTACATTAATCAATATGGGTGGGCAGGTAGCCGGATTTATTTCGCCAATGGTTATGGGCTATCTTGTATATGCATTCAATGGTTCTTTCAATGCTGTGTTTTATTACCTCATGGGGGTAGCAACGCTCTGTGCAGTCAGCGCATTCCTCATTCCTAAGAGAAAAGAAGATATGCTTGATGTGGGAGAAGAAGAATGATGAACAGAGACAGGCACTATAGCCGCTGTCTTCATTATATATAGTTTATGTATTTTATGTGATTCCTTGCAGGAGGTATATGATGAAAATTACTAAAGTCTTTATCCGTAGAATGAGTTTGGATTTCAAAGTGCCGTTCCGTACCAGCTTTGGTCTGAATACGAGAAAGGACTTCTCCATTGTAGAGCTTCATGACAGCGATGGCAACGTAGGCTGCGGTGCATGCTCCGCATTCTGGCGGCCCTGGTATAATGAGGAAACTACGGAAGGAGCTCTGTTCGTTATCAAGGAGTTCCTCGTCCCATCCCTCTTTGACGCCGGTGATTTCAAAGATCCGGAATGGTTTTTCGACCATACTTCCTGGATAAGGAGAAACCGTATGGCCAGAGCTTCTGTAGACTGCGCTCTTTGGGAACTCTATTCCAAGGAACTTGGGATTCCGGAATATAAAGCATTAGGCGGCGTGCGGAATGAAATAGAAGCTGGTGTTTCTCTTGGCATTGAAGATACGCCGGATAAGCTGCTGAAAACTATCGAGAAGTATATGAATCAGGGATATCGTCGCGTGAAATGCAAAATCAAACCGGGGTATGATATTCAATACATGCGGGCAGTCAGGAAAGAATTCGGAGATATCATGCTTATGGTAGATGCCAATTCGGCCTATACTTTGAATGACATTGATCTTTTTAAAGAAATGGATGAATTGGGGCTTCTCATGATTGAACAGCCTCTGGCTTCTGATGATATCGTGGATCACCGTCATCTGCAGGCAGCTATCAAGACACCAATCTGCCTGGATGAAAGCATTGACAGCGTGGATGATGCCAGAAGAGCTATCGAACTGGGGAGCTGTCGGATCATCAATATCAAGGTAGCCCGTGTAGGCGGCCTGACAGAAGCCAGAAGAATCCAGAAACTGGCAGGAGAAAAAGGCGTCTATTCCTGGTGCGGCGGCATGGTAGATGACGGTGTGGCCAGAGGGCACAATATGGCGGTAGCAACCCTTCCCTATTATCGCTACCCAAACGATATTCCTGGAAGCGACCGTTACTATGCCGATGATATTGTCACACCTTCCACTTATATTGATTCTCATGCGAAAATCCAGCTTCCTGACCTTCCGGGTACAGGATTTGAATTGAACAGGGCTGTAGTGGAAAAACATACCATTGAAAAGTGGGAATTTACAAAATGATGGATAAGGAAACAGTCGTCAACGCAATCAATGAAATGGAACCGGCCATGCTGCAGACTTGGCAGAAACTGGTGGACCGGGACTGCGGACCGGATGATAAAGCCGGTGTAGATGCGGTAGGAAGGGATGTGCAGCATTTTCTGGAGCCCCTGGGATTTCATGTCCGTTTCCACACCTACGAAAAAGCAGGCAATATGCTTGTGGCAGAATATGGAGATATGACGAGGCCCTTTATAATACTGACCGGTCATATGGATACGGTTTTTGCAAAGGGAACTGCGGCCGAACGGCCTTTCCAAATCACCGGCGACAAAGTAACCGGCCCCGGGGTTCTTGATATGAAGGGCGGTCTTACCATTCTTCTCCATGTTGTGAAGCTTCTCATCAGCCAGGGATATGACCGGTATCCCATCAAAATTATTCTGACAGGAGATGAAGAAACGGGTCACAGAAATTCTAACGGCGGGAAAGACTATATGGAAGAGGCTAAAGGTGCCCTCATGGGGTTCAATCTGGAAACCGGATTTCCTGACAATGGCATTGTGATAGAAAGAAAAGGGGTGGCCCAGTACCAATTCGACGTTGACGGTATTGGTGCCCATGCCGGCAATAATCCAAAAGACGGCAGGAGTGCGGTTATAGAGTTATGTCACAAGGCCCTGGATATGGAAAGTCTTACGGATTATGAAGAAGGCACTACAGTCAATGTGGGCGTTTTTTCTGGCGGTACCGTAGCCAATGCTATACCGGAACATGCATCCTGCAGGGTGGATGTGCGATATTCCAGGGAAGAGGGAATCGAAAGGGTAGAGAAGGCATTCAGAGAGATTGCGGCGAAGACCTATGTACAGGGGACTAAGACCCATGTGCAGTGCCTGGTGAAAGTATCTTCCATGGAAAGACTTCCTGCTTCTGAAACTTTATTTCATAGAGCGGAAAAAATTGCAAAGGAATGGAACCTGCCCGACATGAAAGCCATTGCCGTAGGAGGAGGCAGCGACTCCGCCTATCTGACCAGAGCCGGCATTCCGACCCTATGCGCCCTGGTTGGGAAAGGGGAATTCAACCATACTGTCCGCGAATGGGCAGATAAAAAATCCTTAACAGAGAGAGCCGAACTGCTGGCTGCCCTGCTTTTACAGTTATAACAGGAGAAAATGAATGGATACAAGAGATAAGGCATATCAGTGGATTGATGAACATAAGGATGAAATGATCTCCCTGTGGAAGGAAATGGTGACCATTGATTCCGGCATTGGTGTCAGGGAAGGCGGCATGGCCATGGGTAATCTCTGTGCTGGAATTCTTGAAAAATTGGGATTTTCCATTCGCCGTGTGCCTTATGAAAAATGCGGGGACACCATTATCGGTGAACGGGGAGATATGACAAAGCCCTTCACCATTCTTATGGGACATATGGATACTGTGTTCTTTAAAGGGGAACCTGAGAAAAGACCTTTTACCATCAAAGACGGAAAGGCTTATGGACCAGGGGTCCTTGATATGAAGGGCGGAGTGACCATTCTTCTTTCTACTCTGCAGGCACTTCATGAAGCAGGATTTGAAGATTTTCCATGCAAGGTCATTTTGGATGCCGATGAAGAACCGGCCCACGCATTTTCCAATGCATCGGAAGTCATTCAGAAAGAAGCGGAAGGAGCCAAATGTGCCTTCAATTTTGAAACCGGCTTTACCGACCATAGTCTGGTGGTACAGCGTAATGGATGCTGGCGTTTCTTCATCGAAACTTTCGGACGCGGGTGCCATGTAGGTAATGATCCTGAAAATGGAAGAAGTGCGATTCTGGAAATGGCACATAAGATTATTGAAATAGAAAAACTGACAGATTATTCAAAACAGTATAATGTAAATGTAGGAACTATTGAAGGTGGTACGGTAGCCAATGCAGCACCGGCTTACTGCAAAGTGGAATGTGATTTCCGTTATACTCATCCGGAAGATCTGCCGATACTCAGGAAGAAAGTGGATGAAGTTTGCAGTCGTCAGTATGTTCCGGATACCATAACGAAGGTATCTGACAGCGTGGGATTTGCTACTATGACAAGGCTTCCTGGAAATTTAGAGCTTTTGAAAATAGCACAGGAAGTAGCAGAGGAAAGCGGATTCCCAAAGCCGGAAGCCAGGCTTTGCGGCGGGGGCTCTGATGCCGCTTATACCACGGCTATGGGTGTACCAACACTCTGCGCTGTAGGTGTGGAAGGTGCCAGGAACCATACAGTGGAGGAATGGGCTGACGTAGACAGCCTTTTCCGCAGAGCTAAACAGATGGCAGGTATTCTGATGAAAGTGAATGGAGCTAGATAATCGTTGATGAGTGAATTTCGATTCGGAGTTCATCTACCGGACTAGTCATTTTTCCATTTTTCCCCTCTTGACATTTCCTGTCCCCGGTGCTACAGTATTCACAACAAAACGATGAAGAAAAGAGTAGGCATTCTGATGACGGCCAAGCGAGTCCGGAGAGTGGAAGCGGACACGGATAAGGTGCTGAAGTGCATTTCTGAGTTAGGCGGGCTGAACAGCAGTAGGCTTTCCCGGGAGCTCCCGATACAGAGCGGGGGTTTGATAGAACTCACGAAGGTATGTCCGGCGACGGATATATGAATTTAGGTGGAATCACGGGTCTCCCGTCCTGAAAAGGATGGGAGGCTTTTTGTTTTGATTGAAATCATTCTAAGGGGGAAATTGTTATGAGAAAAGCTGTAAAAATTGCATCAGTAGCACTGGCTTCTCTTCTGGCGGCAGGTATTTTTGCAGGCTGCGGCGGTGACCAGAAGGCTGCTTCTTCCAAGGCAGCTGCCGCTGACGGGAAAACTTCTGTGAAACTGGTGCTTTCCAGTACAGAACGTCCGCTTTCCTGGGCCGATGAAAATGGCAAGCTCCAGGGATATGAATACGACATCTGGCAGGAAGTGAATAAAAACCTGAAGGATTACCATCTGGATATTCAGGCCGTTCCACCGGAAACCCAGGATGTGATGATGGAGTCCGGTGATGCCAAGGTGGCTTCCGGCGGTTATTACCGTACACCGCGCCGGGAAAAGGACTACATTGTTCCGAAGACGCCTATCGGTGTTTCCTCGGTCATGGTTTACATGTCCAAGGATAATGCACAGAAGTACCACAGCCTGGAAGATGTCATCAAGGACGGCGGCAAACTGGTGCCCAATACGCCTAACGGAGGTATTTATAAAGTCCTCACTGACTGGAATGCAGCGCATGACAATCTCATGAAGGAAGTTCCTATCCAGGACGGCCTCACTCCAGCAGAACGGATTACGTCTCTGAAGAACGGTCAGTACGATGCCCTGGTTTATCCGAACAATCTGGGCGTCGAAGATATTGCCAAAGCGATGAATTTTGAAATCGTGGCTCTGGACAAGCCTATCAAAGTGAACGAGACCGTGGTCATTGTCAATAAGAATGAACAGAAGCTGGCTGATGAAATCGAAGCAGCTCTGGAAAAATTGTCCAAAGATGGTACACTGCAGAAGATTTCCGAAAAATGGTATCACCGGAATCTCTTCGATCAGCTGAAGGATGCAGGTAAATGATTTCGTAATATATATGTATTATATTATAGAGGGGAGAGTGAAGATGCTCTCCCCTCTTCATCATGGACAGGGAGGTTATGATGGATACAGAAGAAAAATATATGTCCCATCTGCAGGGGGTAGTTAAGATTCCTACCGTTTCGTCGGTGAATGATGAAAACACCGACTGGTCCCAGTTTGACCGGCTCCACCAGTATATGCAGGAGGCCTGGCCTTTGATTTTCGAAAAGCTGTCCCTCACCAGAATCGGAAAGGCAAGTCTTCTTTTCCACTGGAAATCGGAAAATCCGAAGAAAGAGCCTGTTCTTTTCATGGCTCACCAGGACGTGGTGCCTGCCATTCATGAAGAGCAGTGGAGCCATCCGCCCTTTGGAGGAGAAGTGGATGAAGGATGCCTCTGGGGAAGGGGCGCTGAAGACTGTAAATCTGTGCTGACTGCAGAAATGGATGCGGTAGAAGAACTTCTGGAAGAGGGCTTTGCACCGGATTTCGATATTTATCTTTCCTTCGGACACAATGAGGAAGTCCAGTGCACGCCGGATAAAAAAGGATCGGTTCTGACCGCTGCCTACCTGGAAGAACAGGGCATCCACTTGGCCTGCCTTTTCGATGAAGGCGGCAATGTGGAGGAAGGCAGGGCGGGAGAGCCGCCGCTGGCCCTGGTGGGTATGGCGGAAAAGGCACCTAACGAATTTGTGCTTTACAAGGACGGAGCCGGCGGCCATGCCAGCAAGCCCGGCCGGGGCACTGTGCTTGGCGATGTGGCAAGGGCAATGGCTGCTGTAGAAGCTCATCCCATGCCCTACAGACTCACGCCTTTGGTGAAAGCCCATTTGAAAGCGGTGGCGCCTCTTCAGGAAGAGCCCCTGAAATCTGTCGCAGGTCATCCGAAGAAGAACTGGAAGAAACTAGTCAGGCTGGCTGGAAACGACAGAATTCTGGATGCTCTCCTCCATACTACCTTTGCCATCACTATGGCAGAAGGCAGCAGCCAGGCCAATGTGCTTCCTTCTCATGCAGAGGCTACCATGAGTGTCCGCATCCTTCAGGGGGATACGGTGGATTCCGTTACCAGATATCTGGAATCTATCATACCCGACGGAGTGAAGGTGAAGGCTTCCTTCGCGGAAAATCCTCACCCCGCAGGAGAGGTGAAAGGAGAAATGTTCCATCTTCTTTCCAGGACCATTCATGAAGTCTATGGCAAAGATACGGTGATTGCACCGAACCTCATGCTGGGGGCCACAGACTCCAGAAATTATGCGGATGTCTGTGATCACATCTACCGTTTCACCGGACGGGTCAAGACAAACCGCTGGGGCGAAGCACACCAGGTGGATGAGAAAATGCCGGTGGACAAGCTGGATATGCCGGTGAAGTTTATTAAAACATTCCTTAGAAATTATGAAGCGAAATAAATGGCAGTAAGGCCGTTCATCGTACTGCTGCAAAAAAAGACCGTGAAAAAATAGAAACCATTTTTTCACGGTCTTTTTTTATAAGAGAGCCGGCTTTTTCTTTCCCGTTTCCTTCTCATAGTCCTCCGGATTGACCCGGCTTTCTGAACCGAGAGCCATGGCTTTCTGGTAATACCACTCCTTATAGTCC
>ERZ1023670.527-NODE-527-length-10015-cov-57.406526_pt1 | contig 10015 bp, 14 predicted proteins | sample MGYA00380342_ERZ1023670 | MGnify/ENA primary metagenome ERZ1023670 (study PRJEB33179, sample SAMN07448984) | human gut metagenome | biome: Human-gut; feature: Human associated habitat; material: Faeces | host: Homo sapiens | place: India: Bhopal | collected...
ATATCTGGTGTCGTGACTACATGCCGATTCAACTAGCCGAAGAGGATTTCCTGCAGTATCAGTATTATCCCGATTATCTCACAAAGAAAGAATCAGGCAAGCAATATATCACGGATTCAAAGAGCGTATGCAATGCGTTGAAGCTACCCAATATCCAAACCACCGATTTGATAATAGATGGCGGGAATGTGGTTAAAGCCCATGATTGCATCATCATGACAGAGAAAGTTTTTCATGAGAACGCTCAATATCCGCAAGCAGAAATATTGAATGAGTTGGAGAATCTATTTCATTGCGAGGTCATCATGCTTCCATGGGATAAATATGAGAAATATGGGCATGCTGACGGAATAGTGAAACCAATAGACGAGTCACATCTTCTAATGACCAACTATGCTGATTACGACCAGGAACTTGCAGAAGAATTCGAACGACGGCTTGCCACCCGTTTTCGGATAGAGAAGCTACATTATCATGTTCAGCGAGCAGATAAGCGAAATTGGGCATACATCAACTTCCTGCAAGTTGGCAACAACATCGTTCTGCCAGCTATCAACATAGAAGAGGATGAGCAAGCTATGGAGCAAATAAAAACATACTATCCATCATGTAATATCTACCAGTTGGATAGCGAAGAGATCATTAAACAAGGCGGAGCCTTGAATTGTATAACTTGGAATATTAAAAATTAATTATTATGGCATTACATCACACAGAAGAAGAGCAAAAGCGATTCTGGGAACTCATGAATCGTTTTGAAAACGAGGAAGAGGCTATCAAAAATGGATTCTTTGAAGGATTCACAGAAGAAGAAGTGATATTTATGGGAGAAATGGATATCGTCAAGTTTGGTAAGAAGTATTATCAGCTCTGTGAATACTACATGACTGAATTAGATTTAGATTATTAGTAGCCTATGTTAGGAGCAATAATAGGAGATATTGCTGGCTCAAAATATGAGTTCAACAATACGTTTGATTATGATTTCGAGATGTTCGGCGAAGGATGCAACTTCACCGATGATACCATCTGTACGGTAGCGATAGCTGATGCGATATTGAACGGACGAAGCTATCAGGAAAGCCTGCTGGATTGGTGCCGCCGCTATCCTTCCCCGAAAGGAGCGTATGGCGGAAGATTCGCGGGGTGGATTCGTTCTCTTGATCCGCAGCCATATAATAGTTTTGGCAATGGTTCGGCAATGCGAGTATCGCCGGTGGCTTGGCTATTCGATGACCTGTCGCAGGTTTTGGAAGAGGCAGAGAAGACGGCTCTTCCTACTCATAACCATCCCGAAGGAATCAAGGGAGCCAAAGCCGTGGCTCATGCCATCTGGCATTTCCGCAAGAGCAGATTCTCAGAAGAATCTAAGGAGTGTAAAGATAAGAATTCTAAAGAATCTGATGATAAGGCAATGAAAGCCTTCAAGGATATCGCCCGCAGCTATTACGAAGATTTCGATACCCGAGATTATCCGAAAGGCAAGTTCGATGAAACCTGCATGGATGCCGTGCCATTATCTTTCCATCTCCTCTCGCAAGCCTCATCCTTCGAAGATGCCATCCGCCTCGCCATATCTCATGGCGGCGATAGCGATACCATCGGAGCCATCGTCGGCTCCATCGCCGAAGCCCGCTTCGGTATTCCGCAAGAAATGAAGTTCAAGGCTATGAACTATCTCTCTAAGGACATGACAAGAATATATCAACAATTTAAAGCCAACAATGAAATAAAGAAAATAGATAAAAAATACAAGAAATAGTTGTTCGCAAGCGAAACTTTCTTACCGACTTTCATCGCCAAAACACATTAAATGCTCTTAAGGAGGTTAAGGAAATGCTAAACCATTCATATACCAGAGAACAAAAATTGGAGCAGATTGAAAAGATTCATGCTCAGAGCCAACGCAATAAATAAAGCCCTCAACATTATAAATAAAGACATAGGTATAAGTGCTCAATGTACTTGTACCTATGCTTTCATTTATTAAGAAATTCAGCTAATCACTCATATTAGCAAATGGCCGTTTTCCCTCATGGCTCAATTTAAACGCTTGAATCATTCGCCACTCAACCATCCTTGAATTTTCCAAAGTCTCTGACCAGCAAATCACAAAATCATCAACATCTGTCATTTGCCAAATCGCCCTTCCTCCTCCATGCGAAGCTCGCTTTCCTTGACCAAACCTCATGTATGAACGCAAACGACTTCTCATATTCGTTGATTTTCCTATATACAAAATACAGGTTCCGTTAACATATTGTTCTTGTAAATAAGATAGTGAATAACAAGGAGAATCATTTGGAACTTTCACATAACCTCCTAAACTAGAAATACTAAATATCGGTTGTTGGTTATTCCTCCTCAACACTAGGTACACACCATTAGAAGAAGGGACTTCTGAACAACTCTCTTTTAATTCACGAATGGTTTTAAACCCTTTGAATTGCAACGTACAATCCAATTCTTTTGATATTTCAGCAACCATATCTACATTTTTATTATAGTGATAACTTTTGCTTGCACTATTTGCTTTTACTGTGTTATTGTTCAAAAAGACATCATCTATAAAAGCACCAAAAGCACCCAAGAGCATTATAATATGTACACCAAGTAAAAGCAACAATTCAGCCTTTGTTATATCATCATATCTTATACCATAATATATTACAGATAAAGGCAATATTACAGAATAAGTCCATAATATTTTATTATACCATTTTCTAGAAAATGCATATTTTCCACCTTCATTTGGATGGAAAATCAAATATAATCCCACAAAAGGGAATAGCATTAATCTTAATAGGCAACCACCCATTACAACAGTTTGAATAAACTTGTTTGAAATATTCCAAGAGTATCCATTAATATTTCCCTTTGAATCTTGGTAAACCTTCATAGCTCTACCTCCATTTTTTCTGCAAAAATACAAAAAGTTTTAGAATAATCCTATTTTTTCTGCTTATTTTTCTCATTTTGTATAGAAGAAAAGAGAAATAATTTGTTTTTTTCGAAAAATAGTCTTAACTTTGCCCCACATTAATAAAGAAAATTATGCAAATGCAAGAATATCAATTGGATTTCGTAACCTATTGTGTTGGCAACTTAGCCGACCGACTGAATATGAGTGCCTGTAAGGTATATAAGATGTTACGGTCAACAGATATCTTAAATGACTATATGATACCCTGCTATGATGTGCTCCATACTTTCGGCAAGGAATACATCATGGACGATTTGATTAACTTGTTAAAGAAACGAGGAGCATTGAAATAATATAAGGAGGGACTTTCATGGAAGCAAACAAGACTATACTTCAAATGAAATATGCTCGCATAGTACCTATCTTTGCAGAGCAAACAGGCATTACGTTGGAAGCTGCTCTAGATTTCTTTTATACTTCTTCTATTTATCAAATGATGAGAATGAAGGCATTGCTGATATGCATTGCAGAAGCGATGGATATTTGGCGAATTTAGTAAAAGAAGAGTGGAAAAAAATGCATAGATTCCTAATTCACACTACAGCTTATTCTGTCGAAAGATATGAGAAAAATATCGGCTAGAATAAAGTGTTGCAACTAGGCTCAGCAAAGCTGCAGACTGCAGTCAGCAGACCTGCCGACTAGGCTCGGCAGACCTGCTGAGCCTAGTGACAACTGCTGAGAAGATATCCTCTGGAACCCAAGGAGTAATGTCTTTCAACTCACGAAGACGCTTGCATCAACCTATAGAGTTAACTCCTTCACCTCATCGAGCCATCTCCTTCATCCTGTAGAACAGACTCCTTCCACAAAATCAACCCTATCTACAATCTTCTCCAAAGCAGTCAATTGCTTTATACTACTTATCAGAAATCGTGGTCACAATAGCACTCAGCTGCTGCCTTTTCTCCACAATTATTTCCTGCACATAAAAGTTTTTTTTCGAAAAAAGTCTCAAAGTATCATTATTTAGTGAAAACAACATTCTAAACACCTGATACATTGCGATATACAAAAATGAGACTTTCGATATATTTTACAGAAAAGTATCATCGAAGTATCATAAAATCGCAAGAAGTATCATAAAATACGGCTTTGAGTCGATTTAAAAGGCTAAAAAAGAAGTGTCTACTATTCCAGTTTTATAAAATTGATAGCGTCTACTTTTTCAGAATGTAAAGAATGTAAATACAAACTAGGAATAAGAGAAAAGATTGACAACCAGAATTAGGAATAAAAGCACATAAAGTGGTCTGTAAGAGACAATTAAGCGGTCTGTAAGAGACCATCAAGTGGTCTGTAAGAGACCATCAAGTGGGCACTCAGGGACCAAGTGTCGGGCATTGAGAGAACAAGCAACGGGCACTCATTGCCCATATAGTAGGCATCGAGTGCCCAAAGTGTCGAACGGTTTTTGGGCACTTCTCGCAAGTCGGCGGCTTCGATATTATGCATGATGCTTTATGACGATTATGTGATGGTTTTATGATGATTTGGTGATACTTCTATGGCAATTTCATGATACTTCTATCACATTCATGATACTTCGATGATACTTTTTGTAAAGTAATCCGAATAGTATCATTCTTGTATATCATTATATATCAGTTACTTATACCATTACTCAACCCAAAAGATGATACTTTGAGACTTTTTTCATAAAAAAACTTTTCTCGTGTGCGTATAAACTCGACGCTAAATCTAAAAAGAATCTGATATGATACCTTATAGATACCCCAAAAATTACGTCCCGACGTAGACTTTACTACATGGCGACGTAATCTTTCCTACGTCCCGACGCAGAGATTCCTACATCGCCATGTAATTTCAAGGACAACGGGAAATGAAAGATGTATTGAAACAATTTGCAGGGAAATGCGAAATAAAGCCCAAATAATTTGGTGTTATCGAAGAAAAACCGTATTTTTGCGGCAATTAAAACAAGTAAATATGACGAATCATGATTTTTGGATATCCATCAGTGACATAATCAATGAAGGATTTACATCTGAAGGTCTAGCAAAATTAGATGATTATGCAGAACAATTCAGTACTGGAAAGATCTTATATAAACGATTTTCACCGTCAGAACAGTATGGGTGCTGTGAAGGAGGTAGAATCCATGTTATTGCATCCTTACTCGCGGGAGCAGAAGTTGGCACAGATCAACTCTTTGCGCCAGAACAACAGAATCAAAAAGTAAGCTGAAAAGCAGTATGAAAAACACGCAACATACAGCTTTTCTCTATCCTTAGTTTTTTCGTAAATGTAAGTTCGGTATCTCCCTCATCCATAAGGTAAACAGTACAAATCATCGTATTATCTTTGATAGAAGTAATCTTAAAGCGCTTGCAAGTTTTCCAATCTGTTTCATCCCCAGAATAATAGTAATCCTTAATAATCAAAATGTTGGCATTCAATTCATCAAACAATTCATCAACTTCAGAATTCAATTTCCATAGTGTATCACCTTCAGAATCCGATGGAAACACATCCTTTGGTGTACAAATATCCAATACTGCTTTCTTACACTTTTCTATATCTCTTATCTTCGCTGATGCCATTTTATTTTTCTATTTAACAATAAAACATTAGTCTTCAATATCATAATTGTCAAAGTAAATAAATACAACTTCATTGTTTCTTCTGCACTTCTTATTTGCATAGAACATTCCTTCCAACTGAGCAATAAACTTCTTTGCTCTATTGTTTGAAAGGGTCTGAGGATCTGCAACAGTTACCAAAACCGAATAAGTATTATCAGTTTCATCTGTTTCATTCTCATAAACTTCATATTCATAAGAAGGTACAAATCCAACTTCTACTTCTGTCAACTTGATACCCATCTTATTACCAAAGTGACGTACTATATTCTCAATTTTATTTACTGAAGTGTTCATATTTCTTTTCATTTTAATTATCATTATTATAGCGTATTTTATTCTTTACTTTATCAATATTTTAAACATTCTTCTTTTGCTCGTTCAAATTCACTATAAGAAGTATATTGGCAACCTGGTAGCCAAACTTCTCCTTTATAAGCTTTTATACAATGATCTACTGACATAATAATTCTCCTTTTATATATTAAAATTTCTTACTTAATAAAGTTATAACTGTAACAGACTTTGGTATGAATGAATCATTTATGTTTTTTACTGCTTGTGATACTGATTCACCTGATGATATAATATCATCTAATACCAATATACCTTTTCCATCTATTTTTTCTCTTATATTAGTATCTTCATCTTCATTATAAGTAATATAATTTATATATTTAAGAAGATCTTTTCGCATCATTCTTGCTTCAAAATAATCTCCTTTCATATTCCTAATATAGTAAGCTATTTCTTTTTCTATCTTATCAGGATTATTTGATTTCTTTATCAACTCATGATTGATTCCATTCATGATAACCTCATCAACAGGCATTTTCTGAAAGAACTTAGTAACATATTCATTACAATTCATATACCTTTTCAATTCTCTCATAAATAATGTATTTACAGAGGAACTTGATGGTATTACTATGCATGTATCATATTTCTTCTGGATAGACTTACAATTTTCTATAAACACTTTCATATACTTCTTTATATCAGATGTTTCCATATCTAATTTCCATCCATTTTTTCCTTTTAATGCATATATAAATGGATTACCATCTACATCTCTATTATATAATGGATTCTTCAAAGCAGTTCGCTTAAATATAGATATCACATTCATACCATTATACTTTTATTCTAATGGCTTAGTATTAAATACAATTCCTTCATCGGTATCATCCAATTTAACCGTACGATTTTTGAAATCTAATTTCAATCCTTCAACAGTAAAAGTATCAGATTCCATACAATTACTAATATCAAATAATCTATTACGAGTTGGAATACCTTTCAATTGTTCTGCTATATATTCGCTAAGTTCTTTCATATAAATATTCAATTCATTTTAGCTAAAGTCTGTATACAATGCAAATCTCAATCCTTCTTTAGTAATAAAGTCATGATACTTAGGTTCAATATGTCTATTCATAGCATATTTCTTGAACGTTGGTCTTAATATCACCAGAAGCCGAAGTGTCGTCATCATCCGAAGATGAACAAGCAGTGAAAGACACCATTGAAAACAAGGCGAAAAGAATCGCCATTAAAGAAAAATGTAACTTTTTCATAAGTTGTGCCCGTTATACCGATAGCTAAGCTTTTAATGTTATTAAATTAGTGAATCCGATAGATTATAATTGCGAAGCCATCGTTCTCTACATCACCTACGGATACAAAACACGTGGACGAAACTTGTCCACATTGCAGCCGTAGGAAAAGCTGAGGAAAACGACAAGTAACGCCCACGCTATAGCGGACGCTTACTATCTGTCGGTATTCCTGCTTTTTATTGAAGTTTCCTACGTTCCAATGTGCATGACCGAATAGCAAACGCTAATTTAACCATCAAAAAATAGAAGTCAATCTCTTGCGAGAATTCATTCTGATTGCAAAAGTACAAAATCTGTCTGAATAATCAGCATTTACCATTCACTTTTTTCGTCAACTTCTTCTTTTTCATCTTTATTTCTCCTCAAAGTAACTGCCCGCTTCCATCTTGCAATCCATCGCACGGCACTTGTTGTAGCGCTCTCGGGCTCTGTTTTCTCTTGCAAACATCGCCTTGGTGCCAGCCTCATCTTCCGAGAACTGAAGGTGGTTGTCGATGCCCAGACCATGAGCAATGTTCTCCACATCAAGATCATCGGTGCCGATGAAGGTAAAGGTCCAATTCTGCTTCTTCAACTTCTCAATGAGGTTCTTGATCATCTTGAGATCATACTCCTCGCTGCAATTCTCCTCACCATCTGTAATGATAGTCACCAACACACTGTCATCCTCGGTAGTCAGGGCATTGATCTTGGCTATGCCCATGCCTATGGCATCATAAAGAGGGGTGCCGCCACATGGGTTGTAATCCCTTGATTTCAAAGGCTTAGCATGACGAGCAGACACATTATCATAAAACAGATTCTTGTGGGTGCTGTCGAAGGTGATGAGCGTTACACGCTGCTCCATGTCCTTATGCGTCTTCTGCATTTTCTGAATCGTGGTCAGGGTCTCGTTGATGCCCACCAGTGCCTGGCGCTCGATAATACTCATGCTGCCACTCTCATCCACTACCAAAAGATTGAATACTCGTTTCATAACTTGTTTCTCCTATTTATTTTAAATTGTTCAACATATTCTGTTTCATCAAGAAGAGGGAACTTTCCTGCTTCTTCCCTTCTTCATTCCTGCTTCTTCCCTTCTTCATTATTGCTTCTTCCCTGCTTCTTGATTGCTTCTTTATCTCTTAAAAGAAAGAATAGAGGGGAAAATTAAGCTGAGGATTATCTTTTTTCAAAAAAATCTAGTATAAATCTGTCTTTTTACGACCTTATCATCGAAAAAGTGTATGATTTAACATTCGTTATCATCGAAAAAGTGTGTAATTTCCTTGTTTTTATCATCGAAAAAGTGTATCTTTGCAACAGAAACATTTTAATTCCAGCTAGTTATGAAAAGAAAGATATACAAACAACTCCTGAAATGGAAAGAAAACAAGGACAGAAAGCCCTTGATGTTACTAGGTGCCAGACAAGTGGGTAAGACTTGGATCATGCAGCACTTTGGAAAAAAGGAATACAAAAACGTAGCATATATCAACTGTGACGATGAACCAAGAATGAAACAGCTCTTTGAGCTTGATTACAACATAGACAGAATCCTCATAACCATCCAAGCCATTACTGGCGTAAGGATTACACCTGCTGCCACTCTCATCATCATGGATGAAATACAGGAGGTTCCGAGAGGACTCCATAGTTTGAAGTACTTTTGCGAAAAAGCTCCCGAATACCATATCATGGTAGCAGGTTCCCTCCTTGGGGTTACCCTGGGAAAAGGAGAGTCGTTTCCTGTAGGGAAAGTAGATATGCTTACCATGTACCCCATGGATTATGAGGAATATCTTGATGCAACCGGCAATGAAAATTGGATAGAATTACTCCATTCAAAAGACTGGGGACTTATCGACATCATGAAACCCAAGATGACGGAACTGCTCCGGCAATATTACTTTGTGGGCGGCATGCCAGGAGTGGTAAGCAAATTCATCGAAAATACAGACTTGCAGCAGGTTCGCACCCTGCAGCGTGATATTCTGGAAGCCTATCGCAGGGATATTTCCAAACATACTTCAGCTGCGGAATCTACAAGAATCCGGGAGGTGCTGGATTCTCTCCCTTCTCAACTGGCACGTGAAAACAAGAAGTTCATCTATGGAGCTGTGCGCAAAGGTAGCAGAGCCAAGGATTTTGAACTGGCCATACAATGGTTGGTAGATGCCGGCATTGTATATAAGGTGAGCCGCATCAAGGAACCTAAAATGCCGCTTAAATTTTATGAAGATAGGGATGCCTTTAAACTGTTCTTATTAGATTGTGGTCTTCTGGCATGCATGACAGATGCCTCAGCAGACCAGATGCTGATAGGCGACAATGTATTCACTGAGTTCAAAGGTGCATTTACAGAACAGTATGTGCTACAGCAACTGTTGGCATTGGGATTAAAGCCCTATTACTGGAGCAATACCAAGACTCCTTCGGAGATTGATTTCATCATTCAAGATAGCCAAAGGGTTATACCAGTAGAAGTGAAGGCTGAGGAAAACGTACGTGCGCGTTCCCTGGCACAATTCATCAAAGACAATCCAGGGTTGAAAGGGTTACGTATCTCCATGAAAGGATATGTAGATCAAGAATGGATGGAAAACATCCCTATCATAGCCATTGGCACATATTTTGAGAAATGATATGTAAAGAATTGCAGAACATACTCAAAGAGAATAGCGGCAAGACTGATAGTATATACGAGGAAATATCATACAAGTTATTATATCATACAAGTTATTATATATTATACATTATAGATAAGGAGATAAGAAGATGAAAGAAATATTGATAGTAAGCATTGGCAGCTTCTTCGGAGGCGGCATGAG
>ERZ1023670.535-NODE-535-length-9870-cov-7.249822_pt1 | contig 9870 bp, 10 predicted proteins | sample MGYA00380342_ERZ1023670 | MGnify/ENA primary metagenome ERZ1023670 (study PRJEB33179, sample SAMN07448984) | human gut metagenome | biome: Human-gut; feature: Human associated habitat; material: Faeces | host: Homo sapiens | place: India: Bhopal | collected...
ATTGTACTTTTAGTAATCGCTTCACTCGTTGTACGGTACTTACCCCTTTACCACTCAACTTCGCCACATCCCGAATGGAATACCCCTTGCGCAGTAAACTTATTACTTCCCTATATTCGGCTTTCATTTGTTCCTTCCTATTTTCCAAGAGACTTGAACATCTTGGTGATGCACTTTTTCTTCTGTTCCATGTTCGGGTGAACATAGAGATTAAGGGTTGTTGTAATATTGGCATGACCAAGCAGTACGCTTACGGTCTTGTAGTCGCAGTTGCTTTCAATGCAGCGTGTCGCAAAGTTGTGATGCGCAGTGTACCATTAATCAGGTGAAACGAGAGCTGAATGCCACATCAAAAATTGTGCAGGACAAACTTCACGCAATGGATAATACACCTCTGAAGAAAGTAGTGACTCATCGCTTCGAGCCAACTTCAAAGTATGTTATTCTTTTCATTGGAGGCTTGGCTCTATCTCTTGTCATCTCAATTTGGGGCAACCTAACCCAATGGCGAGAGCATCAAGCTTGGGAGGTAGCAGACTTGAAATATTGGGCATTGAAGATGGTTCTTCCATCTGACGACCCCAATGTTCAATACATCGAAAGTCACAATATGACTTGGCAAGAAACATGTCTTATTTGGTTTCATATAAGAATTCTATTGTTTCATAGTGTTTCCTATATTCTTTTTTTAATTTTACGACCCTATTATTCTTATCATAAGTAAAGACACATGTATATGAAATAATGACGTCAGACATGTTTGGCTTATATGTATAACTATATTGAGTAATAAGACAATCCTTGACTATAATTTCAATACTTAACACATAGTCAACACTGGCATCAAGATATGTGTAATACTTATTGATATTTTGTATAGAAATCTTTTTTTGTTCCCCTATTGGCTTTGTAAATGACAAGATTTCGCTTGGGTCATAACTTGATAAAATATCAGCAATAACACATGCATCCTTATATATGACCTCGGGATATTTTAGCTTTATTCCATAATCTGTTAGGCTATTAGATTGATTTAAAAATATCTTTTGACGCGTTTTGTCATCTGTGGACAATTTAATCAATCTACCCTTTTTATTATATACCCCGATTTTTTTCCCGTGTAGAAATAAACTTCTCTCTAATTTATAACCATTACTTAAAATGTTTACAACAGTCTGTGATTTCAATTCCAAACTGTTTAGAATTGAAATTACAGAAAGTATTAATATCGCGCAAAATCTCATTACTAATTTTTATTTAGTTCCTTGCTTTAGGATTTCTATTCTTTGTCAATTCAATGAATTTCTTATATTCCATTGAAACCAGTAAGGGTCTCGTCTTTTTTTATTTCATACAAATACGTGTACCCTGTTGGAATATTATAATTTATAAATACACATTTTTTTATGTCTTATAGCCTTTGCGTAACTCGGAGATTTATCGTCAAATAATGTAGTCTTAAAACTATAGTACATTTTTTTTATTGGTGCGCCAAACACAAAGAGATATGTATGATTGTTAAAATCAAGTTTATTTGTATCAATAATGGCTTCTACTTTTATTGCGTTGTTAATTAATTTCATATTTGACAAAAACTCTTCTTTTGTATTTGCAAATTTATAAGCATCTGGATAAAATGGAGTTTTAGGTATCGGGAGCTTGTAACAAGCACTATACTTAATATAATGCTTGTTACAAATAATAAAAGATAGTCCAAAGACTATTACTACAAAACATAATTTCATATAAAGCATCCTATCTTTTGCCATTTCTCTCTCTTCTTAATGGATTATTTGAAATGTTATTGCGCTCCTCAACGAAAACCTCACCGAAAGGAACATACTCAATATGCTGCACCACCTCGCCGTCAAGGTTGGTGATGTAACTACTGCTACCCAAATGGTCTGGGTGGTAGTAGAACTGCATCGTCTCGTATGCGTCGCCCTCTTGGAAGTTATTCTTTGCAGCTCTCGACAAAGCTCGTGCCTGCGCAGCTTCCAAGCTGCCGTCATTGCAGCAGAAGCCCTTACCATCGACATAATCGTTGTTGTCATCGCCATTGTACGGTACTGCAAAGGTTGCCTCCTTTTTTCTATTTTATCTGTCATACTTATATTCATTTTTCCAAAATCACAAATTGTGACTTTGAACATTACCATATTTAACAGCATTCAAAGGTAGTGCTTTTAGCCTTTAAGCCACTATTGCACAACCCCTTTCTTTGAAAAGAACGTAAAAACAATAGTTTTATTGCTGTGATTGTACTTTTAGTAATCGCTTCACCCGTTGCACCGTACTCACCCCTTTACCACTCAACTTCGCCACATCCCGAATGGAATATCCCTTGCGGAGCAGACTAATAACGTCCCTATATTCGGTTCTTATTTGTTCTTCCGTTTTTACTGAGCCTACCTTGCGCCCGAGTTTTCCACCTTTCTCTATATACCGCTTCCTTCCTGACTGCAATCGGAATGAGATATTATCACGCTCCAATTGCGCACAGGTCGAAAGCGTGGCTATCATTATCGGGACAAAGATGGACGGATGCCCTTCTTCGTCCAATAATGTAAGCTGTTCCTTTTGTGTGTAGAGGTTAATACCACAGTCAATAAGTTCCTTGACTGAGGCAAGCACCTCAAACGCATTACGTCCCAATCTTGACAGTTCACTGACAAGTAGGATCCCAATGCGGTTTGCTTTGCAGTATTCCATTGCCTCACACAACACTGGACGCTCATCATTCTTCTTTGCGCCAGAGATGTGTTCCTCAAAGACCTTGCAGACTTCGATACCCTTATATTTTGCATACTCCGACAAGTCCTTGACCTGTCTTTCCGTGCTCTGTCTGTCACCAATACTGGAGACACGAGCGTATATTACTCCTGTTATCATATTTATCAAAGACGTTACCGGATAACTTCTCTGATATCCCAGTAAATACTGTTATTTACAACGAGGTGCAATTCCTGGTGATGATCCAAAAACTATTGGTTTATATCATGAGGGTAAGATGGTAAGTTATATTTCCGCTCATACTCAATTGCTCAGCCAATTTTCGATTTTTCACTATTATTTACAGAAGCAACTAATACGGATATCGATAATGTTTTTGGTAAGCCTCTATTCAATGGTACCGATTGCGAATGGATGAAGGCCAATAACGATAGCGTCATGAGAAAGCAAATCAAGTCAATCGAGAATTCCAAAATATTAACAAAACAGAATCACTAGTGTCTCGTTTAAATGGGACACTAGTGAAAAACGATGTTGTTTTCTGTGACATTATTTCTTTGCATCCATGACAAATGTCTGCCAATTTGACAATGTTTTAAATTGCTGTGACCCATTTCGATACAACTTTTATAATCAAAGTATTTGGCATTGTTTTTGCTTCAATTTATTTAGGAGTAATGTTGCTCCCAATAAAAGTTTATCGCCTATGGCTAAAATCCATTTTTTGAACGTTGATGAAGGTGATTGTTCTATTATTCAGCATGACAATGGAAAGGTTACCATGATTGACATATGTTGCGGAAATATTATTGAGCAACAGCCCTCTATCGTTGCTTTTTGCAATGAGTCTGCCAATTCTGTCAAAGGAAACTTCAATATGAAGGCCTATCCAACGAATCCCGTGGAATATATAAAAAGATGGCATATGCCAAGCATTTTTAGATACATTCAGACTCACCCGGATATGGATCACATGGACGGATTGAAGAATCTTGCAAACACTATATCCATCATGAATTTTTGGGATACGGCAAACACTAAGGTGCAGAGTTTTGACGAGCACGGCAATTGTGGACGTTATAAGAAAGAAGATTGGGACTGCTATCAGCGATTACGCAATAGTGTAGATAATCCAAAATCTTTGATATTCTATGATGGAACTGTTGCTAAATACTTTGCAGAGGATGATAATGGCGTATTATCTGACGACTATCTCAAAATACTATCTCCAACGAAAGAGCTGATAAAATCAGCAGAGTCGGCAGAGGATTGGAACGATTCTTCGTATGTTATTCTCTATTGTGTTCAAGGGCGAAAAATCCTTTTTTGCGGAGATGCAGGAATGGGGACGATAAATCATCTGCTTGAAAAGCATCAGACTGACATCTCTGATTTGGATGTTTTGATTGCACCTCATCATGGTAGGGATAGCGACAAAGACTTTTCCTTCCTTGATGTCATGAAACCTAAGTTAACGCTTGTTGGAAATGCCAAGTGCCAGCATTAGGCATACAACGAGTGGAATCGCCGTGAGTTCGAGCACATCCAGAACAATCAAGGAGGAAACATCTTGATTGACATCCACAATAATGGCGAAATGCATGTGAGTTGCTCCAATAAATCATTTGCGGATGCGTATCGTCTTGAATATTTCAAGAAGGTAGGTGCAATTAAAGACTCTCGCAATATGGGATATTGGTGCCTTCATTATAGAGAAGTAGGGAAATAGACTATGAAACAGATAGATAAAGAGATAAAAGAAAAGCGTAGCAAGGTTTATTATAGCAAGGCACGTATAAAGCCTGCCTATATTTTCCTCGTGGTTCCAATCTTTGTTGGACTCGCCATGGGAATAGACGAGTTCCTTGAAACTAAGATGTGGGGCAAGGCCTTGGTATATGTCTTGTCATTGGGTACTATCAGTTCTGCACTGTTTTTCTTATTGCGACTTGTGCTAAGAGACATTTCGTTGGTTTATCCTGGCAAGATTTTGTTTTGCGACAGGTTGAAACCGACAACCGCAATGCTTTATGCTGCTGATGATGAGTTTACTGAGGAAAACAAAACAGCTATACGAAAAAAGATCAAATCCAAAAGGGGAATAGACCTTCAGTCGTTAAAGCACAAGACTTACAAGAATAAGAAATATGTAAAGCGTGTTGATGAAGCTGTTAATTGGTTACTGGATGTAACAAGATTCGATGATATACTGTTCGACTACAACTGCATTTATGGATTTTATCGCAACCTAACAGCGGCAATATTTATGGACGGGATTGTCTTCTTTGCTCTTGCGGCTATTAACATGTGGGGCATGCCACTACCATTAGGACGTTTTTTCTTATGGGGAGGAATCACCTGTGTTGTAATTTCGTTTATTACCACATGGTTTGCATATACAAATGGCAGAAGGTATGCTAGGAGATTATATAACGTCTTCTTGAATTTAGATGATGATAAGAATAACTACTAAAAATTTAAGTTATGGAACACATTATTAAGTATTATCCAGTGGGCAACGCTGATTGCACGCTGATCAAGTTAGATAACGGCAAGACCATTATAGTGGATTGCCAAATGTTAGCTGACCTTACCGATGGTCATGGAAAGCAAGTGATGTTTGATGTAAAAGCAGATTTGCTGAAAGAACTGAAAAAGGATGGATTGGGACGTCCTTTTGTGGATCTTTTTATTAGCACGCACCCTCACGACGATCATTGCAAAGGATTTGCTGGGAACTTTTACCACGGTGAAGTGGATGATTACGACAAGGACAAAAATAAGGATGAGATTATCATAGAAGAATTGTGGATTACACCTCGCGGCTTAAATAATAATTTGTCTTCACCTGCTGAAGATATACGCAAAGAAGCGAAACGACGTAGAAAACTATACGATGATGACAAGAACTTCATAGGATCGAAAGGCAACTATTTGAGAATTATCGGATACGATAAAGACAAAGAGTTCGACCGCAGATATTGTTATGTTCCTGGCAAACTCGTAACTACTGTTCATGGATCAAGTCTATCTTGGTTGGAAATCTTTATTCATGCTCCATTTAAAGAAGATGTTGAGACTAGCAAGAAGTATGACAATAAGAATGCTACTTCAGTCGTTGTACAGTTCGGTTTTAAAATAGACGGTTACACGGGTTACAAGAGCCGTGTGCTGATGGGAGGTGATGCAGAACACGAAATTTGGCAGCACATTTTGGACAACAACGCGGATGATGAGAAACTGAAGTGGAATATTTTCCTTGCGCCTCATCATTGCTCTTGGTCGTTCTTTAATGACTCAGATAACAAGAAGGAAATCAAGCCATCTGCTGATGCCATATTGAATAAGCAGATTGGTAATTCTGCTCATATTATAGCTTCATCAAATGAAATTAAGAACGATAATAACAATCCCCCTTGTTATGAAGCTAAACTGCAATATATAAAGAAGCTGAAGTCTGGTTCTTTACATTTCCTTAATACTGCGACGCATAGCAAAGTGGGGAATATACCACAGCCCATTGTGTTTAAGATTAACGAGAACGGGAAGACACTGAAAGAGAATACTACGGTAGCAGGAGCTACATCTATTTCTAATCCTGCACCAAGAGCCGGCAGATGACAGATTATAATCATAAAATAACAAATGGCTCTTCAATTAGAGGTGAACACCTAAAACTTTTTAGAGCCAAGGCAATCTATAAGGCAGCCATTGTACATCCTTACACAAAGGATGTACAATGTTATGTCAATAGTAAAGGTGACGCTATCATCAAAATGCACTTGACGCATCTTGAAATTCCAGATGAGCCTGTTTTTGACATTCGTGATGAAGAGGAAATTGCAGTTGTTTGCCATCCAGATGACGTCAATATACCAGAAGTATATGCATTAAGAAAAGATTTTCCAATAGAGCTGCCTCATTCAAATGCAAAGCCGTTTACACGTCCAATATCACTGTGTGTATCGGATGTTGCATTTGCTGACATTCGGCCGCAATTTAATACACATGATTTTCTGAATTCAATAAGACGTTGGTTTAGTTTGAATAGCATAAATAAGCTGCATGAGGCAAATCGGCCGTTGGAAGTGTTCTTCGGATTTCAAGAGGTCTGTTGTATTTTGAATGAACGCTCGGGTGGTAATCCATACATTAAGTACTCCTCAAAAACAAAGAATTCTTCTACATTGGAGTTTGTTGAGAAAAGTAAAGCCACTCACTATTTGATCGGTATTTCTACAGAAAAAATACATGCAAGCAATTTTGTACGGATCCCCAAAACAATGGGAGATTTGAAAGACGTTCAATCAACAGACCAATTCTCTTTGACGGATAGTCTCTTGGCTGTATTAACAAAAAGTGTAGCAGGAAAGGCTACGCTTCCGTTAGTTATATCAACCTATATCACTCAGACAAGCAAAGATGATAAAAAGACTTCACAAGAATTGTTCCTCATCAAGACAAACTGCCTTCCTAAGGATATAGTACATAAAAGGAAGGTTCTTAGCAAGGATGCGTTTGAAAAATGGTTTTATGAATTATCGGTAGAAGTGGTACTTCTAGATTTCATGACCTCACGTTATGGAAATGCCATTAATAATGGAATAAAAGACAACTTCAATAAAGTGAGTGTTGTCGGGACAGGCACACTAGGATCTGCAGTAATCGACCATTGGGTGAGACAAGGATGCTCCGAAGAAATCAATTTAGTTGATTGTGATATATTACTACCGCATAATCTTAGCCGACATACGCTTTCCACTGACAAAGTGATGACTTCAAAGGTACGTTCCATCAAAGACACCTATCATGGCATCTTATTTCAAAAAATAAATGCCATAGAAGGAAACTTTCTAACGTTAAACCGAAATGATAGAGAACGTCTATTTAAGAACACGGAGTTGGTAATGGATTTTAGCACCTCCATAGCGGTTGAAAGGAAACTTGTAAATGATGAACGCACTTTCCGTAGATGTACCTCATTCTTGAACCCTAAGGGGGATGATGTGGTATTGCTAATGGAAGACAAGGAAAGAAATTCTCGTCTCGACTTGTTGGAGATGGATTATTATCGTAACCTGATAGTTGATGATAGGTTTTCTCTGCATTTGGAACAGACAGAAACTGTGCGCACAAATACTTTCAGTTGCAGATCAGAATCGATGATTCTTAACTATGAGAATGTACGTGTGTTGTCGGCAATTATTTCAAAGCAAATAAGGAAACATTATACGTCGGGGAAATCTTGTTTGAAAATTTGGCACTTTGATGCCGAAAATGGGACAGTGTCAAGTTTGCCGATGACAATAACAAATTGGCGTCATGAAGTATTGGAGGGTATTCAAATTTATATTTCCGATGCCGTAGAAAAGGAAATACAAACAATGGCAGCCGCATCGTTAAATAAGGAAACAGGCGGTTGCCTATTTGGTAGTTATGATCGCGACCATAATAGTATTTATGTATATTACATGGTTCCAGCCCCAGAGGACAGCATTCATAGCCCCGTGTCGTTTGTTCGTGGATTTAAAGGATTAACTGCGGAATATGAGAAGATAACGAAATTGACATATCATCAAGTGAGATATTTGGGAGAGTGGCATTCACATCCCAATATGCCTAACACTCCAAGCGTAACTGACAAAAAGCAGTTTGAAGAATTGTGGGAGGAACAGCAATCACAGGACTTGCCTTTTGTGCAAATGATATATGGCAATAACGGATTGTTTGTTACTGCTGCAATGTGAGTTTCAGTTCAAGGGTTATATACAAAAGGATTGTCTAATTCATCTGAGGACGATCCTTTTTTCTTTTATAATAAGTGCAATAATACTCACAGAAGTCATAGACACAAACTAATGGTATAGACCAAAGGACAAACACAGTCAAAAATGCACAAATGCTTTGCATTTTGCGAATCCTGCTACAGTTTAAGAGTGTTAAAGATGTTTAATATTTATCTTTTTAGGCTTCTTCAGAATTCTCGGCATCACTTTTCTACCGTTTAACACGCAAATTGTTGATATAAAACTACTTGCAAATACTATGGATGTAAGTTCTAACCCAAAGCAAGCGGCAGATTCGAGCGACGAGTTCCTTGGATCTGCCGCTGATTATAAAATACTCAACTTTCGCAAACGGGGAAGTTAAAGAAGTTAGAGAAGTTCTTGCCAAGGCAAGCGGCAGAGCCGAGCGAAAGTCATCATTGCCGGATTATATATTGAACATACATCTATGCACATTTGAAAAATGTTGCAAGATCATTACTTCATATATCTGCTTTTCACAACATAAAAAAAACAGTTTTTCAAAAAAAGTACACAAGTACACCTTTGTGGCGTTACAATACTGCTTTCGCATTGAGTATGAGATAGTTATGAATTACGAAGTGGGTGTACTTTGTCATGGAAGTACACCCGAAGTACATCAAATTATGTCAACGAAAGTCAAATTGAAGGATGGATGCATGCAAACAAGGCTTGTTACACCTCATCATTTGCATCATCGCTGACAGTATCGAGGCGGGTGTCCTTCTTTATGGAGACGGCACCACCTCTGCCTATGCTCATAATAAGCGGCACATATTCATCGCTCATCATGTCGGGCGAACCTACACTTGCAGCGAAATAGAGCGTAGCGGCTTGCGCATAATCCAACACGATGCCAAGCAAAGCACCTTTACCCTCTTCCTGCCCAATATAGTTTGCGAAGTCGGATTTTGTAAACCGGCGGTTGAAGAATACCGTTCCGTCCGGCCGCTTAACCGTCACCGTAATGGCATTATCATAATACTTGCCTCCCGTCTCATCGACAATGAGCGGCAGAGAAGTGTCCGCCTTACGCTCAACCGTCACCGAATAGGTGTCGCCGAGCCATTCAACGGTTCGTGTCTGAGTATAGTCACCTACCTTCTGAATGCCCTTTTTCACTGTCTTGGCTGGTTTCTTGGCTATAATCACAGTTGCTTTGGGCTCTTCCTTACATGAAACAAAAGCCATAGATGCAACAAAAACCGCTGCTGCGAAAGACTTTATCAAAGTAAATTCTTGTTTCTTCATACGCACAAAGTTAATAAATTAATTCTGAAAACATGAAACTCCTGTAATAAAATTAAAATCAAGCAACAATAGCATACGG
>ERZ1023670.536-NODE-536-length-9850-cov-12.237468_pt1 | contig 9850 bp, 10 predicted proteins | sample MGYA00380342_ERZ1023670 | MGnify/ENA primary metagenome ERZ1023670 (study PRJEB33179, sample SAMN07448984) | human gut metagenome | biome: Human-gut; feature: Human associated habitat; material: Faeces | host: Homo sapiens | place: India: Bhopal | collected...
TGTGCGATAGTTCCGTTGATTGTCACACGTCCCATGATAGGGACAATTCCGTTTATCTCCTTGCTTTTTTCTTTCCATGCCATGCAAGGTTTTCATGGAAGTCGCTTTTATATGTCGTGAACCAAAACATATATCACCATGACAAGGAAAATCTCATGCGGCGTCTTGTTTCTCGTTGGCCTGCTTGTCGCCGTCACCTTCGCGTCTTGTTCCGACGAAGACTCGGCAGAGGTATTGAATCCTTTCAACATTCGTTTCAAGACAGACTTGAAGATTGAAAGCGACAATTCTTATTTGATACCGGCAGCTGGCGGAACCTATACGTTCGACATATATAATGGTGAGCCCTGGCTGTACTCTATAAGTGAGAAATTCGACGGCAAGAGCGTTGTCTACAAAGCCGAGACAAGAGAATGCCCTAAGATAGAGGCTCTGTGGGCTACCGCCGATGTTGAGAAGTCGGGGCCAAACAACATGAGGCTCACGGTCAAGATTTCACCATCCGACAAGATTAAATATCGCTATGTATATGTTGTCGTGGCAAACAGCATGAAAAGTAAGGTGCTTGTCTTCAAGCAATTCGGAATATATACCGACAAGGAATAACCCTTATAGGCCTTGCGTGTCAAGGTGTGCCCAGATGATGTGCCCTATGCGCTCAGGACTTGTGCCGTCGATAAAAGTGTAGCTTTTGCCGATTGGCGTTTCCGTCACTGTCACCTGGGTATAATTGAACCCTGGGGCCGAGGCGTTCAGATTGTCGAGCACGGTAGTTGGCACGGTTTCGCCCTGTGGTAAATCGTATTCTGTCTTTTCCCACTTTCTCTTCGATCCGTAAAACTTGAAACAGATGTTTTTCACTACACCGTTGTGCATTGTGATATAATCGTCATTGCCCATGTCGTTGACATAGGCCGCTACCGACGCGCCGTCATAATGCTTGGCTATCCAGTCTATGTCTGAGGCTAAAGGACGCACGTCATCGATATTGTTGAGTTGGTATGTCGTCAGTTTTAGGACCTTTCCGTCGGCTCCCATCACGAGGGTGTGTTCGCAATTCTTGGCTGATGGAATGTCAGAAACGTATCGCAAGATGTAATATTGGCCGTTAATGCAGTTTTGCGATACCTCCTTTATCTCGCTGAAGCCATTTTTTATATCTTTCTGGAAGTCGTTGAACAAGCGGAACCTCACGGCCTCGTTCAACGTGTTGACGTCTTTAAGCGTGTGTATAGTCCTGCTCCATGAGCGATCAGTGTAGATCACCAGCCATTCGTCCTTGTTTTTATCCACCGAATAAACATAAGTCTTTTCTGAGTCGGAGTGGCCGTAAAAGTCGCTGCCCGTGAATGTGAATGTCTTTTCAATGGTGTTGCCAGGACAACGCTTGGCTAAATCATCATAGATTTGTGTTGGCAGACTTGTGGCGTTATCATCGGGGGCGCTGCTTGAGTCGCAAGAGCACAAAGCTCCTAAACCAATCACACATAGTGTCAACCAAAACAATTTTTTGATTCTCATAACTATAAAATATTAACTTCTGGATGTGAATATTGTTGCAAAGGTACGTTTTTGGGGGGACATGTTATTCACATTATTGAAATTTTTTTACCATTTAGCAAGAAGCCTTCCTGTTTCTGTCCTTTAATATGCCAGCCATGTTGTTTTGTGCCCATGCTATCATGCTTTCCACTAAGGGGATGAACGAGCGGGCGCGGTCGGTGAGCGAATACTCCACCCTTGGCGGCACCTCTGCATAGACCTGCCGGGTGATGAACCCGTCAGCCTCGAGCGAGCGGAGGGTGGAGGTCAGCACCTTTTGCGAAATGTCGGGAATGGCACGGTGGAGAGCGTTGAAGCGGATGCTGTCGCGTTGGCGCATCACGTAGATGACCAGCAACGACCACTTGCCGCAAATGTGTGACAAGACATTGCGTATGGGACAGTCGGGGAAAACGGTGTCGGTTATCTGGTTGCGCGTGATGGATTTTCCTGTTGATGTGTTCGTAATCATCTTGTTTTCAAAAATGGTATACAAAAGTAACCAAGTTTCCCGACGTGCCGCAAGTTCGTGTGCTAAAGTAACTTAAAACTCAAAACTTTTAGTGCTTGATAATCAGCATTGGTTACCTCAAGGTAAGTAACCCATGTGGAAGTGTCCTCTTGTGGGAACAGGAAAGAAACCGTAATTTTGCGATATCAAAACTAATATAGTAATAACAAGCAAACGAATAACTTTTCTTAATTATCAAAGACAATGAAAGAGGCAAAGACCATTTTCAAGGCAGAGAATGCCACAGCCGTGGATTTCGGCAAGTTGAGCGACCTGAACGAGTATGTATTGGAGCTTTCACCTGAGGTGAAAATCCCCGGAAAGGTGTTTGGTGGCGCATTGGTAGGCGCGACAGGTGGCGAGTTCTCCTTCCAGTCGTTCGCTCCGGGCATGGAGACCGGCTTCATCCACACCCACAAGAACCATGAGGAGCTGTATTTCTTCCTCAGCGGCAAGGGCGAGTTCCAGGTTGATGGCCAGGTGTTCCCGATAGCCGAGGGAAGCGTGGTGAGAGTGGCCCCGGATGGCAAGCGTTCCGTCCGCAACAACGGCACCGAGCCATTGGTGATGCTCTGCGTGCAGTATCGTGACGCCACGTTCACGGCAGAGGATGCCGCCGATGGCGTAATCTTCAACGAGAAGGTGGAGTGGTAATAGGCTGGAGCCATAAGTCTTGGAACATGTTGTCATGATGTTTTGGGGCTTATGGCTTTTTTCTGGCTCTTTTTCTGTCTCTTCCGGTAAATGCGTATCGTGTGCTTTGCAGGGGCTGCAGGATAGTAAAGCTCTTTTTTATTGTGGCAATGTCGCGGAGCGGAACCGAAATGTAGCAATTAGGATAGAGATGTGGAAAATAAGTGGGAATAATATAGTGTAAGCCAGTATCTTTTAGTACATTTGCAGGTGGAATAACATATTGTAATATCCTTGCGGCGGAGATTTGATGCCCCCGCTGGTGAGCTCTTTGTTGCTTATGAAACTAAAAGAAGGTGTTTATGAAAATCTGATTAGCGACAGGCTTCTGGACGATATGCGCCAGACCGAGGCTGCGGGTTACGTGTGCCACACGGAGAGTATGGACACGGCTGAATCGGCAAAGATGTTGGCCGACTTCGTTTCCGATGCCATACGCCGAAAGCTTGAGGATGCTGACGTGCCGGTGGAGGACAAGATAGAAATGACCAATAGCATTCTTGAGTCGGTGGATATTGATGAAGACGAAAAACTATCGGCTGTGCCAGAGCTGCTGTCTGCCGTGGTGAGCGGACAACGCGAGGCCGCACTGCGCGCCACGAAGAAGGAGATAGTGCGCCCGTTGTCGGGCTTCCGCGTTAGCAACCTGTTCACTGGTGGACAGTCTGGCGTGCCGCTTTGCGCGGAGATAATGCGCGACATAGCCTCTGCCGACCAGATATGCATAATAGTGTCGTTCCTCAGAATGTCGGGCATAAGGATGATGCTCGACCAGTTGCGCGACTTCTGCAAGGGCGAGGGCCATAAGCTGCGTGTCATAACAACCACATACTGCGGTGTCACCGAGGCCAAGGCCGTGGAACAGTTGGCGGCATTGCCTAACACCGACATTCGTATCTCTTATAACACCAACATCGAGCGCCTGCACGCTAAGTCGTATATTTTTGTTCGCGACTCCGGATTCAGCACGGCATACATAGGGTCATCCAACTTGTCGCACTCTGCCCAGACCGACGGACTTGAGTGGAACATCAGGGTGACCAACGTGGAGAATCCGCATATCATAAAGTCGGCGCTCGCCACGTTTGAGATGTACTGGAACAGCGAGAACTTCGAGGATTTCCGTAAGGGAGGCATAGAGAAGTTCCGTCGAGAGTTGGCCGTGCAACGCAGCCGTAATAGCGGCTCGCCGGTCGAGGTGCTCTCCCGCTACCAGTTGTTGCCGCATCAGAAGGCCATTCTCGACCGTCTGCAAGTGGAGCGCGAGGAAAACGGGCTCACTCGCAACCTTGTGGTGGCGGCTACCGGAACGGGCAAGACCGTGGTCTCGGCCTTCGACTATAAACGTTTCCGCGAGACGAATCCGCGGCACGACCGCCTGCTGTTTGTCGTGCATCGCGAGGAAATACTGAAGCAGTCGTTGCGCACGTTCCGAAGCGTGCTCGGCGACGCCAACTTCGGTGAGTTGTGGGTGGGCAATTACAGGCCAGAGGATTCCATGGATCACCTGTTCGTGTCGGTGGCCACGCTAAACAGCAATATTGAACTCTTCCGCCAACAGGGTATCGACTATTACGACTACATTGTCATAGACGAGGCCCATCATGCCGCGGCCTCAAGCTATCGGGTCATAGTGGACGAGTTTCGGCCCAAGCTGCTGCTCGGACTTACCGCCACTCCCGAGCGTATGGACGGACAGAGCTTGCTGCCGGATTTCGGCGGAAGGATAAGTGCCGAGATACGCCTGCCGCAGGCCCTTGACGAGGGACTGCTCACGCCGTTTCAATATCTTTGTATTACCGACGACGTAGACTTGTCGGACGATGAGCTATGGGCCAACGGCAAATACATAGTGTCGCGTCTTTCCGACAGGCTTTGCAACCATGAGAGGGTGGGGCTTATCATACGCAAACTCGCTGAATATCTGCCCGACGAGACCCGTTGCCACGCCCTTTGTTTCTGTTCCGACAGGCGCCATGCAGCCTATATGGCTGATGAACTCAACGGCTACGGCCTGAAGGCCGCCGCGTTGACTTCGGCAACGAGCGCCGAGGAGCGAGCGCGGCTGAACCGTGACTTGGCAGCGGGGCGTGTCAACTATCTGTGCGTCGTGGACATCTTCAACGAGGGCGTGGACATTCCGGAGGTAGACACGGTGCTGTTTCTTCGTCCTACCGACAGTCTTACCGTCTTTCTGCAGCAGCTTGGCCGCGGACTTCGATTGAGCGCGGGCAAGGACTTTCTCACCGTTCTCGACTTCGTGGCACAGGTGAACCGCCAATACGACTTCGCGAGTCGCTTCCGCGCTTTGTGCTTACGCAAGGATCGCAGCATGGAGGAACAGGTGAAGAATGGGTTTACGCTCTTGCCGCACGGATGCTCAATATACATGGAGCGCAAGGCGCAGAAATATGTCTTGGCGAATATTCATGGCGCGATATACAACACGCGTCGCCTCGTAAAGGAGCTGATGTCCTACGACAAAGTGCCGACACTGTCGCAATTTGTCGGGAATTGCGGACAGGACGTGCGATTGATATACAAAGGCAACAACTGTTGGACGACACTGAAGGCAGACGCGGGCAAGTGCGCGCCGCTTGAAAATGATGACATCTCGCGCCGGCTCGTGAAAGGCATGGGTAACCTCACTCATGTGAATTCGGTGGCGTTCATCAGCTTCATAAGGCGTTTCCTTTCCAATGGATGCAAGCCGGACAGGGCGCAAGGCAATACGGCTGACGACAACACGGCTGACGACAACACGGCAGATGGCCATTTCGCCATAATGCTCTATTATGCCTTGTTTCAGGACAAGATAGGGAAACTCGGGTTCTCGAGCATTTACGAGGCGTTGGCCAGGGTGGAGCGGTATCCACTGTTGAAGCAGGAAATGGCTGAACTAATGGATTATCTACACTCCAACCTGGAATTCAAGACCTATCCGATGAGCAACGACTTCCCATGTGGGCTGGAGCTGTACGGATGCTATACCCGTGAGGAGGTGTTCGCCTTGTATGGCCGTCAGACAGCCAACAAGAAGATGCAGGGCGTGGCGGCAGGAGTGTTCTCCATCGAAGAGAGCAACACTGAGTTGCTGTTTGTCACGCTGAACAAGTCGGAGAAGGATTTCTCGCCATCAACGCAATACAACGACTATTTCATAAGCGAGCGGCGCTTCCACTGGCAGTCGCAAAACACCATGTCGCATTCCAATGCCGGCGCGCGTTACGTCAACCAAAGCAGCAATGGCCGGAGATTCCTTCTCTTCGTGCGTGAGGACAAGAAAGACGGGTTTGGCAACACGAGTCCATACTATTGCATGGGATTGCTCGATTATGTGAGTTCGCACGGCAATTATCCGATGAACATAGAGTGGGAGTTGCGAAAGCCTGCCATTGCAAAATTCATAAAGGCAGTGTAAGCCGTGGCTGATACTGAAACGTGTGAAGAATGATGAAGACAATAAATGTAGTGGCTGCCGTGATAGAAAGCGGCGGCATGTATTTCGCCACACAGCGTGGCTATGGCGAGTTCAAGGACTGGTGGGAGTTTCCCGGCGGAAAGATAGAACCAGGAGAGACACCCGAGGAGGCTTTGCGTCGCGAGATACGCGAGGAACTGGAAACTGAAATCTCCGTCGACCGCCACCTTACGACCATCGACTACGACTATCCCTCGTTCCATCTCCACATGGCGTGCTACCTATGCCATGTAGCAGCCGGCGAATTGCGTCTTGTGGAGGCTGAGGCCGCCAAGTGGCTTGCGGAGAAAGAACTTGGCACGGTGAATTGGCTGCCGGCCGACATGGAAGTGGTTGAAGTCATAAAGAATAAGGAATTATGGCACAGAAACTTAATCACATCTGCACAACCAAGATGACGCTTAGGTTTCACAACAGTCTCTCCAACAAAACAAATGTCATGAAGCCGAGCAGTAGCGCGTAGGTGGCTTGTTTCTGATAGCCGTGGGCGTGGGTCTCGGGAATCATTTCGTCGCTCGTGACGTATAGCATCGCGCCACCGGCGAAGCCAAGCATGACGGGAAGCGTGGAGGCCGACACGTTGCCCATGGCGAATCCTGTCCACACACCGATGACCTCAAGTAGACCGATGGCTACGGATATTATGAATGTACGCATGCGTTTCACTCCGGCGAGCAGCAGCGGCGCTATTATAACCATGCCTTCGGGTATGTTCTGCAGCGCGATGCCGAAACTCACAGTCCACGACGCCTCCTCGCCCTCACTCATGCTCACTCCTGCGGCAATACCTTCGGGCAATTTGTGGATGGCGATGGCCATGACGAATAGAAGAATGTGGTTGAGGGTGGAGTTGTTGCGGTGCTCTTCTACGTCGAGGCCGGTGATGTGGTGGAGGTGGGGCGTCACGAGGTCGAGGACGTTGAGGAACAAGGCACCTGCCATTACTCCTACGGCGACAAGCCACCATGGCGTTGCCTCCGACTCAAAGGCAGGGACAATCAGTCCTAACGTTGAGGCGGCGAGCATCACTCCGGCGCAATAGCCAAGCACCGTGTCGTTCCATTTGTGCGGCAACTCCTTTATCCCGAATCCAAGAATGCTGCCTATTATTGTAGCTCCGCAAAGTCCAGCGGCGCTTATCCATACGTTTGTCATAATTTCATTTGCTTTTTTGTACGGCTAAGTTATGGATAATATTGCGGACTGGCAAGGACTTGGTTTTAATTTACCTATAAATAAGTAATTATTGCTGTCCAGTAGAAACTGTCAATACATGACTGGAAGAGGGGGCGGCATCTTGCCTTACACTTCCTCCATCCTCGCCAGTTCCCATCCCTTGAACTGCATAATGATACGGTGCAGCGTGGTCTTTCCGAAGCGACGCGGACGGATGAAGAACAGGTTGTTTGGCTGTTTCTCCAATTCTGGCAAGAACATTGTCTTGTCTACATAATACTGGTTCTGTTCAATGACGGACTTGAAGTCGGACACGCCGTATGGTACTCGTTTTGCTTGCTGTTCCATGATGGTATGGTTTATTATGCAAAAATAGGCAAAAACTTTGAGAGTGTCAAATTATTGGAGCAAATCTTGTGTCCTTGTTTCGTTTAGGTCTTTCAAAATAATTTTTGTTAAACATTCATTTAAAATCCCATGGTTTAGGATAGAATGTCGTAACTTTATTTGCTCAAAGAAACAGATTCTATGCAAATAGTCTTGGCCTCAGCTAAAATCATGAACGCGTCCACCTCGGTGGAGGTGCCGATGAATAGCGTGCCGAAGTTTAAGGATATAACGGTACGCTTCGTACAGGAACTTGCCTCATGGGACAAGCACCGCTTGATGAAGGAATTGGGGTGCAGCCAAGCCATCGCCATTGAGAACAAACTGCGATATCAAAGTTTTTGGAATGAGGAAGAGCGGTTGCCTGCCATCCTCGCCTACTTTGGGCAGGCTTACAAATATCTCAAGGCGGAAACCTTCTCTCACGAAGACTTCCGTTTTGCCCAAGGACATCTCTTCATCATGTCTTTCCTCTATGGCTTGCTGCGTCCGTTGGACGCCATTCACCCTTATCGCATGGAAGGGAAGGTGAAGCTGGAGGCTGCCGGCGGCAAGAACCTCTTTGCCTTTTGGAAGCAATATCTCACAGACATGCTGATAGAAGCGGTAAAGGCCGATGACGGAATCCTCGTTCATCTTGCCACAGAAGAGTTTGAGCACCTTCTCGACTGGAAGAGGGTGTGCCAAGAGGTGAAGGTCGTTCAGCCCTTGTTCTACGTGGACAAGGGCGACACCATCAAGGTGGTGTCTGTTCATGCCAAAAGCTGTCGTGGAGCCATGACGAGGTATATCATTCAACGCCGGATTACGCGGCTGACTGACATGTTAAGTTTCGAGTCGGAAGGATTCTGGTATGATTCACGTTATGGGGATGAACTGCACCCTCATTTTATAAGAAAATGATACTTATTATTGCAAACTATAAAAACAAACGATTATGGAAGTAGGACAGAAATTGCCAGAGGTCCTTGGTGTTGACCAGGACGGAAAGGAATGGACCCTTGCCGAGTTGAGCGGCAAGAAGTTGGTGCTTTACATTTATCCTCGCGACTCCACGCCAGGATGCACCAACGAGGCTTGCAACCTTCGCGACAACTATGAGCGTTTCCTCTCCGAGGGATATGCCGTGATAGGCGTGAGCACGCAGGACGCGAAAAGCCACAAGAGGTTCATAGAGAAAAACAGCCTGCCTTTCCCCCTCATTTGCGACACTGAGAAGCGTCTTGTTGAGGCTCTCGGCGTGTATGGCGAGAAGAAAATGTATGGCAAGACGGTAATGGGCGTGTTCCGCACTACATTCCTCGCCGATGAGCATGGCGTCGTCACTCGCGTCATCGGGCCTAAGGAGATAAAGGTCAAAGAACATGCCAGCCAAATCTTGGGGTAAAGGCTCTCGCCTCGCTTCCTTTTTTTAGCTTAGCCCGTGGGGCGTGTACACAAGGCCTTTTATCATTCGCTCGTGTCGTTTTTGTAAATAATTATTGCCAAAATTTAACACTTGGAGACAGGTGCTTTTAGAGCGGAAAAAGGGTAGCCTTACGCTCTTTGACAATGCCGTTGACCGGTTTTTGGCCAAAAACCATTGCCGTTACAGTGCAATCGCGTTGCCGTTACACCGTAATCGCAACGCCGTTACACTGTAATCGCAATGCGATTGCACCGTAACGGCGATGCCATTTTAGCGAATTTGCGACACCGGGAAACCTCTAAAAATATAATTTCTTGATAGTCAGCTGTTTATCAAAACGTCCCATAATTGCGTCATTTCCAACCAAGTGACGCCTTGGTTGAAAAAAATCGATTCTCAGACGACCATTTGTAAAATATTATTATCTGCTAAAGTCGGTAATCTTTTGTCGTATTGCACGGGGCGGTCTTGTGTGCTGGACGAGGCCTTCAAATAGCTATAGCTCAGGAATTCTTGTCTCCTTATAGCAGGCAAAGACTTGTTAACACTAAATATTTATCATTAGAGCGATGCAATCCATTCACATTAAGAAAAATCGGCTCACCCGATAAAACAGGGGGATTAAGCATATAGCTTTGTAAGTCTGAAAAGA
>ERZ1023670.553-NODE-553-length-9602-cov-6.729444_pt1 | contig 9602 bp, 6 predicted proteins | sample MGYA00380342_ERZ1023670 | MGnify/ENA primary metagenome ERZ1023670 (study PRJEB33179, sample SAMN07448984) | human gut metagenome | biome: Human-gut; feature: Human associated habitat; material: Faeces | host: Homo sapiens | place: India: Bhopal | collected...
GTTAAAGGAAGATAACGGATAATAGCATAACTCATTGAAGAATAATGGTGATGTCCGTTACCTTCAATCTGCCGCAGGCGGATGGACTTCCGATAGCTTCTGCTAACTCCCGTCTTGACGACGACGATGCCCCGCCGCAGCATATAGCCTGAGAAGTAATGATACAATGTGATATTGAAATAATTTACTAACTAAAACCAAATTCTATGGAAAATTTAAAGAAACCATTGTTTCGCGTGAATAAGAAGCAATTGGTACTTCCGTTTGCCGTTGGTATGTTGTTGTGTACAACAAATGTTTCGGCAGCCGACGAGTTGGCACGCTCTGTATATGTTGCCGCTCAGGCGCAGCAGAATGTGCAGGTAAGCGGACAGATTGTTGATGCCGCCGGCGAACCGCTCGTAGGTGTGAGCATCGTGGAAAAGGGAAACAAGACCAACGGTACTGTCACCGACCTTGACGGTAACTTCACATTGAAAGTACCTGCAAATGCAACACTTGTAGCTTCATACGTTGGCTACCGTGCACAGGAAGTGAATGTGAACGGCAAGACAAGCCTCAACATCACTCTCGAAGAGGATGCTGAGGTGCTCAACGACGTGGTGGTAATCGGTTACGGTACGGTAAAGAAGGCCGACCTCGCCGGTTCTGTTTCCGTAATGGACAACAAGCAGTTCAAGGATCAGCCCATCACTCAGGTGGCTGACGCTCTCAATGGCCGTATGGCCGGTGTCTCTGTGGAAAGCGCAGGCATTCCAGGAGGTGCTGTTAAGATCCGTGTTCGTGGTTCCAACTCAGTGACAAAGAGCAACGACCCGTTGTATGTTGTCGATGGTATGGTGCGCGAGTCAGGTCTCGACGGCATCAACCCTGAGGATATTCAGAACATGCAGGTGCTGAAGGACGCTTCTTCAACAGCCATCTACGGTTCGCGTGGTGCAAACGGTGTTGTTATCATCACAACAAAGAGCGGCGTGAAGGGCGAGAGCAAGATTACTCTCGACGCTTCTTGGGGTATCCAGAATGCAACACGTCTGCCTAAGATGATGAGCACAAAGCAGTATGCACAGTTCCTCGTTGACTACTTCAACGTGAGCGAAAACAGACTTAAAGGCTACCTCGACGGTACAAAGCCCGGTGTCGATTGGACAGATGTAATGTTCCGCACAGGTCTGACACAGAACTATAAGGTTGTCTTCACAAAGGGTACCGAAGGTATGCAGGCATACGTTTCCGGTAACTATATGAAGAACGAAAGCGTTTTGGAAGGTGGCCAGTACGAGCGTTACTCTGCAAAGGTGAACTTGAAGACACAGCTCAAGAAGTGGCTGGATGTTACTTTGGACTTCAATGCTTCGCGTGGTGTAGGCAAGGGCGTGAATTCTCTTAGCGGCTCGCCATACAACAACCCATTGTATGTGGCACTGAACTCTTCTCCGACAATGGAAATCTTCGACGAGAATGGCAACTATATGCAGGACCCGTTCTGTGTCATCGAACCCAATGCCTACGGTGCACTCGTTGGTAATCAGAGCGAGCGTCGCAGCGATGTTGTGAATGGTCATATCGACTTGAAGTTCAATATCTGCAAGGGCTTCACATTTACCACAAGCAACGGCTTCGATTATTATAACGGTACAAACTACAACTTCACTTCAAATCTTTGGACCAGAACTCACCAGGCTAACATGGGCAATGGTAACACACAGCGCATGAATCTCCAGTCAGTGAACAACTTCACATACGTTGGTGAATGGGGCGACCACAACCTCGTTGCAACTGGTGTATGGGAGGCAACAAAGAGCACGACATCAGGCATGAACATCAATGGTAACAACCTCAAGAACCCAGGTGTTGGTTGGTGGAACGTGAAGAACGCAGAAGTTATCAATGCCGGCAACAGCTACTCAGACTGGGCTCTGCTCTCAGGTGTTGCCCGTGTGATGTACAACTATGCCGGCAAGTACATGGTTACAGGTACATTCCGTGCCGACGGTTCAAGCCGCTTCACAAACAACAAGTGGGGCTACTTCCCATCAATCGCTGGTGCATGGACTGTGACAAACGAAAAGTTCATGGAAAGCACACGCGATGTGCTCAGCAACTTGAAGATACGCGCAAGCTACGGTATCATTGGTAACCAAGATATCACTCCGTATTCAACTCTTCCTCTGCTTTCTGAGGCTTCATCTACATTCGGAACACCGACAGCAGTACCCGGATATGGAATCGGACGCCTTGCTACTCCCGACTTGAAATGGGAGAAGACAAAGCAGTTTGACTTAGGTCTTGACTTCGGTTTCTTCAACAACCGTTTGGAACTCAGCTTCGACTACTTCAATAAGAAGACTACCGATGCCATCCTTGGCACAACAACATCGGCTGCTCTTGGTAATCTTTCATACAATGTCAATATAGGTGAGGTGGCTAACCACGGTTTCGACATCTCGCTCACAGCACGCATCATCGAGACAAAGGACTTCCAGTGGCAGACCTCTATCAATGGTACTTATCTGAAGAACGAAGTTAAGAAACTCACCGACCAGCAGAAGATGATCTTCGAGAAGCGGGGCATTTCCATACTTCCCGATCCTATCGTTACCATGGAAGGCGAAGCTCTCGGTTCTTTCTATGGATATGAGTGGGCTGGCATCGACTCTGAAGGTTACGACACATACTGGTCGCAGAACGCAGCAGGCGAGCGTGTGGCTTCAAGAACTCCTAACGCCAATACTGACCGTAAGGTACTTGGTAAGGCAACTCCTGACTTCACACTCGGATGGAACAACACATTGTCGTACAAGAACTGGTCGTTCAACGCATTCTTCAACTCAGCATTTGGCGCACAGCGTCTCAACGCATTGCGCTATAGCATGAACTCAGTGAATGGTAACACATTTGCTATCACAGACGCTGACTTCATCGGTGAAATCGGCAAGACAATGCCTAACCCAAGTGTTGCAGGCAACAACTACCTCGGAGCATCGTCGAAGTGGGTGGAGAACGCCGACTACTTCCGTTGTGAGAACGTGACAATCGCTTACGATTTGCCACGCAGCATGCTCAAATTTGCTGATGTACGTCTCAGCTTCAGCGTGCAGAACCTCTTCACAATCACCGGTTATAAGGGTTCTAATCCTGCCGGATATAATGGTGAAGGCGACATCGCCGGCGGACTTGACTTCGGTAGCTATCCAACTCCGAGAACATTCACATTCGGATTTAGAGCGAATTTCTAACAAATTAATGACTACACAACTATGAAAATAAATATTTTACCGGGTTGCATTCTTGCAGCTTCAATGGTGCTCACTACATCTTGTAGCGACTTCCTCACGGAGGACCCGAAAGGTCAGATGACTCCTGAAAATGTGTTCAAAACAACGGAAGACCTAGACTTGTCGCTTACATCACTCTACGGTTCACTGCTTGGATTGCAGTGTAACTCAAATACTACTATCGTACAGGTAATGGGTGATGATGTGACATCAACAACGGGTTCTAACAAGGCAGCTTATTTGGCTTCTGACGCATTTGAGGTTCCCTCTGATGTGAAGGGTTCGGAAGATTTATGGAGAAATCTTTATGCCATCATTAAAAACTGTAACTATACAATCGATTGTGCAAAACACATCGGTGTTGCTGAAACAGAAGTGAGCGAAACTCTCGGACAGGCTTATTTTTGGCGTGCATACGCTTACCTCATGTTGGTACGCACATTCGGTCCCGTGCCGGTTTCTCCGGAGAATGTCCTCTCGCTCAGTCTTGAAGAGACATCTGATGCCACTCCGCTTACTTCGGTTGAGGATATTTACAAAAATATCATTATCAGCGACTTGATAAAGGCTGATGGATTCAATCTTCCTGCACAATACGAAGGTGACAGAAAGTCGGTGAACGGCAGCAATATCTATGTTTCAAAGCAGGCTGTCAAGTCTGTGCTTGCAGCTGCTTATATGTCAATGGCAGGCTATCCTCTCCATAAGACCGAGTGTTATGCACTCGCTGCCGACAAGGCTAAGGAGGCTCTCGACATAATGACTCAGACCGGTGCAAACGCATTGCTCACCGACTGGAAGGATGTTTACAGCTATGGCAACAACTACAGCAAGGAATGCGTCCTCGGACTCTACTACAATCCTAACACAGGAAGCTGGGGATCGGACGACTCACAGTTCACTTCTTGCCATGTGCTTCAGTACTACAAAGACTGGCAGGGTTGGGGTGACTTCCTCGCAGAGCGTAAGTTCTGGAAGAATTATCCGGAAGGTCCACGTAAGAATGCCGTGTTCGCAGAGTCATTGTTGACTTTGGAAGGAAATAGTGTTGATTGGTGGGCTACAAAGAAGGGCGAACCATACACTACTTGGGAAGAAGATGGTAAAAAGAAGTCGAATGCCATTATCTCAGACTTCCGTCCTATGTACACCGGTTTCGCTGTAAATCAGGACAATGGTGCTCCCGTTGCCGCTCCGTTCGATTGCACAAAGCCTATCTACGCAGGTATGACTCTTGCAAAGACCCATCAGCTCGTGCGTGTATCAGAGGTGCTTTGCTGGTTTGCTGAGGCTTCTGCACGCTCACACAAATATACCACTGAGGCAAGAGCTGCTTTGAAGAAGGTGCGTGCCCGTGCATGGGCAGATGCTGCAAAAGTGGCAGCTGTTGATAATATGACCGACGACCAGCTTGCTCAGGCTGCTTACGAAGAGCACAGATATGAGGTTGCCGGAAATGTAATGGCGCTTGTTACTTGCCGTGAGGATATGTTCCGTATGATGAAGGACGCAAACAACGGTCCTCTCAAAGACCACTTTGATTATCGTTGTGGTGCTCAGGATTTTGTTCTCGTGCCAGCTGGTACTGTGACACGCTCACAGGAATATGATGAAGCAACTGAGACATATCGTCCTGTGACATATACTCTTGCCGCAGACATTAAGTTGCCAGAGGAATATGCTATTGAAAACGAGTGGAGACAGTGGAGAGGCGAAAGCTCTATCTATACTATCTATCCGCCGTCGGAAGTTCTGAAGAACCCGTACTTGGTAAGAAAGTAAGTCGGAACGACTGGAATTTGAAATAAAATTCAACAATAATCCCGGTAAAAAGCAAGTGAATCTTGACTTTTTACCGGGATTTTTCGTGTTTTTTTGAAACTACATCCTATCTGCATCCCATCTACATTCTATCTGCATTTTGTAAGTCTCTGTGGTTTAAAGTATTACTGTGATATTGAATGCAAAAATGATGGAATGATGGTTTTTTTCCATAAAAACTTTTCTCTGTAAAAACTGTGGGCAGACTTGTCTTTTATCAGGATTTTCTGTAACTTTGCAAAGTATAACGTTATACACATTTTATAATATGATGCAAGCAATGATTTTTGCGGCAGGACTTGGCACTCGGCTGAAGCCGCTTACTGACACTATGCCAAAGGCATTGGTAAGTGTAGGGGGTGAGCCGTTGATAAGGCGTGTCTTGCAGCGACTTGCCGATGCCGGCGTGGGTCGCGTAGTAGTAAATGTGCATCATTTTGCATCACAAATAACTCAATATCTTTCTGAAAACCGTAACTTCGGGCTCGACATTGCAATAAGCGACGAGACTGGAGGGCTGCTCGAAACGGGTGGTGGCATAAAGCATGCCGCACGGCTTTTCGATGCCGGCTCGCCGGTGCTGATACATAATGTCGATATATTGAGCAACGTAAACCTGCGCAAGTTCTACAATATCGCTGCCGAAAGTGAGGTTGCTGCCATTCCCGTAGATGCGGTTCTGCTCGGGAGTTGGCGCAAGACCAAACGCTATCTGCTCTTCGATGATGACATGCGGCTTGTGGGATGGACGAACATTGAGACGGGCGAAGTGAAGAGCCCATACCCAGAACTCGACCCGCGGAAATGCAGAATGTACGCCTTTGCTGGCATACATGTGATTTCGCCACGGATGTTTCCTCTTATGGATGCCTTTCCGGAGAAGTTCAGTATAATAGACTTCTATCTGAAAACTTGTGCCACACATAATATAAAAGGTTATGTTAAGGACGACCTGAAACTCATGGATATTGGCAAACTCGACACACTTGCCCATGCCGAGACATTCCTTTCGGAATTGTGAGCCGAGAACTCTTGGCTTGGAAATGACGGAGATGGAAATACATTTTACAATCAGACATCGAATATTTATAATTAAACATATTATATAATGCAACAGAAGATAATAATTCTTGATTTCGGTTCGCAGACCACGCAGCTCATCGGACGCCGCGTGCGCGAGCTCGACACCTTCTGCGAGATTATGCCCTACAACAAGTTCCCGAAGGACGATCCGTCGGTTATCGGCGTCATCCTTAGTGGAAGTCCCTACTCGGTGCACGACGAGGAGGCTTTCAAGGTGGATCTGAGTCAGTTCGTAGGGCGCATACCGGTGCTCGGAATCTGCTACGGCGCACAGTTCATCAGCTATGCAAACGGCGGAAAAGTGGAGGCTGCCGACTCCCGTGAGTATGGCAGAGCCAACCTTGAGCACTTCGAAGCGGAGAATCCTTTGTTCAAGGGATTCGTGGAAAACTCGCAGGTATGGATGAGCCATGGCGACACACTCACCGCCATCCCCGAGGGCTACAAGTGCATCGCTTCCACAGCCAATGTGAAATTTGCAGCTTACGCATCGACCACTGAGCCGGTATGGGCAGTGCAGTTCCATCCCGAAGTGTTCCACTCTTTGCAGGGAACACAGCTTCTTAAGAACTTCGTGGTGGACATCTGCGGCAGCAAGCAGGACTGGAGTGCCGACTCGTTTGTGGAGACTACCGTTGCGGAACTCAAAGCTCAGCTTGGCGACGACAAGGTGATTCTTGGACTTTCCGGCGGTGTCGATTCAAGTGTGGCAGCCGTATTGCTCAACAAGGCTATCGGCAGCAACCTCACTTGTATCTTCGTTGACCACGGAATGCTGCGCAAGAATGAGTTCCACGATGTGATGGAGGATTACAAATGCCTTGGTCTCAACGTGATAGGCGTGGATGCCTCGGAGAAGTTCTTTGCCGACCTTGCAGGAGTGACCGACCCTGAGCAGAAGCGAAAGATTATAGGCCGTGACTTCGTTGAGGTGTTCAATGCCGAGGCAAAGAAGCAGACCGGTGCCAAATGGCTTGCACAGGGCACAATCTATCCCGACCGTATTGAGTCGCTGAACATCACAGGTAAGGTGATAAAGAGCCACCACAATGTGGGCGGACTGCCAAAGGAAATGAATCTGAAACTGTGTGAACCGCTGAAATGGCTGTTCAAGGACGAAGTGCGCCGAGTGGGACGTTCCATGGGAATGCCGGAGCATCTCATCACACGCCACCCCTTCCCGGGTCCCGGACTCGCCGTGCGTATCCTCGGAGACATTACTCCCGAAAAGGTGCGCATACTTCAGAATGCCGACGACATCTATATCCGTGGCTTGCGTAACTATAAGGTGAAGCTTAGCGGAGAGGATGCACGCCGTGTGCTTGCAGCCGGCGTTCCTGCCGATATGCAGAACGGCGAGATAGAAGTTTCGCTCTACGACCAGATTTGGCAGGCGGGAACTGTACTGCTTTCCACTGTACGTTCTGTGGGCGTTATGGGTGATGAGCGTACTTACGAGCACCCCGTCGCTCTCCGTGCCGTGACTTCTACCGACGCCATGACAGCCGACTGGGCTCCTCTGCCTTACGACTTTATGGCAAAGGTGTCTAACGAAATCATCAACAAGGTGCGTGGTGTGAACCGCGTATGCTATGACATATCTTCAAAACCACCTTCGACAATCGAGTGGGAATAAATTGATAATGGATTAATGGGGGATTATGAGGCGCGACAGACTGTTGCCTTGTAATCCCCCGTTTTTGTTGAATTTTATTTGAAAGGACTATTCTCATGAAATATTATGTAGCCAGATTCAATATAGAATGTGAGCCAGAACTGCTTCAGATTGCACGCGAACTGCTCTCTGCTTCGGCTTGTGAGGTTGGTTTCGAGGCTTTTGAGGACACCGAAACGGGCATCGACGGATATGTGCAGCGCCAGTTGTTCGACAAGAATGCGCTTGACAATGCCTTGCAGGAAATGCCGCTTGAGGGCGTCAGGGTGATATACGATGTGGCAGAAGTGGAGGACCAGGACTGGAATGCCGGTTGGGAAGAGGAAGGTTTTGAGCCTATCGGCGTGTCCGCCGACTTTATTGTTTATGATGCGAAGCACACCGACATGAGTGCTTTTGCTGGCAACGACGGTGTAAGGCGGGTCTTCATCGAGGCACGCAATGCTTTCGGAACGGGTACGCACCAGACCACACGCATGATTCTGCGCCGTCTGCTCTCTATGGATTTGCATGGAAAGAGTGTGCTCGACTGTGGTTGCGGCACCGGCATTCTCGGTATTTCCGCCTCGCTGTTGGGTGCCGGCTTTGTGCTGGGCTACGACATTGACGAATGGAGTGCGGACAACGCTCGGCATAACGCAACGCTTAATGGCGTGGACAATATGGAGGTTCTGCTTGGCGATGCAAGTGTGCTTGGTGGTGTGAAGGAGCGTTTCGATGTGGTGATTGCCAACATCAACCGCAACATTCTCATTGCTGACATGAGCGCATTTGCTACTCATATAAAGCCTGGCGGTGTGCTCATTCTCAGCGGTTTCTATGAGAGCGATGTGACAATGCTGACCCGTTCGGCGACGGAAAACGGTCTGGTTCTTCACGATGTCATTACAGATGAAGAGTGGGCTTCAGCTTCGTTTCGGATGAAATGAAACCGGATTGGATATAAAACAAAAGAAACGAGGGGAGTGTATTGAAAGTAATTCTCTTTCGATACTCTTCCCTCGTTTCTTTTTATTGTCGTTTTTTAGATTGAGCGCAGGAACATTACCACTGCATCGCGGTCTGCCTTGGAGAGGTTATAGAACTTCAACGCAGAGTTGTAAGCGTGGGAATTCTTGGAATAGGCGTGCCACATGATGGCTTCCACCTCGTTGCGTGCACGGCAGTCGTGCAGTCTTTCCACGCCGATTCCATTCACACTAGCAAGTCCGCGCCCCCAAAGTGGAGTGGTGCGGCACCATGAATCGTGTATGTCGTTGATCATATACAGCTTGTGCTGCATCATGTCGGAGTACGGATAGATGGTTTGATTTGCATAACGTGGCAACTTCTTGCCGGCAATCATGTTGGGAGTCCAGTAGTTGTCGCTGCCGGTCACCCACTTGGCACGATGACAATTGGTGCAACCTATCTCGTTGAACACCTTCTTTCCTCGCTGCACCCTTGCGTCGTTGAGGTTGCGTGCACGCGGAATGGCGAGTCCTCTGTGCCATACCATGAACTCATAGAAGTGGTCGGCACTCATCTCTGGCTCAAAGGAATGCCATTCGTTGTCAAACTGGTTTGTGCCGGGTTGGAGCAAACCTTCCACCTTTTCGCTTATCTTATCGTCGGTGTCGGCCCAGAAAGGAGAGGTCGGATCCTTCTTGATCTTTTCTATTACCTCATTATCCTCGGCCATTGCCTTTGCCCATGCGTTGGTAGTGTAGAGCTTCGGACGGTCGGGTCGTGTCACATTGGTGATG
>ERZ1023670.556-NODE-556-length-9571-cov-6.334910_pt1 | contig 9571 bp, 10 predicted proteins | sample MGYA00380342_ERZ1023670 | MGnify/ENA primary metagenome ERZ1023670 (study PRJEB33179, sample SAMN07448984) | human gut metagenome | biome: Human-gut; feature: Human associated habitat; material: Faeces | host: Homo sapiens | place: India: Bhopal | collected...
AAGAAGAAGGTAAAGAGAAGGAAGAAAAGCCCCGGGAAAATGAGCACCAGGTGAAGACCGAGGTTTCCGCCGCCGATGTATCTAAATTAAGTCATGTGGAAATGGAAATCGGGCGGCTGGAAGCAACTATGAAAATGTACACGGTGCAGATGAGCATGAATCCTGAAAATTATGCAGAACTGGCCGATGAGTACGCGGAAGCGAAAAAGAAACTGGACAAGCTGTATGAGAAGTGGGATGAACTGGCAGAAAAAACAGAGTCCTGAATGCTCACAGGCAGGGACAATCAAAAAAATCCTGAAAAGCAGAAGCTTTTCAGGATTTTTTGATTGCCCTTTTATCCCACCAGATTCAGAAGGGCCAGCACAATGGTGCCGGGGACTCCGAAGAGGGCCACCACAATGCCATGCATGGTGGTAAGGGTCATATGGGTGATTCCGATGGTATTCAGCAGCCAGAAGAGAAGACCGCCCATAATGATATTGCCGATGATTTTTTTCACAAACCGGGCAAAGAGGAAGAACGCCACAATGATGACGATGACACTGGTAATGCCATATCCGCCCAGGGCGCCTAAAGATTCAATCATGGTATCAGATTTCCTTTCTGTTTTCCACGGCTCCCGCCAGGGTGATGCCGTCAGTATAGCCTACGGCGCCGCCGGCAGGAATGCCCCTCCCGATGCGGGTGACTTTGATGCCCGACGGTTTGATGAGCCGGGAAAGATAGTAGGCCGTGGCTTCACCTTCCGTATCCGGATCCGTGGCAATGATGACTTCTTTCACATCGTTCTTCTCCAGCCGTTTCAGGAGTTCCTTGATTTTCAGCTGCTCAGGACCTATGCCGTCCAGAGGAGAGAGAACGCCGTGAAGAACGTGGTACAGGCCGTGGTATTCCTGGCTCTGCTCCATGGCGGTCACATCCTGGGGCTGTTCTACTACGCAGATGATGGAATGGTCACGGCGGTCATCACTGCAGATGTCGCAGGGGTCCGAGGTGGCCAGATTGCAGCAGGTAGAGCAGTAGCATACCCTGCTCCTGGCATGGCGGATGGTATCCAGAAATAAATCCACTTCCTCCTGGGGACGTTCCAGCATGAAGTAAGCCAGACGGCGGGCGCTTTTTACGCCGATGCCGGGAAGCTTTCTGAACTGCAGGGCTACTTCTTCCAGATCTTTATTCATCAGAACATGCCGCCGGGAAGGCCCAGGCCTCCGGTGACCTGGCTCATGCTCTTCTGTACCATTTCATCGGCTTTCTTGCCGGCTTCGTTGACAGCGGTGGTGATGAGGTCTTCCAGCATTTCCGGATCTTCCGGGTCGATAGCATCTTTAGCGATTTTCAGTGCGGTAATCTGCTTTTCACCGTTCATGGTGAGGGAAACGGCGCCGCCGCCTACGGATACGTCAACGGTCTGTTTCTTCAGTTCTTCCTGCTTTTTCTGCAGTTCTTCCTGCATTTTCTTCGCTTTTTTCAGCATGTTCTGCATCTGTGCTTTATTTCCAAACATAATGAATCCTCCTTAAGGTAATATTGAATCAATTTTCTGTTTCATGATTCAGTCTTTTCATATATATCACAGTCTGCCATGATTTTCAAGGCTTCATTTAAAGACGGATCCTTCAAGTCCTTCTCCGGAATATGGGCTCTGGAAACAGGGCGGTAGTCCTGCATCGGCTTTTCTGCCATCTCAGCGGAAGGAGAGGAGGGGGCTGCCTTTGGGGCAGACTGGAGCAGGGCAAAAGCTGCTGCTTCTTCCTCACCGCCCTTCAGCACTGTATGCATCTGGATGGGAGAACCGGTGACTTTAGCAAAGGCTTCGGCGGCTACCTTTTGGTAGGACTTATTATTTCCTGCAGCCACCAGAAACTGCTGGGGCGCAGACACGATGGCCCTGGTATGGGTGCAGTAAATGAGGGTGCTCTTCCGAAGGCAGGTGAAGACATCGATACGGCGGATGGACATGAAATAGGACAGTACCTTCTGCCAGATGGCAGGGTAGGTTTTGGGGTCTATGAGAGAAGCATCAGGTTGGGATGATGGTGCTGCCGCCGGCTGGCTTGACATGTTTTCAGCCGGTCCGGCTGCCGGCATGGGGGCAGGGGCTCGGGGCGTTTCCCTGATCGGCGTCCTGTTCCTTCTCTGCACTGCCGGCCTTGGGGGCATATCTGAGGGAGCGGGGGGCTCCGGAGCAGAAAATGCAGCCGGCGCAGCAGGTATGAGTGATGCGGGAACCGGGGCAGGAGAAGAAGGTGCGGCAGGGTAGGAAGGGGCGGGCGCAGGAACCGGGGCCGGTGATGGAGATTGCGGGATGGACAGGGCGCCGCGCTTCAGGCGCGACACCTCTTCTTCCAGCTGGGCTACCCGCTGGGCCAGGGAATCCAGGGATTTAGACCCTTTCATGCGGCAGAGATGGAGAAGGCCCATTTCGGCGCTGAGCCTTGGTGATGAACTCCGTTTCGTTTCATGGAGGGCTTCGTGGAGATAGTCAAAGAGGGAGTCCAGGTAAGGTGCAGGAAGGCGGGATGCATCGGAACGAAGCGTTTCCACCTTCCCTCCGTACTGGGAAAATTCCGGCGCCTTTGGATTGACCTTGCAGATCATCAGGTTTCTGAAATGTTCCAGAAGGTCACGAAGAATGGAGGCCGGTTCTTTTCCGCCCTGCAGGATCCGGTAAAAGAGGGACAGGGCGGAAGAACTGTCACCGTTGAAGATATGATGGGAGAGATCCAGAATCATATCCTTTCCTGTGAGGCCCAGAAGGTCATACACCGCCGGCGCGTCAAGAACTTTGGATTCCGAGGCCGAGGAGCACTGGTCCAGCAGGGACAGGGCATCGCGAAGGCCGCCGTCTGCCCGGACTGCAATGAGGTCTGCTGCCTCTTCCGTCAGGGGAAGTTGACTTTCTTTGGCAATATAGAGAAGATGGTTTTTGATATCCTCCACGGAAATCCGGTGGAATTCATACCGCTGGCATCTGGAAAGAATGGTGAGGGGAATTTTTTCCGGTTCCGTGGTGGCCAGAATAAAGAGCACATGGGACGGCGGTTCCTCCAGCGTTTTCAGGAGGGCATTGAAGGCTTCCTTGGTGAGCATGTGTACTTCATCGATAATGTATACCTTCTTCCGGCTCACTGCCGGCAGGGTGCGCACCGATTCCCGAAGGGCCCGGATTTCCTCAATGCCGCGGTTGGAAGCGGCATCGATTTCATAGACATCCAGACTGGAGCCTGCATTGATTTCCCGGCAGCTTTGGCATTCATTGCAGGGATTCACGCCGTTTGGATGAAGGCAGTTCACCGCTTTGGCCAGAATTTTGGCCATACTGGTCTTTCCTGTACCCCGGGGACCGGAAAAAAGATAAGCATGAGCCAGACGGTCCTGCTCGATGGCCCGCTGAAGCGGTATGGAAATATGCTTCTGCCCCACCACCTCCGTAAATGTGCGGGGCCTCCATTTTCGATATAATGCTAAATAAGCCATAAATAACCTCCCGGCAGGAAAGATGAAAAAGGATTTGTAAGGATTCCGGAACTGAATCCTTACCTTATTAATTATTATTACTATTATACAATACAGCAGGGAAAACCAGACATAAAAAAAGCCTTGCAGTCCTCATTTATGACAGCCTCCAGGATGCACCGTGTCACATGAAAAGGGCCACTTACGGCTGCTTCCTCTCGGACCTGACCGGGTTCATGGGATTTCATTGCACGGGGCCCGGAGACTGCCATAAATCAGTACTGCAGAGCCATGTACTATATTATACAGCATTATGGGGAAAATGCAATATGTGAAATAGTGGGCTGGTGAGTTAGTGGACTAGTGGTGGACTAGTGGTCCCCAGCCCCAATCCTCACCAGCTCACCAGCTCCCTAGCCCACTAGTTCACTAGTCCACTAGTCCACTAGTTCACTAATTTATCACTACGAACATTTTACAAACGGGGAAAGTATTGTATAATAATAAAAATTATTGCAATTTGACGATATGGGAAATTGTCAAAAGAGAGAGGATGATTTATATGTCTCAAACAGTATGGTCCCTGGTGCCTCCTGTAGTTACCATTATTCTGGCACTGGCCACCAAAGAAGTGTACATGTCTCTTGCCATAGGTATCTTTATCGGTGCCTTCATGTTTGCAGGATTCAGTATACTGGGTGCTATCGACACCATGTTCCACATTATGTCGGACAAGGTGGGAAGCAATGTGTATATCCTTGTATTCCTTGTCCTTCTGGGGATTATGGTGGCGGCCATCCAGAAGTCCGGTGCTTCTCAGGCTTACGGTGATTATGCAGCCCGCACCATTAAAGGAAAGAAGAGCGCTCTTTTCGTAACCATGGCTCTTGGTATCCTGATTTTCATTGATGATTACTTCAACTGCCTCACCGTGGGTACCGTGATGCGCCCTGTGACAGACCGGTTTAAGATTACCCGTGCGAAGCTGGCCTATATTATTGATGCCACCGCAGCACCGGTATGTATCATTGCTCCGGTTTCCAGCTGGGCTGCTGCTGTTACCTCCTCTCTTCCGGAGGGCAGTTCCATTGATGGTTTTGCTCTTTTCCTGGAAACCATTCCTTTGAACCTTTACGCTTGGCTCACCCTGATTTTTATGATTATCCTCATCGCTTCAGGCCGTGATTTTTCCCGTATGGCCAGGTATGAAAAGCAGAGCGGCGGCACCCTGGTGATTCCTGCGGAATATGCCGATGATGAAGGCAGTGCGCCTGTGGGAAATGGGAAAATCATCGATCTCATCCTTCCGCTGGTGGTCCTTATCGGCGGCTGCGTGTTCGGCATGCTTTATACCGGCGGCATTCTGGAAGGAAAGGGCGTGGCAGAAGCCTTTGCGAACTGCGAATCTGCCAGAGGTCTCGTTATCGGTTCTTTCATTGCTCTGGTATTTACCTTTGTATTGTACATTCCCAGAAAGGTTTTAGACTTCAGCACTTTCTGCAGCTGCTTTGTAGAAGGTTTCAAACAGATGACTTCTGCCATTATGATCCTGTCCCTGGCCTGGACCTTGTCCGGCATTGTAGGTAAGGATTACCTGAACATCGGCGGCTATGTAGGAAGCGTGGTTGCTGATAACGCCACCATTGCTATTCTGCTGCCGGCCCTGTTTTTCCTGGTGGCCATTGGCCTTGCTTTTGCTACCGGTACTTCCTGGGGCACCTTCGGTATCCTCATTCCTATCGTACTGGCTATCGTGTCCAATGATACCCATCTTATGATTATGACGGTGGCTGCTGTGCTGGCCGGTTCTGTAGGCGGCGACCATGTATCGCCTATTTCCGATACCACCATTTTGGCCTCGGCCGGGGCCCAGTGCCATCACATAGACCATGTGTCTACCCAGATTCCCTATGTTCTCGTGGTGGCTGTGAGCTGCGTGGCCGGCTACCTGGTGGATGGCATCACAGGAAACGGCATTCTCGGAGACCTGACAGGTCTGGTATGCATGCTCATTATTATGGGATTTTTCCTGAAATTTAAATCTTCTAAAAACGCGGACTGACAGGCAATATAAAAAGCATCGTTGATGTTCTCATCAATGATGCTTTTTTGTATCATGAATCAGCGATTCTTTATCTTGTATACAAGGCTTACCAGGGTAAGGATGGCGGTAAAGGCGGTAATGGTCATGGACCAGGCAATGCCTATGTGCATGTAGCCTGCAAGGGAGAAGTCCCAGGAAAAGTACATGATGGTAATGATGGCAGCCGCTATGCAGGCAATGGCCAGCATGGCGGGCTTTTCTCGGTACGTGACCAGAAAGAAAATGGCTGAAAGGTATCCGGCAGCTCCGGCGGCAGACAGGACATTGTCATGGTAGAGGACCAGGGATACGATGGACAGGATAAAAGCGTATTTCATGGGAACTCCTTTATTTTACAAGTTTCTGAAAATCGGCATCGCCATGGAGCCACTGGAAGTGGTCCTGGGCGGCAGCCTGGGGCTTTACGTTTTTCGGGTCCAGATCAACTGCTTTTTTCAGATATTCCAAAGCCTTTGCCTTGTCCCTTTTATCAGCGTAGTTGGTGGCAATACCGTAGTAGGACCAGGTGTTATGGGGATCCTTATCCAGCACCTTCTGGAAGAAGCGGATGGATTCATCGTAGTGTTTCCCCAGTTTCTGGGCCATGGCCATATCGAAATAAGCCTGTACGTAGTCCGGGTTGATGGAGAGGGATTTTTGGATGGTCCCAATGCCTTCTTCCGGTGATATATCAAAGGCCTGGATAATGCCTTTCAGAGAAAGGGCTTTGTAATTTTCGCCGTCTTTCTCCAGAGCCTGATTGGCAAGTTCCAGGGCATGGAGATGATCTCCTTTTCCGTAGGCAGTAACTGCTTTCTGGTAAATCTGCTGCGATTCTTCGTTAATCTGGTGGACCGCAGGAACAGCAGCAGAAGAAGCAGCTGGAGAGGGGGCGGGAGCCTTTGGCGTGCCGCATCCGCTGGCGGAAAGGGCAGCTGTCACCATAAGGGCGGCCAGAATGATGGATTTCATAGATACTCCTTTATTTATTATGAAAATGGAAATGAAACCAGTATAATGAATGTATAAGACCGGGGAATTTTCTGCCGGTTCCTACTATTATAGCAGAAAAAGAAGGAGGATTATCATGAGTTCCTACGCATTCATTACAGGGGCCACCAGTGGTATCGGTCTTGCCAGTGCCAAAGCGCTGGCCGCCTAGGGATATGGACTGGCTCTGGCTGCCAGAAATAAAGAAAAGCTGGAAGAGGTAAAAAAAGAAATCGAGGGGGCCATGGCTGTGCCGGTTGCCTGCTTTGAGCTGGATGTGAGGGATGCCGATGCCATCCGGAAAGTATCCTCCCGCTGCCTTAGCGAACTGGGAGCGCCCCGCATTCTTCTGAATGATGCTGGCCTGGCCAGGGGACTGGAACCTTACGGGGAAACAAAGGAAGAAGATATTCTTCAGATGATTGATACCAATATCAAAGGCCTCTTCCTGGTGACCCATGCCTTCCTGCCGGCTATGCTGGAAAAGAATGAGGGCCATATCATCAACCTGGGCTCCACCGCCGGCCTCTATGCCTATGCCGGTGCCGCGGTATACTGTGCTACCAAGGCAGCGGTGAAAACGTTCAGCGACGGTGTCCGCATCGATGTCATAGACAGTGATATCAAGGTGACCACTATCCAGCCGGGTATTGTGGAGACTCCTTTCAGTGAAGTCCGTTTCCATGGCGATAAGGAAAGGGCAGCCCGGGTATATGAAGGCGTAGATGCGCTGCAGGCAGAAGATATTGCCAATATCATTGCCTTCGTGGCAGACCAGCCCAAACGGGTACAGATCAGCGATGTGGTGATTATGGCCAACCAGCAGGCTACGGGATTCATGGTAAGCAAGAAGGGGAAATAGTATCCTGTCGGTATGAGTTGCATTCGTGTCATGCCGGATGGGAAACTTTCTGCAAACAGTTTCCTGCCGGTGTGAAAAAACATAGTGCCATGTCGTACAGGAAACTTTTCGCAAACAGTTTCCTATCGATAAGAATAACCATCGTGCCATGTCGGGGAGGAAACTTTTCGCCAATAGTTTTCTGCCGGTGTGAAACACCATAGTGTCAAGTTGTACAGGAAACTTTCCGCAAACAGTTTCCTGTCGCGATGAAGCATAATGGTGCCACGCCGAGTAGGAAACCTTTTGTAAACAGCTTCCTGCCGGTGTGAAACACCATGGTGCCATGTCGTACAGGAAACTTTTCGCAAGCAGTTTCCTGTCGGTGTGAAACACCATAGTGCCATGTCGTACAGGAAACTTTTCGCCAATAGTTTCCTGTCGGTAAGAAACACCAAAGCGTCAAGCCGGACAGGAAACTTTCAAAAAACATTTGCTTTTTCCCATCCGCTCTTGTATAATAAATAAGCTTGTTATTTTACAAGTAACTTCCTGGCCCGCAGTGAGTGCGGGACATAGGTCCGAAAAGGAGGCGAATTTCGTGAAAAAGTATGAAGTTATGTTCATTGTGAATGCAGCTAATGATGAAGTTATCAAGGCTGCTGTCAAACTGGTACAGGACACCATTACCAGAATCGGTGGTACCATTGACAATACTGATGAATGGGGCAAACGTCATCTTGCGTACGAAGTCAAGCATCAGAGTGAAGGATACTACGTAGTAGTTGATTTCCAGGCTGACCCGGCGCAGATTAAAGAACTTGACCGCGTTATCAAGATTCATGAAGAAATTATCCGTCATATCATTGTAAAACAGGATGACTAAGAGGTAGCACAATGAATTCAGTTCAAATCTTGGGAAATCTTGGACGGGATCCGGTGATTCGTGCAACGAAGACCGGCCGTTCCGTAGCATCGTTTTCTGTAGCAGTAAGCCGTACCTATACAACCCCCCAGGGTGAACAGCGGGAGCTTACAGACTGGATTAATGTTGTTGCCTGGGGTCCCCTGGCAGAAGCTGTTGGAAATCAGCTGAAAAAAGGCACCCGTGTATTTGTGGAAGGACGGATTTCCAGTCGTTCCTATGATGCTCAGGATGGCACAAAGAGATATGTAACAGAAGTTGTGGCCAATACCATTGCCATTCCAATCGGCACTCCGCGCAATTCTTCCTACGGTCCGCAGCAGGGAGGTTCCTTTGGCGGCGGCTTCGGTGGAAATAATGGCGGTTTCGGTGGAAACGGTTATAACGGCGGAAATAGCGGTTATAACAACAATCCAGCCGGACAGGGAGGCCAGCCGGGAGGAAATTTTGGACAGTTCGGTACGTCGTCCAAAGATGAAGATATTCCGTTCTGATATGCATTGATTTTGGAGGATATAGAAAAGCATGATTAGAAGAGATAGAGTAAGAAGACCGAGAAGAAAGGTCTGCCAGTGCTGCGTAGATCACGTAGACACCATTGATTATAAGAACGTTGCTGCACTGCGTCGTTTCGTTTCCGAAAGAGGCAAGATTCTGCCCCGTCGTGTAACCGGAACATGCGCAAAGCATCAGCGCAAAATCAATCTCGCTATTAAGAGAGCAAGAGCTATTGCTCTGCTTCCTTTCAGCGCTGACTGATGACCGTCAAAGGTCCCCGCTCAGGCGGGGACCTTTTTTGTTTTCCATTGACAAGTCAACCTTTCATGGATATACTGAAATATATTCATAAAGTGCAACGAAGCTCTTGTTTTCCCCCAGGGGATAACAGGAGCTTTTTTGCTCAGGGGAAGTGCCTCTTTCATGAATGGAGACGATGCCCGTTGTTTCCGCATGAATGGTGCTTCATTTTTTTATATTTGGGGGTGGCTTATGAATCAGTCAGAAGGATTTGGAAAGAAATACGGCCTGTTCCTGGCATTGGCTGCCATGGCACTGGTGTACCTCTTCCCGACTCCTGTAGATCTGCCTACCCAGGGACACCGGCTCATCGGTATCCTTGTGTTTGCAGTCATTATCTGGATGACCGAGGGAGTTTCCTATCCGGTCAGTGCGTTTGTTATTGTGGTGTTTATGGCATTTTCTCTGGGCATGGCGCCTAATACCGCCATGCCGGAGACTCTTCTTGGCACCGGGAGGGCGCTGGAGATGG
>ERZ1023670.560-NODE-560-length-9528-cov-16.053732_pt1 | contig 9528 bp, 7 predicted proteins | sample MGYA00380342_ERZ1023670 | MGnify/ENA primary metagenome ERZ1023670 (study PRJEB33179, sample SAMN07448984) | human gut metagenome | biome: Human-gut; feature: Human associated habitat; material: Faeces | host: Homo sapiens | place: India: Bhopal | collected...
AGTAAGCCTGTCCGCCGATCTGTACATGCTGGCAATGGTCGCCATGGTTCTGATTCTCAACCTGGTTGTTGACTTGATAGTTTTTGTTCATTGTTACTGAGTTTTTTGCGAGAAGAGACGTGGATTGTTGCGCGCTTTACCATGGAATATCCTCCTCGTACTCAACTCAGATTTTTACTTTTCCTGTTCACTAAATTGGCCCTTGGGCCAATCCTATTAATGATGATTAATGTTTCGATTAACGATGGTTAATGTTCCGATTGACGATGATTCATGTTTAAATAAATCACCGATTCATGTTTCGATTTACGATGATTCATGTTGAAATAATCACGACCTATGCGGTTGAAATTACCCAATACGCCCTGAAAGGGCAGAAGCTCCTAGCCCAGGGCGACGCCCTGGGTGATTATGGACGCCAACCTGTCGCCCTGAAAGGGCAAAAGCATTAAAGATCCCTGCTATAAACAATTCTTTTGCCCTTACAGGGCGTCTTGTTGCTTGCTATTATACCCAGGGCGATGCCCTGGGCTGTGAGCTTTTGGGCTTTCAGCCCGTTTCAACCGTATATTTCGGGTATTTTTTACTTTTTCCTGTTCTCAAAATTGGCCCTTGGGCCAATCCTATTAATGATGATTAATGTCTCGATTAACGATGATTAATGTTAAAAATAAATCACCGATTCATGTTTTAAAAAATCACCGATTCAAGCGATGGATGTCCGCCACGAGGATGTCCTGATAGCAGCGGCCCTCATACTCGTTGACCGTGAAGCGGAGGCTGACGGCCACCAGTTCGTCCCGGGAGAAGCGGCAGGTGGCCGCGTTGCCCAGCATCGTGCAGGCATACTGGTCGGCGTACTTCCCGCCCAGCTCCTGCAGCAGGATGTTGCACTTCTTCACCTGTCCCGTCTCGCTCTTCTGACTCTGCACAGCGAAGGCCTCGCCCTGCTGCACCACACGCATAATCTTTCCTTCCATCGTGCGCTTACTTTTCCTTTTTACTACAATTCATGCTGAGGCTAAACAAAAACCTCCAAACCGTGAAACTGAAATACATACTCATAACGCTCGTTTTACGTCGCGCCTTTTCGCGACCCTTTTGTTGTTGAACTGTTACTTTGCCAGCTGGCGGGCGCAGGAGGCGAGACGGCGCAATGAGGGCTATAAAAGACCAGCACCATCAGCGGGCCTCGTTGGTCTCAACTGACGGTGCAAAGGTATGGGAATCTTTCTTGCCCGACGAATTTCTGAGGGTCGGGGGAAAGTTAGAGAAAGTTTTGGGGAAAGAAGTCCACTTTTTCACCCCTTTTTGGGTCTTTTGGAGAAAGTTTGGGGAAAGTTAGAGAAAGTTTGGGGAAAGTTTTAGCCCCTTCCTTTTCCTACACAGATAGCTTCTTGCGGAAGCGATGGGCTATCTCCCGATACGCCTGAAAGCGTCCATTGCCAGCAGGAGAGTCGTTCTCGTCCCATAGGCAGACGGGCTTTCTGAAGCTCAACACGTTGAGTTTCGCCAGGTCCTTGACGTCGAGATCGGGAGCCTCCTCGCCCATGATCTCGGACAGAAGGTCGATAAACTCGCCGAGGCCGCCGACGACCCGCAGGTCGCGCAGCACGGCAAAGACGGCAAACCAGTGGCGCTTGTACTGGATATGCTCGCGGATCTGGCTCAGTGCGTAGGCGATGGCCCGCTCCGAGACCTGCGTTGGCGCGCTCTGCTTGGCCCTCTTCACCGCCCTGATACAGGTCGCAGGGTCGCCCAGCGGGTGCTCGTGGATGATCGTCTGCACCACGCCGAAGATGCGACACTCGTGCGTCTCGTCGATGCGCATGGCCTGGTAATTGTCGTTGCCCGGCGTGAGCCACTTTGACCCGTCCTCGTCCTCGAAGTAGGTCTTGACGGTAGGGCCGCCGTCGTAGTGGGCCACGACGATCTCGCCCGAGCGCGCCACGTCCTGCGTCCTCACCAGCAAGCGGTCGCCCTCGTGGAGGTCGTAGTCGCGCATGCTGTCGCCCTGGACGACGACCAGCCAGCATTTGCCCGATACGTACTCCATCGGGATCGATCCCGTCTCGTGGGGGTTGTCGCCGTACTCGTCGGGAACGCCCGCACGCACGCAGCCGCACATAGGCACCTCGACCATCTCCTTCACTTCCTCTGCTGTCCAGCCCTGCTGGCGCATGAGGTCCACAAATTCGTCTTTTTTCATGATGTTTTTGTTATTTGTTTTGCTTTTCATGACCTGGTATCCTATCGAATCCAAGTTAGAGTTGTTTCTGAGCGCAAAGGTACGGAGCTTTTTCGACATGACCAAAAGTTGTGCGTTATATTTTTTGTGTCTTTGCATAAGACAATGCCCCCCCCCAAAAAAAAAGACGAGGGCAACCTCAGAAGGCATACCCTCGTCTATAGATATTGAATGTTTAGGATTGAACGACAATCCCTATTTTACACAAGACTTCTTTCTTACTTGCTCCAGTCGTCCTCTTCTTCTTCCTCATAGTCCTCATAGCGGCGAACTTCGCAAGGGCCGGGCTTGTACTCAGAGGTTGTTGTGTTGACACCTATCGAGCTGCCACTCATCAGCGGCTGCTCCGTTTCGATGACATACGATAGGGGCTTTACATAATTTTCTCTTTTCTCTTTCATATTGTTTTGTTATTTTACGATTATCTTACGTCCATTCTTGATATACACGCCCTTGGGCAGACCCTCGGTAGTGTTGCCTACCACTACACCCTGCAGGTTGTAAACCTTGCCCGATGCGTTGGCAGCCTCATCTACAAGATCCGTGATGCCAGTAGGCTCGTCCTCACCGATCACGCAGATCTTGGCTTTGCTGGCGCCACCGTTGGCAGGCTCGATATAACTCATGTCACCTCTGTCCTGGATGGTCATATAGTATCTGAGCGGCTGGATATAAGCTTCGGGGTGAATATTATAGACAAAGCTGTTCTGCTTAGAGTTGAGATAATATCCATGCTTGGCTGCAATGTAGGTATTCTCCATCACGGGATGGAAGGTATAGAGCTCTGTGGTAGAACTGCAGTCCTTTGGAGTCACTCCCTTCATGCTCTTATAGTCCACCTCACCTACGTTGAGCTTCTGCTCGCCCGTAACCTTGGCCTTGATTAGACAGGGGAAGAAAGCCGCTATCTTGTCGCCAGCCTTCGCCTTCTTGTATGAGATGACAGAACTGCCGTTGCCATTTTCCAACGCGATGGCGTAGAGCGTTGCAATCTCGAAATCATTCAGCATTTCAGCGGTCAACGTAAAGTCGAAAGGCACGAAGAATGAGTGCCAGCCAGTGTTGGTATAGTTCTTGGTCAGCGTAGTGTTCACGCCTTTCACACCAGCCTCGGCCACCAGTATCTTGTTGACCTGATCCATATCTATATCCACGGTTCCGCCAGCCGCTACTTGATAATAGGACTTGTCATAGGTCACCAGTACGCCATCGCCTACATGGGTGATACCGTAAGTGCCGTCACCGTTGGGCGTAGCGGTAAATCCTGAAGAACAGTACTTTGACACATCGCTGCTATAGGTGCCGCCCTCGATGGCGAGAGTCACCGTCTTGCCTTCCGTAGGCTTGGCATCTATCAGCACAGCATCGCCCTCGGCGGTAATGGTACCACCCTTGATGATAGCCTTCACGTCACCATAGGGCTTGCAGAAGTTGAGGGCTGCGTTGCCCAGACCGCCTGTACCGTCGCCCCAGTTGCCTGTGTTGCCCTTACCCTTGCTGGTAAGCGTACCTCCGTTTATTTCGAGTTCTCCGCTTTTCATACAAATTGCGCCACCGCCACCATAGATCGTTGCACCTTCATTGACCGTAAGCTTTCCAGGCTGCGGATGATAGATTGCATAATCCATCGGACAGATGAGTGTGCCGCCGTTAATGGTGATGGTAGTATTATCGTTCGGATCACCAAAACCTGTGATGGCAGAATATCCTCCCTCAATAGTACCACCTTTGATGGTGACCTTGCAGTTATCAAATGCGCCTATAGCAAACTGACCGTTATCAACGGAATTAGGAAGAACGGTGTTGATATGGCCGCTTTCCATAACAAACTCACCATTGCCATCTACATATATCAATGCTTTATCAACACCACTCTTATATGGGTCTTCCGAATAGATCTTACCCGTGCTGTTCTCCTTGGAGTCTTTAAGGGTAAGTTTGCCCCGTACCCTAATGTTTTTATAATCGGCATTTGCACCCTTGATAGAATGACCGTTCATATCAAGGACTATATCCTTCCCTGCATATACCGTGAGGTTGCCGTCCGTAGTCATGTCTACATCGTTGAGCACCGTCACGGTCTGTCCTGCTGTTGCTGCATTTGCAGCCTCCTGCAGCGTGGCATACTTTGTTTCGCCTACCTGAGCGTAGTAAGTGGTGACAACATAATTTTCACCTTGCTTCACGGCTACAGAGTTTTCATCGAGCAGAGCAGAAACATCGCTGCTATAGGTACCGCCTTTCAACTTAAAGGCGCTCTTTGCATCAGCCACATTATTGTCGTTTATCAGCTCCACGGCTTCCTTGGCACCATTCACCTTGGCTTCGCCGTCTATCTTTATGCAGGTTGTGGCAACAGCTGGATAGTTGGCATCGCGGTCAAAGATAACGCCGCTCACGCCAATCTTTTGGTTCGTGTCGCCCACGCTTCCTGTTCTCGTAGCATCGCCTGTGGCGTTGATCTCACCACCAGTCATGGTCATCTCGCCACCACGCATGAGCACGCCCACACCGTCGGCCACATTGATGGTTCCACCTGTGATATTGAGTGTTCCCTCATTAGGATGATAGATGCCGCAAGCAGCCGACGCTTTGTCAGCAGCATTGGCTGTAAGCGTACCGCCACTCACGTTGATAGTAGTGCCGCCTTGACCTTTAGTACCATTGCCAGCGATACAAGCGAGACCACTGCCCACAAGTTCGCCACCCGATACATTGACCGTAGCGCCCGGGTCGCGGACAAAGACGGGAGTACCCTTGGTTTGGATCTTGCCACCCTTGATATTGGCGGTAGAGGCAGCTGGTTTTTTGGCAGTGCCACCTTCTACCCAAACCACTACGTTTGAAGTACCATCATCGGTGGAAGTATTGGTGAGCGTACCGCTCTCCAGATTGAATACGCTACCCCGTTTAACACGAACACTATAGTCAACATACGTACCGTTATACGTACCGCCGTTACCACTATCTTTGATAGTCAGATTACCATGTATGTCAACGGTAATACTTTGGAATACCAAGTTTTTGCCATTCAGGTCTATCGTAACGTTCTTTGACACGCTAGGTCCGAGGTTCCTTTCTTCACAATCATTCAACAGAATAACTGTAGAACCAGCTGGGGCTTTGCTGATAGCCGTCGAGGCCATTTCATATTTCAAGCCGCCTACAACTTGGGCTTTGAACTTACCTACATAGTAGGTTCCTTCGTGCTCAAACACTTCACGCTCCTTAGTATTGACATACGCAGACACATCAGAAGAGAAATTGCCTCCCTGGATATCAAACACACCGGAGATGTCTTGCGCCTTGTCATTGATCACCTGTATGGCAGCCTTGGCGCCCACGACTTTCTTATCTCCCGAGTTTTCCGATATGTTTATCTTGACATTAGCAGCATCATAGTAATCACAATCGCGGTCATAGACGATGCCGCTGGTTCCTACTACTACGCGCGAATCGCCCACCTTGCCTACGAAGTTGGCGTCGCCAGTAGCGGTGATATTTCCTGCTCTATAATCGAGTGTTCCACCACGCATCACGATACCAGCGCCATTGATGGCAACAATGTTGGGAATGCCTGCATTATATTTTATCGTCAATGTGCCCTGCTGGGGATGATAGATGCCACAAGCGGCATAACCTTGGCTCTGAATGCGTCCGATGAGCCAGCACTTACCCGAAATGGTGATGGACGTTCCACCCCTCTTCTCTTCAGGGCTATTAGTGCCATTGCCTGCTACGGCAGCATTGTCCAACGACTCTATCACAGCAGCGCCATTCACTGTGACAGAGGCTCCGCGTCCTTGAGGACTGGCACCCACCTCCTGTGCTTTGACATATCCACCGGTAATGTTGATATACGAAGTAATGTCTTTCTGCCCAGTTATATCACCCATAGCAAAAAGAGCACTACCTTGGGTCGATACAACGGTTCCACTCTCGACCTTAATACCAGCACCATTGTACGCACGGATGCTACCTGTCAACTCAAGAGTACCGGAATTAGTATAGGAAACTTTGTAATTGTTTTTTGCGTCAACGCTAAGATTTTGATGCTTAGAGGAATCAAGGATTTTCAGATATGTATTTGTGATTCCGTCTCCATTAACAGTTATGTCGTGGCCCTTAACAGTATGTGCTTTTAGGTTTATGACGATTTGTTTTCCATCAATGCTGAGTTTGTCAAAAGACGCATCGGCAAGAATAAAGATGTAGCCTTGCTTACCTGGTGCTACCGAATTGACCGCCTCCTGCAGCGTGGCATACTCCGTGGATCCAATCTTCGCCACATTCTGCGCCACACTCAGCGTCGCGCTACATACTGCCATCAGCAGCATGGCGAGAAATTTGTGTAATGTAAAGTTTCTCATATCTTTAATTATTTATGAGTTGGAATGTCCCCTCTGCATCCCGATTAGACATTGATTTAGACAGTTAGTATCAGCAAGCGAGGTCACATAAGACCGAAGGAGACGATGAGTACCCATCCCCCATTGACCTTTATTTATACACATCTCTCTTCCCTTAGGTCGCGGGAGTAAGGTATGAAGTCGCTGGGGCTGAGCACCATACCGACTTAGCAATCTACGCTTGTCATGAGCGCGATAGAGCGTTCTAATGAGAATGCAAAAGTAAAAAGAACTTTTTTTATCAATTCATTTACCCCCCCGTTCACATTATTTAACTCCATAGCCGCATATTTATCCTTTGTTAGCGCGGCAATCATCCCCAATAGGCGTAGCAAAGGGAGAGACGCAACCAGCATCATCACCCTCACGTACATGGCTATCTCTATGCGTATCGAAATACTTTAAATATGGAAAATCGTGATTTGAACAGGCTGAAAGTTGTGCTTGCAGAGAAAAACGGACTAACCGTTGGCTGGCTGCGTTAAAATCCATATTTGGCAAGCAGATTTTGAAGAAAATATTTGGAGGAATCAAATAAAAGCCGTATTTTGCAGCACTAGAATCCGCCACGCTTCCCATAGAACAGCGTACCAGGGCGGAACTTTTTGTTTATATGCGTATGGAATATATGTTGTAAAAGTTGTTTTGGTTGTTTTCCTTGTCACCCTTAACACTTTTCTCCAGCAAATCCACAAGGAATGGATTGTTTATCTTTTCACTCGAAATCTTTAAGCTCATTCTCTAATATACGCTGCGCAGCCTCCAAACAGCGGCTATTGCCACTGCCCATCAAGTCTGCATAGATTAATATGGCAGGAACCGTCTTGTTGTCAGTTTCCTCGTTCCAAAATTTTTTGTATAAATGTATTTCCCCATTGAGGTCTTGTTTGACCGCACCAGTCCGCATCAGATGTGCGGCAGGTGATTTCGTATATATATCGAAACTTCCTGGCTGCAAGTATCCGTCTGCCAAGTTTGCAGCAGGCTCTCCTCCCCATGCCATTCCTTGTGGCAACGCAATGTCTTGCCAGTTGTTTCTTTTCTCTTCAGTTCTAAATGACATCGTACCCATCAGAAGTTTTGGTTTCAGCACCTCATTGTAGTTGCTTACCCACAAGTCAAGAAGCTGCTTCTTGTCTTTTAGGGAACGACCATTTTGAGTGTTGAATACAAAACCACGTCTCGCAAGTTCATCCAAGACGTTTTTCACACTTCCCAAAGACACATTGGTTTGCTCTTTTATCTCTCGATAGGGGTTGTTTACATTCTCTGCATTTTGCAACAGATAAAAGACAACTTTCAATCCTGCTTCTTGGAATACAGGATATGTCTTTGTCTGTGGTTCGGGACTTTTTCTGCCTTGGTTGGATATTTGGAAAATCATTTTTCCCCTTTTCGTATATCTGACAAGGCAGTTGCCTGCACAATCAAGATAGTTGATGCTTTTATTTGCCAATTCTGTCGCCAACCGTGGTGTGACATATTGCGTGACAAGCAGGATCTGATGCTTGCCATCATTCACAGCTTGCATCGCTGCCAATGTTGGATTCAGTGTGGCCTTGGTTATGTTTTCCTTAATATAGCATATAAAATCAATACCCATCATATTGAGTATAGCATCATGTCCTCTGTCACTGGTTCTGTCGGCAGAGGTTAATGTCACGACATCATCCACAGGAAGGCTTGCTTTAAGGGCTTCCAGTGCTTGATTTATTATGATACTATTTTCCTTCATTTTTCTTTGCTTGTTCAATGATATGGTCATGTTCAATGTGATTGAACACTGCAAAGATAATGAACAAGGTTTGGACAAAGAACTCTTATTTGATATTTTAATAATGTTTAATACTATTTGGCAAGAAACGACATGAGCAACAAATACAACGAAAAACAACGCGATAGCGACTGCCGCGCCCCTGTTTTGCCCTCGCCGATGCAGTCTCCGACCCCCGCAAAAATACGCGTTTTTGTGTGAATCCAATGCGCTTTCCCCTGTTTTTTGAGCGGAGAAGAGGGTGGGGGAAGGAGGTTTTTTGTTAACGAAGGTGAACACGCGGGCGGACGAGAGGCGGCGCGCGGGCTTGCGGCGGGCATGTCTTTTTGATTGCAATATGCTGAGTAGCAGTTGTTTGCATGGTGGTTGAGGGCTGTTGATGGATGTTGATGGCGTTGGGGGAATTGTTACATGTTACATGTTACATGTTACATTAAGCGTTCGCGCAATTCACGGAAGGGGGTGAAAAATAGGCCAAAGAATAGTATATATAAATAATATATTATTTATATATACTATTCTTTGAGCCCGACAATGCCCAAGTGGATTTCGCTTAACGTAACATGTAACATGTAACATTGTAACATTGTAACATGATGGGTATCCCCTCTTCTCCCCAGTTGACCGCTCTGCACAAAGAATAGATTGTAAAGATAGTTTTGAACGGAAGCAGGAGGTTCACATAGCTTTGCTATGTGTAGAATTTGCTGTGATGAAAAAAGTTGGAAAATATTTGTGATTTTATTTGGTGGTATCAAAAAATCTCCGTACCTTTGTACCCGTTAATCGAGACCTACGGAACAATTCCATAGAGGGCCCGCGACGGGCCACTCTTACGACGGGGGCGAGGGATAAACAACTATCGGCGCCGGTCCTAAGCTACCATCGGCAAGGTCTCTGTTTTCGAGCAAGGCCCTCGCTCCTGAGCGAGCAAAGAAAGAGAAAGCCAGGAGAGCAAAAGAGAGGGCCAAGAGAGAGTTAAAACCCAATTTTCAACACCTTAAAACCTTAAGAGCAATGATTAATTACAGTATCACGGCACGAGCCGTCAACCCGAATCTCTTCGAGATCAACCAGGCCAAGACGCGTATCAACCA
>ERZ1023670.562-NODE-562-length-9481-cov-7.144176_pt1 | contig 9481 bp, 10 predicted proteins | sample MGYA00380342_ERZ1023670 | MGnify/ENA primary metagenome ERZ1023670 (study PRJEB33179, sample SAMN07448984) | human gut metagenome | biome: Human-gut; feature: Human associated habitat; material: Faeces | host: Homo sapiens | place: India: Bhopal | collected...
ATTAGCGAGTGTCTCGTGGGCTCGGTGATGTGATTAAGAGACAGTCCTTGATTTTCTTGTTGCAAAGTTCTATTTCGAGACTCTGGAACTCGATTTCCTTGGTGAGAGTGTCATACTCGCGGTTGTTTCTCACCTCGTCGAGCTGCTTCTTGTAGCGTGCGACGCTGTTCTGTGCTTCGGCGATGTCGTTCTTCTTTGTCCCGATGGCATAGTTGAAGTCGTTTATTTCAGACTGGATTTTCTCAATGCGTGTCTTCAGTCCTGCAATCTCGTCTTCAAGGTCTTGCACTTCGAGTGGCAGCTCGCCACGCAGTGCACGTTTCTCATCGATAGCCGACAATGTGGTTTGGAGTTGGTAGAGTGCGTTCAGTTTCTCTTCCACCGATAAGTCTGTTGGATCTTTCTTAGCCATAATTAAAAGTAGATTATAGGATTGGTGCAGGTGTCGGTGATATAGCATTTCACGCCCTTGCACTGTTCCTCGATTATTGTTTTGAATATTTCGCTGGTGAATTGTTCGCTCTGGTAGTGGCCTGTCACGGCTATCTGTATCTGCTGTTCGCGTCCGAAGTACTCGTGATAGTGCATCTCTCCTGTGATGAATGCGTCGGCTCCGGCTGCTATCGCGTCGTCGAGGAGGAACGCTCCCGCTCCGCCGCAGATGGCGACGCTTCTTATTCCGCGTCGCAGCAGCTGGTTGCATTGCAGGCATTCCACGCCGAATGTCTTTTTAATCAGCATCACGAAGTCGTCGGCGGCAACGGGTTCTGCCCATTCGCCTATCACTCCCGAGCCGCACTCGCTGTCGCCCACGGTCTTGGGCTGCATGAAGCGCACGTTGGTGAGGCCGAGCTTTTCGGCTATCTTGTAGTTCACTCCACCCTGGGCGTTGTCCATGTTGGTGTGCATCGACGCTATGACGATGTCGTGCTTTACTGCCTTCATCACGATGCGCTGCACATAGTCGTCGCCGGTGATGTGTGAAAGCTTGTGGAAAATGAGCGGATGGTGCGACACGATGAGGGTGCAGCCGAGGCTGATGGCTTCGTCCACCACCTGTTCAGTCACGTCCAGACACAATAATGCCCCTGATACTTCCGCCTCTGTCAGTCCTACTTGCAGGCCGGCATTGTCCCATCCTTCCTGCAAGGGCAAAGGCGCGAATCGTTCAAGGGCTTCAATAACTTCCTTTATACTCACGCTTTTCAGCTTTGTTTAAAAATAAAAATAGTTGTACAAAGTTACTGCTTTTTCGTCGGACTGTGCTATGTGGCTTGTCCGAATTATTCTTTTTTAACTATTGTACCGTGGAAACAGGGTGCTTAACAGCCTCTTTCCACGGCAGGCAGGGCGCATGGCCGTGGCACAGCGGGGTGCGGCTTCGCCGTGTAGTGTCACAGGTCCCAGTCGTCGGCGTTGCATTCCGCCTCCACCTTCCGCTCCACATCGTCGGGCAGGGCGGGGAAGAAGTCGAAGCCGGTGATGCGTTCCACCTCGTCCACGGAGTTGGCGTAGTCGCCTTTGGGACGGTTGCCGTCGGCGTTCTTGTAGATGAATCCTATTGCCTTAGGCGTGCCTTCCATGCACAGCACCACCTTGAAGAAGGCTTCGGGCACCACCACCTTGTTTCTGCCGATGGTCTTGTGCTTTTGCCTGTAGAGTATGGGTCCGCACACGATGTATATCTCTCCATGGCGTTGCGCCCATTTGCGGCAGGCCATCTCCATCTCGTTCCAGTCGCCGCGGTTGAGTTGCGGTGCCTGGGGGCAGGCATTGGTGAACAGGAACGACTGCTCCATTGCCTCGCGGCTCCATTTGTTGTCGCCGGCAGGGCATAGGTGTCCGCGGTCGTATCCCGAACTGCGGTAGTCGGCGTCGGTGGCTCGCGGTTCCGGCACATCGGTGTCTTCGCTGAACTTGATGCCCTTGCGCTGGCAGCTGCCGGTGGTGTGGTCGGCGGTGAGTCGCCATGCCACCCAGTTGGGCAGGCGCGTCTCCCGGTTGTACGACACGGTGTAGCCCTCGCGCTTCAATATCTGTTCCGGGATGCCGTTGAGCGTTGCCGGCAGTTCAAGACCGTCTGTCGGGCGGTCGTTATACCCTGTTGCAACCTTTGTTTCTTGCTTGTCAAGATTTTTCTCTATCTGTTCTATGCCTTGTTTTGCCAACTGCCGTGTGCTGTTGTTGCATGCTGTTGCGGCTGCCAGGACTATTGCTCCGAAGAGCATGAATAGTATGCTTTTGTAGTATTTCATAATGATGTGTTTGTCGTAAGAGGATAAAGTGAAATTCAGTTTGTATTTAATGCTTTTGTAAACAAGCCTTGTTTGAAGCGTAAACAAGTCTTGTTTGATGCGTAAAGAAGCCTTCTTTGCTTTGCAAACAAGGCTTCTTTTTATTGTGATGTGTAATTGCTTGAAAATCAGTGCGCTGTTGTTATGCTTTCTTTATCCTTCCGTATTCGTCGAGAGAGTGGTGGCGTGCCACGGTGATGCTGACGAGAACGGCGAGGACGGAAGCCGAGAGGGTGGCGAGGAAGAGTAGTAGTTGCAGTGCCACTGCGGTGAATATGCTCTCGCCGCAGAGCATCATCACCCATACTACGACGGGTGCCGCGCTCACCAGCGTCACCGCCATCTGCGACATTCCGGGAATGAGCGACTGCTCAAGGGCGCGCTTCATGAGGTAGTGCAGCGCCTCGCTGTGAGTCGCTCCGTTGCCCAGCAGATAGTAATAGAGGCGGTTGTGGTGGCGCAGTCCCATGCAGTACACCGACATCGCCTTTGCCTGTACGCGCACGATGCCGCCTGTAAGAAGTCCGGCTAACGGCACGAGGCATTTCAACGCTTCGCCACCCGTCGCCTGAAGATTGATGAAGATGAGGCACAGGCTTGTGAGTGTCACCGCCGAGAGCATGCCCGCCAGTATGGGGAGGAAGTAGATGCCGAACTTGATGCGGGCTTTCAGCGTGGCTATCGCTGCCGAGTAGAGCATGAGAAGGAGTGCGAAGGCGATGCTTGCCCACCAGCTGCCGCTTGCCGTCACGGCGTAGAGTGCGGCTGCGACAATGCCGAGCTTCAGCAGCATCGTGACCACGGTGTTGGTGAATTGGCGTGTGAGGTTGATGCGGAAAGCCCACATCACATATATGGGGATGATGAGAAAGAGGGCTGCGAGAGCCACTCCGGATGTCGGGATAATCATGCTTTTTATGTGTTAAGATGTATTATTGTGTCGCAGACGGCGAGCAGTTCGGCATCGTCGGTAGCGACGATAGTTGCTGTTTCCTTGAAGCGTGGCGACACGAGATATTCCAGTACGGCGGTGCGCCCGTCGGCATCCTGCAACGAAGTGGGGGAGTGGAGCAGGGCGACGGGGCGTGCGAACATTCCGACGATGGAGAGCATGATGCGCTGGGCGGTGGCGGGACTGATGTCGCCGAAGGTCATGTCGTGACAGGCGGCGTCGATATTGAGAGCCTTCCATTCGTCGAGCAGGGCTTTCTTTGAGTATATGCAGTCGGAGTTGGAGTCGAGACTCAGCAGCTGGCGCACCAGCTGTTCCACAGTAATGCTTTCCGTTCCGGCCTCCAGAGGCATGTAGCTTGTCTGGTTTCTGAAGTAGTGTGCCGTCTGTGCCACAAGCGGTTCGCCGTCGATGCACACCCATCCCGCTTTGAGCGGCACGAGTCCGTACAGCGTTTCAAGCACGGTCTGCTTGTCGCTGTCGTCGCCTCCAGTGATTGCCACACGCTTGCCGCTGTCGGCAATAAAGGAAATGCCTGTGGCTGTTTCCCGTTCTTCTGACGCTATTGTCGCGCCATACATTTCAATCATATATCGGTAATGAGTCGTTTTCCGCATTCCATTTCTTCATGGCTCGTCGTGTTGCCATTGTGGAAATGCCTTGCAAACTTACACATATTTTTCTGAAATGCAGAATGTATCGCCGTATTTTTGTTGTGCTTTGGCGAATCTTGTTGGATAAAAAGAAAGGAGAACATCTTTCCATGAATGGATGATGTTCTCCTTGTTGCATTGGTTATTATTTGTGTTTAGATAGTATTACTAATTTCTTGTGAAGGTCAGACCTTGGAAATCCATCTTGTTTAAGCCGACTGTAACATTCTTGTATGTACCGTTTTCGAGAATCATGTTTTCATTGGAACCGATGATTTTCAAGATAGAATTCTCCTTGTCGTAAATGTATTCAAAATCTCCTTCCAGATAGTTTCCGTCCGACTTCAGAATCTCTTTTCCAGTTAAGTTGGGATTGAACTGAAGTGTAAATCCATTCACACTTGTGCAACTCCAAGAACCAACAATAGTCGGTGTAGGTGCGTCGTCATCATCACTGCTACATGATGTTGTTGCAACAAGGCTGCATAACATGAGCAACTGCACAAAGAGCAAGTTTAGAAATTTTGTTTTCATAAAGTTTCCCTATATTCGTGTCGGGCGCAACATTTTGTGTTGAATGATTCTCCAATTTCAACGTTGGTTTTGTTTTAGATAAAATTGTAAATCAAGCAAAATCAAAAAGCGTGAGAATCGACTTTATGCCCATTCTACGCTTCGAGGCCTTCGCATTGCCTTAGTGTAGTAGAATGAGCAACGCCGGATCCTCACGCCGATATGAATACATTCCCTTTAACAGATATATAGCAGTGAGCGAAAAATTGAAAATATTACGCTATATGCAATATCAGTAAAGGGATGTGTTATACACATCCCGAGAGCACCTACTGTTGCTATGCTCATGACTACACTTGAAAGTTGCGAAGTTTCGAAGCGTCAGGAACAAGCGTCAAGTAAACGCCTTTATTTTAATGCTGTTACACAGAAAGAGCCGCAATGTTGTGGTGACATATCTGTGTCGTGTGCAAAATTACAATAATTTGCTAAAATAACAAAATATTTTTAGACTTAAAAAATATTGGTGTGGCTTTAAATGTAAACCGTAGGTTATGTTTTGATAAAAAACTAATTCCATGTTTTTTTTATTGCTGTCAGGTAAAAACTTTTAGCTACGGGTTCCGCAAAGCGGGACCTCTATGCGAAACCCACTGCAAGCCGCGAAACGGCGCAGCTGTGGGTTGGTACGAACGCAAGGCACGGTTCCCCGGAGGGGGACTTATGCCATTGGTTGTCAGCAGGATGTGTAAGTCCCGCTTCGCGGAACAGCTTCTGGTGCATATCTGTACCCACAGCTGCGCCGTTTCGCGGCTTGCAGTGGGTTTCGCATAGAGGTGTACCTTCGACACACCCCGTGCGCGTTGATAAGAATTATTGATTTATGTCGGTGTGTCAAAGCTGGAGTTAGCAGAAGTTATCGGAAGTTAATCCGCCTGCGGTGGATGGAAGATAACGGACATTACCATTGCTTTTTCAATGAGTTATGCTATTGTCCGCTATCTTCCTTTGACTTCCGGCGAAGCCTAATTTCCGATAACTTCAGTTTTGACCACACCCCTCCTCATATAGATTTCATGCAGACGGGAAGGGAAGTCCTTTTGTTTGTCGCCTGATGGGCAGGCCGCCATTCCTGCTGCCTACACGTTTTTACCCAATTCGTAGGCTTCGTTAAGTTTGCTGTTGCCATCAATGTCATGTGGAGAGGTGACACCTCCGCAGAAGAGGGTGGCTGCGATGCGGCTCTTGGGGTAGCAGTCGGTCCAGCCGCTAAGTCCTGCTTCAGCACGCTTGGGCACTTCGGGTTCGTCCTCGGCAGCGGTGGTGAGCATATAGATGTCACGGAATTTGTAGTCGAGGGAGTACATGGCGTTCATGCGGTCGATGAGAACTTTCATCTGTCCGCTCATTTCGTAGTAGTAGATTGGTGTCGCCCAGCACACGATGTCGGCTTCAAGCACTTTCTGCATTATGGCATTGGCATCGTCGTCGATGACGCATTTGCCGAGTTTCTGGCATGCGAGGCAGCCTTTGCAGAAGGCTATTGTCTTGCCGGCGAGCGATATTTTCTCTACGTTGTGTCCTGCATCCGATGCTCCTTTGATGAACATATCGGCCAGAGTGTCGCTGTTCGACCCTGTGCGCAGACTTGTTGATATCACTATTACTTTCTTCATAGTTTTTTTGTTTTGCTTGAATTGGGTTGTGTGTCAGTGCGGCACGCTCACCAGCGGATGCTGTGTCTCCACTTTGTGATGGTCGTTGAAGCCATGTACGGTGTTGAAATGGAGTTCTTTCATTGTCCGATGATTTTCAGAATATCCTCTACTATCTGTTCGTCAAGCAGATGGTTGTCCGACAGGAGCTGTTCGAGTACGAAGCGGTCGTAGAGTCCTTTCTTCACGCCGCCCACGAGAACCTTCATGTCTGATGTGCCATAGAAGGAGGCGATACGTTCGCCGAAGCCTCCGTCCTTGCTGCCGTCCTCGAGTGTGACGACAAGCTTATGGTCGGGTTTGAGCGATTCCAGTGTTGCGGCATCCACTTCGTTGAGGTAGCGTGGGTTGATGAGTGTTGCGTCGATGCCCTTTTCGGCGAGTCGGCGTACAACGTTTTCGCCCTTCTGATAGAACGAGCCTGCGGCGATGACAGCCACCGTAGAGCCCTTGTGCGCCACTTTGTACTTGGGTTCGTAGCCGTATTCCGTCTCGACAGGCTCTGATGTGTGCACCACGCCGTTGCTTGGCATGCGTATGGCTATGGGCTTACTGTCCTGGAGAATGGCCCACCGAAGCATGGCGAAATACTCCTCACAGGTGGTGGGAGCAAGATAGACGAGTCCCGGAATGCTGCACAGCATGGGGATGTCGAACAGGCAGATGTGTGTGATGTCGTTCATCGACGCCGTTCCGCCTCCCACTACGTTTATGACGGCGGGGTTGGAGTTGATGCAGAGGTCTTGCGCTATCTGGTCGTAGGTGCGCTGGATGAAGGTGCTATATACGGTCCATACGGGGCGCAGACCGCCCTTTGCCATGCCCGAAATCATGGCTACGGCCTGTTCTTCGGCAATGCCCATGTCGATGTGCTGCCTTCCCGCTTCCTTGCGTTTCGCCTGTGTGAAGCCGGCGGCAGCGGGAGTTCCGGCTGTCACCGCAATGAGTGTCTTGTCGAGTTTCATCTCACGGAGCATCCAGTCGGAATAGAGCTGCTCGTAGGTCTCGTGCGGAGCACCTGCGGGGCGACTTCCGTCCTCACGGTTGAAAGGCAGACCCCAGTGCCATGCCTCCTTGTTTTCTACGGCAGGGGCGAAGCCGTGGCCTTTCTCGGTGTGTATGTGTACGACGGTGGGTCTGTCGGTGTCCTTCACGCTGCGGAACACATTGATGAGTTTTTCAATGTCGTTGCCTTCTTCAAGATATGTGTATTCGAATCCCCAAGCCTTGAACCAGTTGTGGCTGCAGGTGCCGTTGCTCTCCCGTAAGGCGCGGAGGTTCTTGTAGATGCCGCCGTGGTTTTCGGCGATAGACATTTCGTTGTCGTTCACAACGATGATGATGCCTGTGCCGAGTTCCGACGCTTCGTCGAGTCCTTCAAACGCCTCGCCGCCAGAAAGCGAACCGTCGCCGATGACGGCGATGATGTTTTCGTGGGTGCCTTTGATGTCGCGTGCTTTCTGCAGACCCGTTGCGAGACTGACGGAGGTGGATGTGTGGCCCACTTCAAAGTTGTCGTAAACGGGACTTTCCGTAGGCGACGAGTAGCCGGAGATGGCGTTCATCTCATCTGCATCGCCAAGGAATCCTGCGGCACGACCCGTAAGTACCTTGTGAGGGTAGCACTGGTGGCTGACATCGAACACGAACTTGTCGGTGGGAGCATCGAACACATAGTGCAGGGCGACGGTGGCTTCTACGAATCCGAGGTTGGGACCTATGTGTCCGCCATGCTTGCTCACGCGGTTCAACACTGCTTCACGGGTCTCGTTGGCGACGGTCTTGAGAGCTTCAATATCCAGTTTTTTAAGGTCGGCTGGCGACTTGATCTTTTCTATATACATGGTTTTTTCCTTTTTTGTGGGTGATGCCTTTTTTGTACAGATGCAAAGGTATTCACATTATTCCTATTGCAATCTACCCGAAATACGGAATCCATTACCACAAATACGTTTTCTGTGTGCGTATGCTTGCGGCTTTGTCGGATTCCGGGCATGATTTCTGTTTTGACATGGGTTCAACGTGTTTCGTGTGGCAAAAGTGCAAATTTTATTTGAAAATGCTGCAAAAATGACGGAAAAATATTTGTATTTGCCACAAATACGGTGAACAAAAAAATCCCAGACACCACATCGGATGTCTGGGATTGTTATGTAATATGATTGTTCTAAACTGTCAGTTTAAACGAGACAGCGACCGTGGCTGTTCTTGAATTTCTTGCCGCTTCCGCAGGGACATGGGTCGTTGCGGCCGGGGAGCTTGTCGGCAACGTACGGTGTGCGGTTGGCGTCGGCGTTCTCACGTGTGTCGTGGTTGGCTGCAGCCTGCTGTGCCGTGTCGTTGAGATCATCCTTATGCTCGCTGTAGTTCTGGGGAGAATGCTCCTCAGGTGCAGCTTCCTGCACATCCTCATGCTGTAGTTCTGGAATCTGTCCGCGTGTGAGTATGCTTGAAATGCGGTTGTTCATCTCGTTCACCATAGAGTCGAAGAGTTTCGCACTTTCGAGTTTGAAGATGAGCAACGGGTCTTTCTGCTCGTAGGAAGCGTTCTGTACGCTGTGGCGGAGTTCGTCGAGCTGGCGCAGATTCTCCTTCCAGCACTCGTCGATGATGTGCAGCATGATAACGCGTTCAAACTGCTTCACCACATCCTTGGCTTCTGTGCGGTAGGCTTCCTTGAGGTTGCAGGGGATGTTGTACATGCGCTTGCCGTCGGTGATGGGCACCATGATGCGCTCGTAGAGCGCGCCTTGGTTCTCCTCCACATCCTTTATTATAGGCCAAGCCACTGACTCTATGCGGTCTGTCTTGCGCTTGAATGTTGCGATTGCGCTCTGGAAAGCACGCTCTTCAAGTTCTTCGTGCTTGGCGTTCTCGAACTCTTCTTCGCTGAACGGGCATTCCATTGCGAGCACCTTGAGGAACATTTCGCGGCATTCGTTGTATTCGTTGTTTTCGATGATGTTCACCACACGGTCCCAGATGATGTTGGTGATGTCCATGCCGATGCGCTCGCCCATGAGTGCGTGGCGGCGTTTCTCGTAGATTACGGTGCGCTGCTTGTTCATCACGTCATCGTATTCGAGCAGGTGTTTGCGGATACCGAAGTTGTTTTCCTCCACCTTCTTCTGTGCACGCTCAATGCTCTTTGAAATCATCGGGTTCTCGATACGGTCGTCGTCCTTGAATCCCAGACGGTCCATGAGGTTGGCGATGCGCTCGGAAGCGAACAGACGCATGAGCTTGTCTTCAAGCGAAACATAGAATACGGAACTTCCGGGGTCGCCCTGACGACCTGCGCGTCCGCGGCGCTGACGGTCCCCACGGCGGCTTTCGTGGCGGTCTGGACGGATG
>ERZ1023670.570-NODE-570-length-9368-cov-82.283260_pt1 | contig 9368 bp, 8 predicted proteins | sample MGYA00380342_ERZ1023670 | MGnify/ENA primary metagenome ERZ1023670 (study PRJEB33179, sample SAMN07448984) | human gut metagenome | biome: Human-gut; feature: Human associated habitat; material: Faeces | host: Homo sapiens | place: India: Bhopal | collected...
TAAGGCTGTTGATGATTACTACTCCGGCCTTTATGGCTCTTATGTTGAAGGAGAGGAAAAGGGAATGGCTAAAGGTAGAGCAGAAGGAATGGCTAAAGGGATGGCTAAAGGAATGGCTAAAGGGATGGCTAAAGAAAAGTTAGACACAGCTTACCGCCTTTTGTCAATGGGTCTTTCTGAAGCGCAAGTATCAACGGCCACCGAGCTTCCGCTGGAGGAAATTCAGAAAATGAGGAAATAAGAACTGGCATTGAAAAATTGATTTCTGTATTGAAGTATATGGAAATGGATGAAGTATTTAAAAATTTGCCTTTAGCGGAACAAAAGAAGATGCTCGATCATCTTGCAAAATTGCCAGATGTTCGTTTCTTGAGTAGTGAGGAGCGGGAAAAATACGATGAAAGTATTAAGGCCGCCGATGATTACTACTCCGGCCTTTATGGTTCTTATATTGAAGGCGAGGAAAAGGGAATTGCTAAAGGTAGAGCAGAAGGTAGAGCAGAAGGTAGAGCAGAAGGTGAATTATCTAAAGGTTTGACAATAGCCCGTAACTTGTTGTCAATGGGTATGTCTTGGTCGCAAATCATGCAGGCTACTGGATTGACAGAAGAAGAATTGAAGCCGCTTCAGGCGTAGTGTATATTTCGGCTGCACCCTTTCGGCTTGCCCCTCACGCCCTGAAGGGGCAGAAGCTCCTAGCCCAGGGCAACACCCTGGGTATTAATGAAATATAAACCAACGCCCTGTAAGGGCAAAAGCTTTAAAAATATTCGAATTTTAATCTATAGGCTTATGGTACATGTAAATGAAACAATAGTTAGAGCTCTTCTCCCAAGCTGGCAGAATGGGTGAAGAAACTTAAGGCTCATAAGGCTGAGCAACTGGAGAAGTTGCGCAACGTGGAGAAGTGTGACTTTGAATTTCAGTTCTGATGCGAGCCAATATATGATACCAGCCTCCCCTAATACTTCCTGATAACTTTTTCTAAAACTTTTCCCCGATTTTCTTGCATGTATCGAAATATTTTTGTACTTTTGAAGGGGAATATAGAAAAGAAGAATCTTTGCCCGAAGAGACAAAAGTTGAAGTCATTCCTAAAATAGGGGAAGGATATTTCTAAAATGATATAGTAGTTGAGGCTTTGCCTATTATATATATAGAAAGTGTAATTTAATATATAAGATTATGAGAAATTTTACTTTAAGAAAAGGGTTCTTGGGAAGTAAATGCGGAACCCGCAGCTCTTTTAAGGGCTTTATTATGTTGGTAGTTCTGATGCTCATGATGGCAAGTTCTGCGATGGCACAAGAAGCCAAATTTGAAGTGATTGGTGGGCTTCGCTATTTGTTGGATACTGGTGCTAAGACAGCAACTCTTATGCCTAAAACTGATAGTAAATATTCCGGTGATATAGTTGTTCCAGAAAAAGTTAATAGTAGTGATGGAATGGAGTATGTTGTTACTTCATTCGAGGAAAGGTGTTTCTATGATTGCAGTGGTATAAAAGCTATCACCATCCCTTCCTCTGTTACTTCATTGGGTGATTATTGCTTCTCTTGTTGCTATGGCTTGACCTCAATCACTATCCCTTCTTCTGTTACTTCGTTGAGTGATGGTTGCTTCTCTGGTTGCAGTGGTTTGACCTCCATCACCATCCCTTCTTCTGTTACTTCATTGGGTGGTTCTTGCTTCTTTGATTGCAGTGGCTTGACCTCCATCACCATCCCTTCCTCTGTTACTTCATTGGGTAATTATTGCTTCAATGGTTGCAGAAGGTTGACCTCCATCACCATCCCTTCATCTGTCACATCTTTGGGAGATTATTGCATCAGTTTTTGCAATAGTTTAACCTCTATCACCATCCCTTCCTCTGTTACTTCATTGGGTGATTATTGCTTCTCTTGTTGCTATGGCTTGACCTCAATCACTATCCCTTCTTCTGTTACTTCGTTGAGTGATGGTTGCTTCTCTGGTTGCAGTGGTTTGACCTCCATCACCATCCCTTCTTCTGTTACTTCATTGGGGGAATCTTGCTTCGGAGGGTGTATTGGTTTAACCTCTATCACCATCCCTTCTTCAGTCACTTCGCTGGGAAAAAATTGCTTCTATGGTTGCAGTGGTCTAACCTCTATCACCATCCCTTCTTCAGTCATTTCATTGGGGGATTTTTGCTTCAAAGCTTGCAGTGGTATTGAAACTGTTTATTTTAAAGGTCAAGTGCCAAAGAATACATCTCAATCAGAAATACCAACTACAACTATTATCAAAGTCCCAACAGAATATCTACAGGATTATAAAAATGCTTTTGGGTCTAGTTATAAATATATCTATGCCTGGAATCCTGATGGATCAGGTGATGATACCAAGCCTGTTACTCCATGCGCTGCACCAACCATTTCTTACGAATCAGGAAAGTTGAAGTTCGCTAGCGAAACGGCAGGTGCCGAGTATCATTATACAATAACGGATGCCGATATGGCTTCTGATGCTTATAGCAAGGATGGCAAGGTTACTCTTTCTGCTGCCTATAAGATTTCTGTTTATGCTACTGCAGATGGATATAAAGCATCTGATAAGGCGGAGGCTACGCTGTATTGGATTAATGCTAACCTGGAGAATGGTACCAACATTAATCAGGTAAGAACACGGGGCGTGGTGGCTTCGGCTCATGATGGTATCATCAGCCTCTCGGGTCTTGACGATGGCGAGGTGGTGAAGTTCTTCGCTGCAGACGGCAAGTATCTTGGCTCTACTGTTGCAGCCAACGGTGCTGCCTCTTATGCTGTATCCGAGTCTTTGGTTATCGCCAAAGTGGGTAAGGATTCTATCAAGATTGCTATGAAATAAGGATTGTGCAGAGCGATGCACCTACCGTAAAATTATAAAAGTAAGGGGAAGAAGGCGAGTAACGTAAATTGCTCACTTTTTTTCCCTTTTTCTTGTTATTCTATAGTAAAATATAGCTTAAACATTAATGTTTTTGAAAAATATATCCGGCTATTCATGGTAGCTGGGGAGTCGACTTTGCTGTTCAAATAATTAGTTGTAAATTCGCATAAATTTACACCATTATGTTGGATATTGCAGAACATAGACAAAAGTTGATTCTGAAGAACTTAGCTCAGCTAGACGACAGAATCAATGAGATACAAGAAGAGTGCATCATCTTGTATCTAAAGTCTTTTATAGGTGATGGAGCTGAACTGCTATCTCCATATCAGTTCTCTAATATTACGCATATCAAGTATGATACAGTAATAAATGTGTTGAAAAGAAAAGTGAAGTTCAAGTCTTACCAGCAGCGGCGGTGGTGTTATTGCATCCTTTATCAATGGGATACTATCATTGATACGCTGAATAAGAAACATGTTGCGGAGAGTAAAAATTTTGAAAAAGATAAGTTCGAAAAGAACTTCAATGAGGCTTTTTGGCACTGGGCTACGATAGGGAGAGACTTGAAACAACTTGACAAGTTGAAAGAGAAAGTAGAAGAAATGCAAAGCAATTTTTCACCTCGCAATAAATAATTGAGCAACAAAAAAATATCATGAGATTTAGCCGTGCATCAGTGCTTGCGCAGCTATTATAGAGAAACAATAACAATTAATAACTTAAAAACAGAGTAAAAATGAAAAATTCAACATGAAATCGGGGGAGGCATTCCTCATACTGCTCTGCAGCTCAATGTCTCCGAAGTAAGGATTCACCCTGGAAAACTTTCAGGGGCCACCTCTTCTTCCAAGATTGAGGAAGTAAATTTAGTCTATCTTAAAATGAGAAGATATATGACTAAACTTATCGTAAAACTGAAGATTGCCCTGGCTGTGTTGGGAATCATCAGTATGAGTGTTGATATCGTAGTTAACCTGAAAGGCATTCGCGTGTTTGAGGGTACTACAAGTGTTGATAACCTTATAAGTCTTTTTGAATCATGAAAGTCAGTTGCATACTAAATTTTAATGGAGATATTCATGTGGGAGGTGTGAATCTTGGCAATGTAGTGAACTTCAATCCTTCGCATGATGCCGCAAGAGAGAGGTATAAGGGAGATGATTTTTCTGATTCCGAAGTAACGGAAACAGACTTTGAAAATGTTGATGAAGAGGACAAAGGGAATAAAAAGAAAGCATCTGGCATAACTAAGTTATTCTTACCTCATAAACGTAATATTCCTAAAGAATTGAAAGGAGAAAAAGCACAACAGATTCTGAAAAGTTTGTATGAGTATGGGATTTTGGATGAAAACTACCAGCCTGTCAATCTTTCTGGCTACCAGAAAGGTTATCTTGCCTATAAGTTATCCATCAAACTGCATATTACCAAGCTATGGAAAGTATTCTCACAGTTATGGGATATGAACCCTGCTGTGCTCAGAACCCGCTACAATGAAGCTATCTCAATGCCTTCTATGGGTGAATTTGGAGATAAAATCAATAAATATATAGGTTAAATGACCATTTTTTGCAAGTAGTACTAGTACGACAGTACTGGTACGTACTAGTTTTTTGTCGCAGAATCGCCGTACATTTGCCCCCGGAATTCAGAACCGATATGGTCTGGGTTTCGGGGGCTTTTGTGTATAGGCACATCAACCGTTGTGGGAGCGCCCAACTGTTTTAAAAGGAATAAATAAGATGAAAGCAATGAAACCTTTTTATTTTACTCATCCGCAGTACGGAAAACTGAGGGTGGTGGTGATTGACGGGAAAATCTATTACTGCCTGATGGACGTGAAGAACATTTTTAAGAAGTCGGTACAGAAACTCTATGAAACGATTGCTGACTCGGAGGGGGAACTGAAAAATCTGAACATCGTGATGAAGAAGGACATGAAAATCAAGTATAACCTCTTCTTCGAGAACCAGGAAATGGGGAAGGAAGAAGCGGAGGCTGAGAACGTGAATGCGGATATCAACTTCTGCGATGAACAGCTGGTGAAGGACCTCGTAGACAGGCGTGTTGCTGCCGAGAAGATTGCGGCAAAATGGGTGCTAGGGTTCGTCAAGAGCAGACTGAATGATGCTGAGAATGCTTCGCTCTTCGAGGCGAACGGAGTCCAGGAGATTTCTGTTAACTCGCTGATTCTGCCTATCAATGTAAGCTATGGCTCAGGGTATATCATGATTAACAGCGAAGTGTTCGATTAATAAAAATATGGAGGTAAAATGGAGATAGTACATGTAGTGGCAATTAATCCTTATCGTAAGGGTAATAAGGGGAAAGTTTTTTCTTACAATATCGATACTTATGATAAGGTGATTGAATCGGCTGCCGTTAAAAAGATGATTCAGCAGATTCGGGGTGAATTGCCGATTGACGGAGTGGATTTGAACGATGCGCAGGCGGTGAAGAAGGCGCAGGAAAGGCTGAAGAGCGAACTGCCTTTCTTCTGTCCGCACTACGGCATGTTCAAGAATAATGTGCGCAGACAGGAGAATGCCTTGCCGGAAAGCTTTCTCTTCCAGACGATTATCGATGTGGATGATAAGGAGTATGTGGAGAAGGCTATCGAGAAGGCGCGCGAGCTGAACTGCTCTTCGGGGATATGGAACGGCTCGTTGCTGCATCTCTGTTATAGCGCTCGCAAAAAACTGCATATCGGGATTAGAATGCCGATTGGGATGACCATCGAGGAGACGCAGAAGGCGTATTGTGAGGCACTGGGTGTGCCTTATGATGAGAGCTGCATCACACCTGAGAGAATGATTTTCCTGACGGATAAGGACTCGGAAATCTACCGGTCTAAAATGTGGTGCGCAGTGCTTCCGGAGAGCGAGATACAGGCTCGCAGAAAGGCTTTTCTGGACCGTGGGCTGACCGTGGACGGAAGAGGGGATGCAAAAGTTAATAGTTTACAGTTTACAGTTAATAGTAATGACAAAGTTCAAAACAATAGACTTTCGGGCAATCATGGCGATTATGCTGCTCCTGCTGGCACTGCTGTTCAGCCTGCCCAATCTGGTAATAGCAATCATGCTGATGATTCTCATTTCGGGAATCCTGGAGGCAATTATGGCTCTGGTGAACTGGGAGAGGCCAGTGAGAAGAATCTGATAGCCTTTGATCTGTTCGTTCAGTCGGCTGGGCTTGAAGGGATGGCGATAGATACCGTTGGGTCTCGGCACTCTTCGCTGCTCGCTATCATGAGCGCAGGCGCTTCGAGGGTGATGAGCGAGGAGGAACTGATGAAGGTGGTGAGGACGAAAATGCCAAGCTACTATCAGGAGGATGACTGCCATCAGCTGATACATGATTTCTATGCGAAATATGCTGACAGCTGCAAGCCGATGTCGAGGGATGTGATAAGGGTGAATGCGCTGGCGGAAAAACAGGCCAGCCGGCAAGTTAATAGTTTACAGTTAAAAGTTGAAAGAGCCGATGGTAATCATACAGTTCAAAGTTCAATGTTCCAAGTTCAAAGTTCCGAGGAGGATTATCCCGAACCGCCAGCGATGCCGGAGAAACTGCCGAAGCTGGTGGAACTGCTGATATCTCGGACACCGGAGATTTATAAGCCGGCTGTGGCGCACGCTATCTTCCCACCGCTCGCTACACACCTCTGGCAGACGAGCTTCCGGTATATTGATAATGTAGTGCATGAGGCTACATTGTCTACGTGCTTGCTGGCTGGTACGGGTGCTGGTAAATCTTCTGTAAACAAGCCGATTAGCTATATTATGGAGGATATCCGGAAACGGGATGCGGAGAATCTGAAACGTGAGAAGGAATGGAAGGAGGAGATGACGCGCAAGGGCGCCAACAAGGACAAGCGTAAGCGACCGGACAACCTCGTTATACAGGAGATTGATGCCGATATGACCAATCCGGCATTCGTGATGCGAACCGCTGAGGCGCAGGGACGATTTCTTTACACTTCGCTCAATGAGCTGGATCAGTTTGATGCTCTGAAGGGAACCGGAAACCAGCATTTCCGTATCATGTGTCTTGCCTCAGATAGCGACAACCAGTACGGCCAGACTCGCGTGGGCATATCGAGTGTTACGGAGCGTGTAACCATCCGATTCAACTGGAACGCATCTACCACTATCCAGAAAGGACAGCGTTACTTCTCAAAAGTTTTGACAGATGGTCCGATAAGCCGCATCAATTTCTGTACCATTCCGGAGCGTGAAATCGGTGATGAAATGCCTGTCTTTGGTGATTACGATGATGCTTACCGAGAGGGGCTGAAGCCTTATATCGAGAATCTGAACAACGCCAGGGGGCTGATTGACTGTCCTGAGGCATTCCAGCTTGCCCTCCGGCTGAAGGATGAGAATGCTGAGTTTTCACGTCTGTCGCAGGATAGGGTTTATGAGAATCTTTCCTTCCGTGCCAACGTCATCGCCTACCTGAAGGCGTGTGTGCTGTATGTGGCGAACGGCTGTAAATGGGAGCCGGAGATAGATGAGTTCATCCGCTGGAGCGAGCGTTACGACCTCTACTGCAAGATGCGTTTCTTTGGTGATGCCATCAAGAGGGCGAACTTTTCGAACGAGAAATCGAGTAAGCGTGGACCGGCAAATCTGTTGCAGCAGTTGCCTGATATCTTTAATTTCCAGCAGGCAGAATATCTCCGCTCGCAGTTGGGCATGGACAAGAAGGGCACTCCTTCGATGTTGCGTAATTGGGTGAACCGAAACTATATCCGGAAGATTCCGCCTAAGGGTGTAACGGGTGACGTAATCAGTATTCAGTTATTCAGTTTTGAAAAGCTACGTAACCGCAAGGATGGTAAAGAGGTAAAAATATTAGAATCTTAATGGAGTTTGAGTTATGGAAATAGTAGTAAAAAGAATAGCAAAAAAGAAGACTTATACGATAGGTCATCTTTATATCCTGAACGATAAGGATGTGAAACGTACCTGGCGTTCGGGGGTAAAAATAGGCGACAAGCGTATCTTTGAGCACAGCTTCGATAAGGCGAAGTTGGACAAGGAGCATTACTTCTGTGATACCCTGGAGCCTACGTGGAGAAACCTCCTGGGTATCGAACTGAAACCGGAAGAGGAGGATGGACGGTACAGTAGGGTATCGGGTAAGAAAGCCCGCAAGATACCGGGTCATACGGCGATACCGGAGGGCTCGTATCCTGTGGTTATCTCGAAATCGCCAAGGTTCAAGAAGTGGCTTCCGCTGGTGCAGGGTGTTCCTGATTTTGAGGGCATCCGCATCCATGCCGGTAATTATCCCGATGATACGCAGGGCTGCATTCTGGTAGGTGAAAATAAAATACAGGGTGCCGTCTTTAATTCCCGCATCTGGCTGCATCGGCTCATGAATGCCATTACCGCAGCAAGGGAACGGGAGGAGAGCGTTTGGATTACAATCATTTAGTGTTGAATGTTGAATGTTGAGTGTTGAATTTTTAGTGATTAATTTTTAAAAACAAATTATTATGGTAAAGTCAGTAAATACAAATAAAGCAGAAATGGATAAGAGGGCAGCAATTGCTGTCGTGTTTGAAAACCCTGAATTCGGCAAGATCCGTACCTTGACCGATGAAAATGGGGAGCCTTTGTTCTGTGCAAAGGATGTCTGTAATATACTGGGGTATAAGAGAGCAAATGATGCTGTAAGTCAACTAGTTAACGACCTTGATACGGCGAAACGCCGTAACAAGGTTCCGGGCAGCCTTCGAAAAGATGGAAGCCGAACAATACGAACCCAACAGATGCTCTATGTTAACGAGAGCGGTTTCTATGCTTTGGTGCTCGGCTCCAAGCTTTCTACTGCCGTGAAGTTCAAGAACTGGGTTACTTCAGATGTGCTGCCGCAGATTCGTAAAACGGGCGGTTATATTCCGGTTCAGCCGGGCGAAAGCGATGAGGAGACAATCCGACATGCAGAAGAAATCCTCCGTGCTACGCTCAAGGAGAAGGAAAATCTGCTGAAGAAGCAGCGTCTGCAGATTGAGCAGCAGAAGAAGCTTATCGGCGAACAGGATACGGAAATCCGCCGTTTGAATGATGTGGTGGATGAACAGGTGGTTCACATCGCCAAGAATGGTGAGAACATCATCCAGTTGGAGAATCAGGTGGGTAATCTTTTGCCTAAAGCATTGTATAGCGATAACGTGCTTGATTCCGTTTCCTGCTTCACCACGACGCAGATTGCGAAGGAACTCGGTATCACAGCCCAGGAGCTGAACCGCTCGCTCTGTGCCCTGCATATCCAGTATTACCAGAGCGGTCAGTATCTTCTTTATGCCGATTACGCCCACATGGGCTTGGCAAAGAGCCGTACCCGCTACAGTACCTTCCTTGACCCGAAGAGCGATGGCAGACAGGAGATGATGGGCAGAGCCTACACACATACCTATCTCGTATGGACCGAGCGAGGACGAAAGTTCATCCATGACCTTGCTC
>ERZ1023670.571-NODE-571-length-9354-cov-6.586730_pt1 | contig 9354 bp, 10 predicted proteins | sample MGYA00380342_ERZ1023670 | MGnify/ENA primary metagenome ERZ1023670 (study PRJEB33179, sample SAMN07448984) | human gut metagenome | biome: Human-gut; feature: Human associated habitat; material: Faeces | host: Homo sapiens | place: India: Bhopal | collected...
TAGCTACTTCAGTCTTATTCATTGTCTTATTAGACTTGTTCAATGTTACAGACTTCTTTGCCTTTATATTTTTAGTTTTCTTTTTCATTTTGATAATGATTTTTAATTAAACATGTTGTTACTTAGAGAAAAAGGGAAGTGACTCGTTACAGCCACGATCTGTAATTATAGTTACCTATAAGGTCCTTCACGCCGAGTCAGAGTATTTTATACAGCGATATCGTCCTTAAACATATCAGATAAGCTTTCGGGAATATCGATTGTAGTCTTCGTATTGAATTTCTCCAATTGAGAATCGTATTTATTCGCTTTCAACTGAAGATTCTTTATCAGTTGTGCAATTTTTGCACTAGTAAATGTTTCCTTCTTTCCGGTACCCTTTAGCCCTTTTTGTGATTTTTCTACAGGGTTGATAGTAGGAATCATTTTGAGTTGAGCAATTGCTTCTTTTGCCTCGCATGTTGCAAAAATAATATAGTTATTGCTCTTCTTAAATGCGGCCAAGTCAAACTTTAGTCCCATATTAAGATACATCAGCATACCTTTAACTATGATACGCTTTTCTGCCATCTGAGTAATCTCATTATGCAGAGATTTAAGGTCGCAACCCGAACCGAGTCCTGCCTTAACTGCTTTAGTTGACATAACGTTTTCGTTACGAATAGTTCGCCAATACTTCGTTATCTTCTCACAAAGATCTTTACGAATATTAATAATGTTACTTGAATTCAATTTCATTGATGTCTTATTCATGTCGTTTTGATTTAAATTAAACTTCAGTTAGTTGAATTCGAGTTCATCATCTACCTGTATTTATTATACGTACAACTGTATAATAAATTGACATATCTACCCTTGAACATTGAAATCCGCAGATACAATGCTCTGATTTGTAATACAAATCGTTTAGGATAGATACGCCGCTATTTTGCTAATATATGGTAATATAGATCAGTTATAACATTTGTAAATACTTTTTAATAATCTCAGTAAGATGTGCTATAAATACCTCGGTAATACAGCACGAAATCCCGCAAGATTTATATAATTACCTTAATTACTATCGAATACTTACTCCTGTTACTCCTAAGTCTACATCAATCCATTTATCACCAAAACTATCGTTGAAAGAGAGAGTTTTCTTTTTCACTCCATCGACGTTGATCACGATATTGCTTGGAACGTTAATATGCTTTTTAAGAGTCCCTTCCAGATCCGACTTCTCCGAGCCTCCCTCGAGAGGCAGTTTTCCCTTATTATTACATACGTGTTCATAGCAGTCCACCAAACGATGAACTAGGTTATCGTAATCGCCTTCGCGTTGTGATAAGTTCGCAATCTCAGTACTAAGTCCGTGTTCAAGTGCTTCAGAGTTACCTCCTGTAGATAGGTTTACCAAAGCGTCCCATACCTTCAACGCAAAATCGTTGAATGGGATTTTATCCTGACAAGCCAATAACTGATTCCACCAAAGACAACTTGTTTTGCCAAGTATAATCGTACCATCTTCTCGGATAGTAATTGATTTGTACTTAGCTTTATCTTTAGTGTTGTTAAATACCTTGTCAGAGATTCGTTCGTCACTCAACAAATACTTGATGAGTGCTACCGAACCAGTTGACAAGCAGCGTTTCATTAGTCATGAACGTTTATATCAACACGACTATTGAGTTGTTCCATATAGTCGTTTACTTTCTTTGTGTTATCAGCCATAGCTGACTTGATACTCTGCTGCATTTTGCAGAGAGCATCGATCAGAGTCTGAATACTCTCGTACTCACTCTGATTAAGCACATTCATAAACTGGATCAGCTTCTGCGGATCCTTGAATGCATGAGTCACTGTCGAGTTAGGATCGTTGGCATTTTTCAATGCCTCCTTAACAGCCTCTTCGGTTACTACACCGTAATCCTTCATGTCTGAAGAAATTGCGATGGTAGCATCAGCAAGACCGTCCTTATGGGGATTGATCTTGATCACCGGATTGTTGTTGATATCGGTATCGATTATGATACCATAGATATCTTTAGCGTTAATACGATAGCGACGAGGTGAACGATTAGTGATCAGTGTCTTCTGATCGTTCATCTGAATGGCGTTCTTTTCCTTCTCAAAGTTGGGCCAGCAGTCGCGGACCTCTGTTGTGAAGAATTGTTTACCAAGGTTAGCACCCATCAATGAGATAGGGTTACGATTGCCCGACAGGGCGTTTTGTACATTTACGTTAATTGTTGTTGTTGCCATAAAAATATCCTTTTTGATATCGTTTTTGATTAAACCAACGATATTTTTTGTTAATAATGTTAATTAAAAAAAGAAAATACACTGCTTCGGAGAGTCACTTGGGTGTATTTATGTTAAATATCTCGTTTGCATGCAGTTGGTGTGCTAATGAGAACCACGCTTTATACAGATATAGTTGTACTTTATATTCCTTAAAATGAAGCTCAATTGTACAACGGGAATCAAACGGTATGATTGGCTAAGCCCATCGTCTGTATTTTGTTAAAGCTTTGAATGCTGCTAATGAAGAAATCAATCTTGTTTTAGACATATACGTTTATGTATGATGTCATATTTATTTATAGATAAATATAGTACGAAGATCTTCCGTACGTTTCTTGATACTGATTGTTAGACAATCGGCAAAATTTCCAATTGGACTAATGCGCAATATGTATCTTAACCCACAATGTCTTGAATATCTTTGACAGTTTCCCTATTTTAACTACAAATCTATTCATACAAGCTGTAGCCGCTTGTTCGCGCATCCTGAATTTTACGTCTGAGGATGTCCTGTTGACGGTTTTCCTGTTTTACTACGTGCGTGTGTAGCTGTTTTACGCAAGGAGTGCGTTTCGTTATCGAACGATCTATGCCTTCAGAGGGCATCTGCGATCCTACGGACTTTCTGTTCTTGGTGTTTCTACCTCATTTATTTATAGTACACGAATATCGAGATTTCAACTCATACACTTTCACTTGTCACCCACTTTAAGAGTTTCTTACACATCCAGAGACAGTGGATAGTAAGAGATGTTTTCGATACATCACCTGCATACGCTATTGCACTGCGTCTCATAGCTCCTTAAAGCTGCCCATCGCTTCCATGTATTATGCCTACCTTTAGAGTTTACATATGGATTTGCTGTCACATACTTTAGTTCTGGTTACATATAACGGTTGGTACTCAGGCTTCTGACTCGTTACTTCCCACTTACAACGTAGGGCTGTTCACTATCAGGGGACACCTAATTTTTGTTAAACATGTTAATTCTTAATTTTATCGCTGACTTATCTTCGTAAGAAGTATCTTATTTCAAAATGTATACGCAGTTATAGTATAACGGATTCTATCCCACAGGGACCATAATATATGTATACATAGTTGAACCTTCCAACTATCATCTGTCTTGAAACGAAAGCGATCTCATGCAGTACTGGTGTGTACAGTGTCGAATCGACTTACGTAAGTGATCTGTTCTCCGATCAAGAGTTTTTCGATTATAACGTAATCACCGGAATCGGCATAGTTTTTTATACTATGTCCAATACACATCATTCTGCTTACTGAACTTAGTGTATTCATATCAGACTTTGTTCGCGGCCTCGTATCGCGCATAGGTTATAATATACAATTATCATAACCTAACTAAGGGTCTGCCCCACCCTCCTGGTAGTTTCTCTTTTATATACCGATAAACTACAAAAGCCTGTCGGTCACACTTCATCTTGTATCAGTCGTTTTACCCCATCACCGGCTCCCCTTCAACGGAGATGTGCTGAATCTAACAGCAGGGATTTACATAGACAGCATATTTACGATATACTTCATAAGTATTATCCTTATGATATAGAACAATCTGTGTATTTTCTTCACACCTTCATACTTGGGTTGGAACCAAGGAACACTGTGCTACAGCTATTTTGTGATACTCATATCTATGGCTGGTCATCTACTCTCGGCTTATACTGATATCATTGCAAACCATACCATACCATGTATATAGTTTCCCACAATATAAGTTTTCGATATTAATAGATATGTTTTATCTCGTGTTTCGTTCGTATATCCTTAGTATCATCAGATATAATTCCGATACGGTTCATTATGCTCCTTTTGAGACTTATGCGTTTCAAAACTATACTTCCTCATCCAGCTTGTCTCCAAACGGTTCTCACAAGTCCAGTTATATAGTTTCTAGGATCTGATACAGCGCTAATCCTACTTACATTATATATTTTCAGTATACAATGCATTTCATCCTACCTTTTGAGTGATCTCACCGTTTGAGACGGCTAACATATTCTCGGATCAAGTATAAATTTCGTACATAGGCTAATGAGACCTACTATAAGTACTTACCCATAGGTTTTGGATCATGTAGCGCATAGCTGCACAATCCAAAACTAAAATACTAATTAATATCTATGGAGGAATTGAACTTTTTTAGGTCAATCTTTCCTACCTTCTCTACTTTGTAGATAGGTAGGCTGTCATGGCCAATGGAGTCTTCCTTGTTATCCATACGCGTTGCTATATAAAGAACTGGGACGTGGACTGTCTTCGTCTTTACTCTTCGAGGTGCGCGAACCTTCTTAGATTTTTTGGTTTTTACTGCCGGCTTTTCTATGTAGACAGTATCCGGTTTGCCGGGTGAACGGATACTATCCTGTTGCTGCAGACCTAATGTTAGGTCTTTAGGCAACTTTATATCATTCAAGTTAATATCAGGCATAGTAGCCGCCATAACTTGAGATGATGTTGAAGAATTAGCAGTTGTTATCTTTGCCAGGCAAATGCCTGATAATGCAAAGGCAATGCTGCATAGGATTGTTGTTAACTTTCGCATAGTTGATTTTGATAATCTCTAATATGGTTTAACATTGTCCCACCATTGTTTCACTCGTCCTCCTAAAGCTGAGATTTTCTCTTTAGTGGACTGAATCAGTTTTTTTCTTCAGCCTTCTTTTCTTCTGCTTTAGGTGCCTCATAAGAGAGGTTTGTCTCACTGTATCGAATATCCTGTGAGAGAGGATCGCGGAACAGGTTGGTGATGATACCCGCACGCTGCTGTATGTCATGCATGAGCTGATCCTTCTGTTCTCCAGCTGCGTCAACACTCTCCAATGAAGGATAGTATGACTTAAGTATGCCACTTTCTGCCAGACATGCAGCTTTACGCAGATCTTTATCCTCGCTATTAAGGTTGTCGAGAAGATTGTCTACAAAGTCTGTCGGACAGTTTGTAACTGCTTCAAACAGTTCTTTGTGATAATCTACATTGTGCTGTACAGCATCAACGTAGTCTTGATTTACGTTACCAGCAGCAAGTTCTGCTTTAGCACGCTCAAGATTCTTAGTAGCTTTGATAAGATCAGGCTCGTTTGTCCAGTTTACCAAGGTACGGACCATCGCTGCAATCACGTTATCGTCTACAGGGACAACATTAGTGTCCTTGTTCTTAGACGCACTACGTAACAGACAGAATGCGAATATTGGGCTCTTGGACTCGGAAGTTTTAGTGTAAATGAAGTGACTGAGACCTACTGTTGAGAAGGGGATTTCTCCAACCAAGACGCGTATCTCTTCAAGAAGATCTGATACGGACTTACTGCTAACGGCAGTAGTGGTATCCTCGTTACCATTTGCCTGTAAAAGCTGATAGGAACGAAGAAACTCAGTCGCACGTACGATTCTATCATAGGGACGACGTACGGACGGATCAGACAACATGAAGGTCAAACTCTGTCTCAGCTGATCTTCGTTTTCGATCTTAGTAGGATCGATGATCGGCTTAGAGTTGATAACCTTCTTCTCTGCTTCTAGCTTTTTCTTGGTCTCCTTAGTTACCTTTACAGCTTTTGCAGGGACAACTACGTTACCAGCCTCGTCAGGCTTTGGAAGCATCTTCGTATCGATCGTAAAACCGATCATCGGAGCTACTGCCTTAAGTTCCTCCAACTGTGCTGTACGCATAGTAGCTGCCCAGTTGTTATCACCGTTAAAGGCTTCTTGTACGAATGCCGTGGCGAAACCAATCGCTGTCAGACGGTTGATCTTATCAACAGGGTCTTTACCAAACTTAGCTTCTGCAGACGGGTCGTCGTGGAAATAGGCCTTCAGGCCCATAAGCACGTCTACTAGATGGTATGCATCAAGACCTGCTTGATGTTTATGCTGAGTCAAGTTCTTCAGCGACTTTGCATCAATTACTTCTACGGTGTTGTTTGTCTTCTCACCGTTGTTTACATTCTCTTCCTTCTTAGTTGTTTTAGGAGCGGTAGGAATAACGCTCTTTTTATTTTTGTTTGCCATTTTTGATAAATGTTTTTAATGTTAATAACTTGTGAACTCATTGCGATATACAAGTAGTTCACGATGAATCTTTAATTGGATTAAACTTACTTAATTTAGGAGGTATCGAAATATTGCATAACTGTTTGGATTGTGGTGGTTTATCTTCTAAGTTACTTACTCTGCTGTCCGAAAGAACGTCGTTACTAACGTAGTAATCCTTACTCACAGTGACTGATGTACTTGTAGGTACGTCGTAAGTGGTATCGTAAGTCACGTCCATTGCACAAAGCGATGAAGGTTGTGTGCTTACATACAACTGTGTGGGGCTAACATTAGTCTCAACGTTCTTCGTATCGTTATTACATGTTGCAATAACGATGCTTGCAGCAGCAAAGGTACCTACGAAGGATACCAGCAATGTCCAGAACAATTTGTTGGATTCGTTATATCGGGCGATTCCGCATATTAACAATATCCCGCAAATGAACCAAAATAATGCCATTTTACTGTTTAAAGCGTTTAATGATTTTTGTTCTCGTACGAGAAAGTATAGACTTAATCGTACCAGGTGAAATGTTTAAAGTCTTGCTAATTTGATCAACCGTTAGATTATCTTTATAGAATAACAGGCATATTTGCTTGTGAACTGGGTTGAGTCGGTCAAACTCTTTCAATAGTTGTTCATACGTAATTCGATTGACCGCATCGTGCTCCGTAGAATCTATCTGTTCCAGTGACACTTTGTTGTCGTTATCTCCAAGCATTCTGTTTTTGTCCCCGATTTTACGCAGGTAATCTATAGCTGTTCTATTAGCAATAATTCGTAGCCATCCTCCAAAGGAGTCATAATCTACGAAGGTCGAGAGTTTTTCATAAACTTTAAGGAATACTATATTAGTAATGTCCTTCGCTTCATCGTAGTCTTTAATATACTGATACAGTACATTGTCTACGAAGCCTTTATAGCGATAAAAAAGTTTATTAAAGGCTAGCATATTGCCAGCTTTTGCGTCCTTGATTAGACGAATCTCCTCTTGGGTAATCTTAGGATTCTTCATAATCAACAAATTTTAACCGGTTATTAGTCTGTCACTGACGTAGGAGACGGTGCTCATAAGGTCCCGTGCTGTGATTAAACACTACTCTCTTGGAGGCACGGGTGCTGCTAAAATGGCAGCTCTTCGTCGATCAAACATTTCCGCAATTCTTTAATATTAGCCATAAGAGAATCACATACGTATATGTAATCATCTTTCTCAAATAAGCATTTCAAAGCACAGGTCGCTATTCGTATCTTAACATCTCCTGTAACCCATGTATCAAGGTCACATTGAATTATTAATTTACGATATACCCATTGAGCTCGGTTTTTAAATATTTTATTATAGGCTAAATATTCAAGAATCTTTTGATTTTGTTCTAACCACGAATAACCACGAATAAATACTTCTGGTACATATACATTACGAGCATCAACGCCTTGATTACTTGCGATACGTAACGCCTGTAATGTCTGTTCCATAGTATGTATATTCGAGGTGTCAACATTTACGCCTAATCTTAGTTTTTCAAGCATTAGACGTTGTGTTAAAATATAGGGGAAACTATTCATAAACTAAATTATTAATTAAGAATGTTACCAATTTATCCCATAAACTGGGATCAACAGAGGACGAAAGATATTTTTTGACACTTTCTTTAATAGTATCTACTTTTTCACCTTTCGCTAAAGCACAATCACATATATATTTGATATACATATGATGAACTTGGAACCAAGTAACCCACGCTTCGATGTCTTTCCATTTGGCTTTGTCATCTGCACTTAGGTTACCCCAATCAATAGATTCATGAAAGTTAAATCCTTTATTATGCTTTTTAAGACCTAATACGTGTCTTGTGGCATCATCTCGATCTTTTTTATTCACATAAATTGCGATTTGCGTTTCATAAACATGGTTTATCCAGCTTCCTTTGGAATTACACCACAGTAATGCTAGATTTACTACGTACGGGACTCTGTCTCGTAACATAGCTTTATATCCTGTATTGCTCATAATCAAATTAAAAATGCACTATTCTCACGAATCGTGCATTACTATTAAACAAATTTATTTTTATATGATAATGGATATTAAATTTCGTAGATGTAGTGGACTCGAACCACAATGTACGCCTATCGTATTACATCTTCCTCCACTTTAGTAGGAAACACTCAGATTACACTCATGCTACATGTGTGTAGTCTACAACATTATAGTTGCCAGTTAAATTTATATAGTAGCACTTAACGTATTTACTTCCTTTACGAATCAAATCCAGTATGGCCCTTGTTAAAAACCAATGCTATTCTCACGAACCACATTGGCAAGATTTCATTTATATTTTATGAGAATGTCTATGTAGACGTGGACCATGAGGGAGTCGAACCCTCGTCTTCGTAAATTACCTCATACATGCTATTATTTCTTTGTAAATGTTCTATTGATCAGATAGAACATTTGATTTAAGCCTGTTTTAAGCCGTTTTAAGACGTTATTTGGTCTCATGTGATTAGCTACTTCACAATTGATTAATAACGCTTTAAAACGGCTTTATTTGGCTCAATACAAGCGGTGATATGACTGGCTCTAAGACTCTTGCATGTCGCTTTCAACATTTTTGATTTACATCTCAGTCGACGTAGTTAGCCTACACTAACCTTGTCGAGGCTCTAATGACTCTCTAAGATTCAATTCTCTTGATCATGTGACTTATATTTAAACTACCGTAAGTTCGGCATCTGAATTCATAACTGGCTCTAGGCTCTGTATGACATGTCAATTCATGTCTCGTGGTGTTCCGCGAACATTACCGCATAAATATCGGACTACAAGCGTTAACTTCCCCCTCCACTTGATCATGTGACTCAAAGGTTCTATGATCTGAATTCAATTTATGAATCGAGCTTTTAGTAACGGTCCCAATCCCAGACGTAGTCACCTTCAAGAGAGTTCTGGAGCTCACGCAATTCCTTGCGATATGTCTCGTTGCTCTCACGAATGGCCTTCTCC